>SXGT01141799.1_pt1 | contig 12384 bp, 10 predicted proteins | sample 3176221 | NCBI WGS metagenome assembly SXGT01 (sample SAMN11356862, study PRJNA531348) | freshwater metagenome | isolation source: freshwater sample F1-120 | place: China: Fuxian Lake, Yuxi | collected 2017-12-25
ACAAAGCCTACAACTACGACAACAAAGCCTACAACTACGACAACAAAGCCTACAACTAAAGCTTACGGTAACATCCACCACGACAAAAACAACTACGAAGACGACACAGAAGCCAGCATCCTGCGCCAAAAATGGCTGTTCATACAATCCTGCGAATGCATGTCAATGTGATGACGTATGTCCGTCCTACGGAGACTGTTGTGCAGACTATCTATCTACATGTAAATCTCATGGTAATAGTCCTAACAGCCCACACAACCACAAAAAGAGCCCACATCATCACCATCATACACGCTAACTACTTCTGCTACATGCAACATAAATACTTTGCATTAAAAGTTCTGATACATAGCACACAATATAAACATGATGGTGCATCAGGAACAAATCCTATCCTTGCATAAAAACAAATTATATAATTTGTTTTTATGCAAATTTAAAATATTAATAAAATGTCCTCTTTTGAGTCTGCGATACGTGGGGCGCAGGAAGCTAGATACGCGGGTTAGGCGAGCGCTTTAGCGCCGCGTAGCCATCCGTGAGCTCTTACCTAGAAGAATTGATAATGAGGTTCGTATTTATGATCCCTTGGCTCAGGCTGGTTTCTGTGAGGAAATTTTGTATCAATGTCGATATCTTTCATTCCGTTTAACTTGACAACTGTGAGATGCGCCTTGTCAATATGTTTATTGAGCAAATCTTGTAACTTGCCCATGCCAATGTGAAATTTGTCGTTGCTAGATGGCGTATGAGGGATCTTGTGGATAAATGCATGAAATATATTTAATATTTTATATCTCAGTTCGCGCATCGTTTCATAGTCATTATTGTAGTGTTGATCTCCTATATTTAGGTCATCCAGCAGCATCAACAAAGTGTTAATATGACTCACAAGGGAGTTATATAGATCAGGATTGTATTGATAATACTCACGGTAGCTGTCTAGAAAATCTAGCAACTCAGAGTCGCGGTATAGATATTTATTCTTCTCTGGTTTTAGAATAGGTGACTTGAGTATGGTATCCATCCTTTGGATAAATCCTCCATCTGTGGCTATTTTCTTGTCATTTATGTAATATATTAGGATAATACCACACAACAGACCAAAAATCGTGCCATTCGTGAAATTTATACGACGCACTAACAGAGTAACACCTAACAGTCCACATATGTCAAGGAATAAGTCCGTTTTTCCAATGTCATAAATGTAGTCATATATCATATAATATTGCGATATATAATATAATATGTAGTATATATGGCAGATATACACCAGGAAGATCAGGAGGGTCAGGAAGTTGACAGACCGGTATTATGTGCAGAGACATTGTGAGGCGGAGGAAGATCCATTAACAACGACGAGCTGGTGCGACATACCAAGTAAATATTATGTCCGCAAGGGTGTTATCAATCCGCAACAGTGCTATGATCTCAGATTTATAATCAGATGGATCGAGGAGGGATCAGATGGTAGATTACGGCTGAGCGACCCATATTCCAGGAGTGATATTACGGAAGAGGTGTTACGCACTCTGTGCGCTCAGTACATTTTAGCTGGTCATGATTTACCGCCAAATATAGAGGCATACTTGGCAGGAGACTACGAAGACGCAGACAGCGAAGATGTAGATGATGACACCGACGATGAAGAAGTAACTTTGATGACCAACAGGAGCAGGAGTTCGCTCAATATGTGGAACATCCTGACGATGACTTGCAAGTCTTCCCTCACAGGGGCACACTCGATCTACTTTTCGAGGATACTCCAGAAAATATCAGAGCGGTAGTAGAACCATACTTGGCGCATACAGATCTAACACAAAGGAGCAACAGAGACGAACTGAGAACCTTTTTGGAACATATTTATGATGGCGATGAAGGGCAGGTATTACGTGCATTACAGAGATGTTATATTTTTGATACAATAGCGCCAACAGCACTCCGACGCCTCGCAGCTAATATTGTGCAGGCTCTACGTGACGCAGGCGATGCCAGAGTTGCTATGTATTGATATGTTATATTACGTTTCAAACTTAAAAATAAGACCAACAAGAAATTATATTTTATGGAAGCAACAAAATTCACAGATTATTTCACATTGTTGGGGGTTGATAAGGATGCTACCAAGGATCAAGTACAGAAAGCATTTATGGCGAAAGCACTATTATATCATCCCGACAAGGCCAGCGAAGAGAATATGGGGAAGTACGCAGCAATCTACCAAGACCTCAAAGAAGCGTATAGGATCCTAAGTAATGATAATTCACGGAAACAATATTTAGATTCACAACAGACCACGCACATGGATTTTAAGAAAGAAGCACGAGATCTCGGTTATGGATACAGTGACAAATTTACTAAAGTAACAGAAGATGGAGTTAAGTTTGACAACACAGCCTTTATGCAAAACTTCAATCAGACACGTGATGCACAGGAGGCAGCAACGCTACGTAAACTGCAAGCTCAGACAGCTCCAGCTGAAAAGAAGGTCACAACCTCGGACTACGAGAGACTTATGGAAAAACGCAGACAAGAAATGGCTACACTTGATGCTCAGACAGCACAGTTCTTACCTGGCACCGGAGCATCGTTCGACACGGATACATTCAATCGCGCTTTTGACGTTATGAAAAAGAAACACCCCGGGAATGAGATGCAAGATTATAGCGGTGTGCCTATGGGTTTATATAGTACCGGAGGCCTCGTTGAGGATGATACTTTCGGAAATCTAACGATGCAACACGGTTTCGGGTTTGGCGGTGTAGGTATGGATAACCTTGTTCAGGGAGGCGTTGTAGACAAATCATCTATGGGCGATCTAGATCTGGAAGGATTGAGATCAGGAGGCCGTTACGGACAGGAAAACAAGTTGACACACGAAGACATGCAGGAACGTATAGCACAGGCTGCCTTGGATCGCAAGAGACTGTCCAATATGAAGAAAGATCAGTTCACGGTGGAGCCCTCGGAGATTGAGAAAATGTATTCGGACTTGTTCGCCCCCTCTGAAGTTGAGGGACTTGATGCTCCGGTTGGAGTTATTGATGATGCAGACGACGAGGCTGAACTACCAGGATCGACACAATGCTCTGCTACGGTAGTCAGCGCAAAGATTAGGCAAAAGATTAAGGCTCACGCTAAATAATTTAGTGTCACCAAAACTTCAAAGCAAAGTGGTGTTGAAAAACACCATATTGCATATATACATTTACGCGCACACTATAGCGCGGCTGTCGTCGTCCAGCATGAGCCACATGACACCAGTAGCTCCCATGCGCTCGTTGGCATGAGCGCGCACAGTGTCCAGCAGCGCTTGGAATGTCTGCTCCTCGCCCCAGGTGATCTCAGCCTTAGAGACCAGTGTGTCCAGTGTGCCCTTGCTCTTGCTGGCGCCTGGGGGACGTGTCTGGATGGGCGTCACCAGACGTTTACCCAGCTCCGTCTCAGCACCAGGCTTGACCTTCCAGGCCGCCGCCATGACCTGGACGAACCGCTGGTAGTTGCTCAGCAGCTTACCCTTCTTGGTCATGCCAGACTCAGTTGCTGGCGCTGCCGCTCCAGCAACTGCTTTGGGCTTGAAGACGAACTTCTTCGGTGCTGCCACAGCTGGAGCCTCTGCAGCGCGTGCCTGATCCACCAGCTTGATGATGCTATCTGCGATTGCCTGGTAGGCTGCCAGCTGCTCCTCGTGTTCTTCCTCGTCCTCGCCCAGTGGGATGTATTCCTGGATGCAAGAGACGATATCGTTAGAGAGTGAAGACTTAGTCTTGGATGCCATATCCCTGAAAGCTCCTGTAGCGGAGGGTGCTGCAGGGTTTTTTCCAATCACTGTATTTCATCGTAATTTTCAGCAGACTTATGGTATGGTATCAGGTGGCGCAAAACGCCTAAAGAACCTCGTAATGTGTGCGTATATATTATAATATAATAATCTGATATTATAATATAATAATCTGATATTATATTATAATGTCTCAGCAATTCACACATACATTGACTACCAAGGAGATCGGTGGAGTTAAGAAAAACATTATAGGAATCTTGGACTACTTACACACCAATAAGTCCAGGATATTACCGGAGGATTATAGGCAATTGTGTAATCATCTGCAATACTCCCTGACAACTTTAACAAATATGGATAATGTCTTGCTCGTAGAAAAGTCGGATCCCTATGTGAGTTACCGTTCTGATTATTCCCAGGTGAGAGCAGCCGGTAGAACCTTAGTCTACAACCAAGATGGTACAACTCGATTTGTTGATCAACGGGATCTTAACACTACTGGTGACGGGTGGGAGCAACAATTTGACACGGGCTTATTACAAAATCCTCCGTGTTTCATGATGCCTCCACAAAGTGTCACTCATATACCACAGATACGGAAAGCAGCGTTTCATTAAAAGCTATGAGCTCCGGTTGTCTGATAGCACTCTTCTCAATGTCTGCCATGCATGTATATAATGGGTAAGAGACAGCACGTACTATGCCCCTTTTCACAATCGTGCAGCAAGTCTCATTTGTTAAGTGTGCTGTAATCCTTCTTTATATTTGTGATGACAGCCAGACCACTGGCATATACCTGCATAGACGCGCTACATGCTAGAATGCCATAAAATGGTATCTGCAAACTTAGGGGATGCAGATACCACTGATTGTGTGCCGCAACTAGCATTCCGGGACATGATAACTCCTCGTAACATCTAATGCTACGGGGATGTATCTTTGATGCTCTATGTGCGATGGCACTAACAGCGCCTCCTCCGAGAGCCACGCCTCCCACGTAACAGATCTTCCGTTGGAGTGGAGTCATTGCCACCAGTTTACAATTTAATTTGGAGACCAATAGATTCATTGTCGTTTGTCAGGAATCACTTTTATATTATGTTTTCAAACACCTAGTGATATACGGTTGCGCCGTGTAACAGGTTTTGTTTTTCCCTGTGTTGTCATAGATCCAATGATGATCTCTCATTGTGCTAACCGGAGGGCCACGGAATTCAATAACTTTGCACCCTGATCCCTCGCATGATCTACGGAACAAAGTTGCAACACCTAGTCCCCATATGATAGAGATCATAACAATGCCGACCTTGGATTTCAAAAACTCTTCAATCATTATAACTATATATTTATTATATTACTCATCCTCCGGTCTCTTCACGATGTACACAGTAATGTTATTCTGACGGCTCCATTCCTCAATCATGCCGCGGTAAAGTTTCCAATTACCACCGGCCAGTCCGCAGCCAATCTTATAGGGAAAATATAGAGCCTGCCCCTGCTTAAGCTGTGAGGCTAGATCATCTAGTGATTCCTGAAACCACTTGGGTCTGTTGGCCTTTTCCAGAGCTGTGTCACGATAGTCGTCCTCACCAAATAGGTGTGCCAACGGAGGAGTTATCAAGGCACTTCCAGGAGTACGTTTCACTGAGGCTTTGTATACATTACATCTTGGATACTTGTTAAATAGCTTAAAGGCCAAACCTTTTGCGCCGCTGCTACGACAATTCGCCTGATGTACAATTAAGTCCGTTGGTTTCAAGTCTAGTTTCAGCAGATCACCGGTGATTTCTGTTACAGTCATTTTAGTAGCACCGAGATCATTTTTTTTTGGCAACCACAACCTTGGAGCTAGATGCAGTCGCCACAGATGCCTTAGAACCGACTGACATACGGTCACTCCCTGCCTTACCCTGCGCCACGCGTGTTATGTTTGTGCTATCAGTGTAAAACTTAACCAAGATTCTTCCAGCTATATCAAATGTAGCTCTGTACCCGCCAACGCGCATGGTAGATTTGTCCGCTGCGTCTCCGTCTTTCCATCCATACGGCGCTACATAGACCAGTTCAGCCATGGTAATAATAGGTGCTTTATCGCCATTCTTAATAGCAATTTGCACGGGCGGTTCATCCTCAAATGTAAAATAACGTACCCCGGCCGGTTGTTTAGCAACTTTAAGTTCATGACCCTGTAATTTCTTCGATCCGACAACCTTGGTTTCCGTCGCCGCACCTTGCTCTATGTTTAGAGTATAGGAGCGACCCTGAAGATCGCGAAACATAAAACAGCCAGCCTTGAGCTCGTTGTAGGCACTATTGTTGACACAGTCAACAGCAGCTCTGGCTCTTATTAATTTAGCCTCCTCACGGAACACATCTTTCCTTATAGCTAAATCCAAAATATACTGATCCGTGGTGCCCGTATGCTCCGTTATGTTAGGAAACCCCTTATAGTAGTCCGTATATGCCTTATTAAGCACCGCCTTATCTGGTCGGACGCTAACATACTTGTATACGGTAATATAGCGATCTTCTCGGTGTTCAATGTACTGATGCGCCTTGATACGGAAACCACGACCCTCTACTTGTTCTATCATAACATTGTCCCAGAAAGGTTCCATGATGTGGATTTGCCTCAAATTAAAAAGGGATATGCCCTCAGCTGCGGCCTGTGTCACAAATACAACTCTGATCAGTTGCCCGTGCACATTAGCCCTGCTATTAAAAATTCTCATGATATTGATCTTTAGCTTCAAGTCCATGGCTCCGCGAATAAAGGCATAACGTGGACTTCTCGTTAAATCTTTGGGATCCAGCCTGTCTGTAGTGTCCCGAAACTCAGTAAACCCGTGTTGATCCAATATCTTACTAAAAATACCAGCACCCTCAACCGTGTTGAAGAATGAATAAACCAATGCTGGACCACCCACGACCCGCGCGCCCATCTCACGTAATTCCTCGTCAGTCTTAAAAACATCCATATATTTAGGCAAGGGGTCATCAGGATCGCTGTGTACCTCCGGTTTAATATCAGCGATGGCTTGCATTTCCGTCGCGTCATCCTCACGATCCCCTTGTGTGCCATCTTCGTTAACACCAAACTCCAAACCATCAACAGGGGCATCTACATCGGCCTCAGCATCTTCCGCAGCTATATCGTCTTTTTGACCATCATATACCAGGCGGCAGGCACCATTAGCAAGATCTCCCGTAATACGCTCGTATATAGTAGCCATCTTAATACTGTATTTAGTCTTTAAGCTACGCAGAGACAGATATTTCTTACCACCTTTTACAAGTTCTGCCATGGCTCCCTGCAAACGATCCTTGAGTTCTCCCATATACATCTTGAGAGTTCGGATATCCTTGGGGCTTAGCCAATAATAGATAGAATTCTCTTTAGGGGCTCCACGCGGAGGTTTCAAGGGCACGGCAAAATCCCCCTCTTTTTCAGTGTACGTACGGGCTATAATAGCTGTAGCAAATACCTTATAATCTTCAACCAAGCTTCCGTATACCTGTTCTGCTTCCTCCTCATCTGTTGCACCTACATCCAGCAGAAATCCTATCACTTTGAGCATCTCTTCTTCAGTATCTGGCGTCTTAAAATCTTCCTTGACTACTTCCTTGGTCTCTCCCTTAACTGTATATTTCTTTAAGACCTGTCCTTTAACCTGAAAGTCAAAACTATGTTGCGCTATGAAATCTTCCCAGGTACCAACGACACCTTTACGAGGCCGGGGAATCTCCTGTGGGAACACATAGTTGCAAGCCTGTCGGCTACCGGTACGATAGCTGCTGGTTGGGTTTAGCTCAGCCTGTGCTTCCGACATAGCTGCCTCTTGCCCTTCACCCACTGCTGCCAGCTTCTTTTTCTTGCCGCCCTTCTTCTTAAGCTCACCAGAGAGCAAAATATCGTGCTCATGAGTCTGGTATGCACTCATCGGTAGGTTATCCACAGGATAATCCCTACGCGTAGGATAAATTAAACCTTCCTTGTCATCTGTAATACCCTTAAAATAGGAACCGAGCCCCAGTATACGGCTCATGAATGTTTCCTGATTTATGATCTTGTTATCTTCGTAATCAACAAAATAATCGTTGAATAGCTTTTCATCCAGCGGAAAAGCCGTTCCAGTACCACGGCTTGTCGTAATAGGACCACGTAGTATATTGTACAGTGGAGCTAACTCAAAAGGATTACTAATCATCGGAGTGCCAGTGAGAGCGATAATTTTACAATCCACGGCCTGCATCAATAGTGTATATAGGTAAGCCTTGATCTTTTGGGAATTACCAGTCTCAGCACTACCTGCACCAGATATGAATGATCTGTTTAGGCCGTGTGCCTCCTCTATGATAATTAACATCCGCTGCGGAGGATGCAGCTTGTTGCCATACTTCTTGCGGATATAGGGAAAAGCCTTGGCCTGGGGCGAGCCACCGGGGAAACCGAGGCCAAGCCGAGCCAGAGCTTCAAAAACACCACCCTTACCCCCGTCTAGCTTAAAGGGACCAGTACCGGTTGCATTGTAGTGTACAAATAGGTAGTTCTTCGCAATAAGAGCGCGTCTCTTACTAATTTCGGTGCTGGTCATGTCCTCGGTGATTCTAATGTCCTCCGCACCCCAGCGCTCAATCTCATCTAACATGTTGAGCTTGAGGAAAGCAGGAGTTAATATCAATGTTGGCAAGCCTTTCTCACGGAAGCTTTCAGCTACTAAGATAGCTGAACGGGACTTACCTGCACCTAAACCATGCTCCAACAGGAGACTACGATTCGGGGTGCCATATCGTAGATATTCGTAAACAAAATTTTGATAGGGAAAGGGCTCAGCATAGTCTCTTGGCTTAGACTCAGCTATCTTCTTGATAAAATCATCCTTTTGAGAAAAATACTGTTCGCCCATAAAATGCTCTTGAATAAATTTAGGGAATTGTTTACTGTGAGGTAATATCCACGATATAACGCTACCGTCAGGTCTTTCTTCATTATAATAATCATCCTTGTATAAGTTTAAAGCCTCTATGGGAAGGCCATTATTTAGAAGAGATATATCTGCGCGATCAGCATTCCCTGTAATAGGATAGACATGTACATCTTGATCCTCCTCTGGAGCATCCGTAGAATGGATAGAGATTGACATATAATTATTATCCAGATATTTTTCATTTCTTTTCTGACCATAACGTTAACCATCAAAGTACATAACTCGGCACTAATATATAGATATATGTGGAGCTCACTAACCAACAACGAGGCTGGCTTAGGGAAGCGCACATCCCAGGTTGTGTCCCCGTTGGAACGGAGGCCAACAACATTGATGCGACCACGCTGATCACGAAAGAAGAAAATGCTGGAGCTATTGTAAGATGCGACAAGGATGTTGTACGACACACCGTCAGAAAAGGTGACCTGGCCGGTGTCAGAGCCAACACTAATGCCACTGAGGCACGCGAAAATATCGTCAAGAATGGGTGCGTTAAGCTCCGATGTAGCCCAGTAGGTAATCTGGTACTTAAGCTCCTGGAGAGGAGAGAGCCAGCTACGCTCACCCTCACGGATCTTAGGATGAGGGAGGTCAGAGAGAGCATCAAAATAATCCTGGAACCCGTAATAAGTGGACTTGGGTGGGCAGACGGATGGTAAGCATCGCACATCCCCTTGAGCCACAGAGCTGAGCCCCGGGAATAATCATTTTCCCCAGCTAACCCGGCGAGCCGTTGCCCAGAGCAATAAAAATGAACCGATACACTATGCAATGTCACTTGTTGGTAAAGCTCTCTCTTTCGATAACATCCTACCCCAGGAAGATTATACTGTGATACGGGACTATGTACAAAGCCTTTCATTTAACGATAAGTCACCAGTCTTCAAGATATCTACAGGGGAACACATAGTTGCTGAAGATATTCGATCTTCCCATAGTCTTGTTATCGAGGATCAGGCTGTACTTAGTCTCGTGAGGAAATCTATCATAGATCAAGCAGAAACCTCAGTAACACTACCGGGGCTTCCCACAGCTGACGAATTGCTTATTCAGTTAGCTCGCGATCATGTGACTTTCATCAAATACGAAAAGGGTGGTTTTTTTGGCTGGCATCAGGATTTTGAGAAATACATCTTAAATGGACGGAAAAAGTGGATTGAGTGTCACCTTATCTACTGCATAGAAGCGCCAGAGGAGGGTGGGCAGCTGGAGATCAAGATGACACCAGATAATATTCCGATATCTTTCCCCTTATCAAATAACAGCTGTATTATATTTGATAAGAGCTTAGAACACTGTGCCTGCCCTGTTCTTGAGGGACGTAAGATTATTATGACAGCGGATGTTTTGGTTAGCACAAAATATGTCCAAGATCACTCTCTGGACATGGAGATGGTTGAATATGTGGCTACACAAAAAAGCTTTTTATCCTACGATATTGATATATTAAAGAGGCAATTTAGTGATGCCACAGCATTCCTTGTTCTCGAAATACGCCCAGAGAGTAAATATGGCCGTACTTGCATATTTGATAGCAAGGGACTTTATTACATGGGTGAGCAGAGCAACGATACAGGCACAGAAGATGATAGTACGGACTGGCGACGGGGAAGTGAAGAGACGCCCCCCCTTGAGCTCGACGAGGGTATCATTGATTTTGATCACATTGATATTGCTCCGTTACTAGATGGGGAATTAATGGAATTGATCCGCAGTGACCTACAGAATGCCAATTTGACAGGATATGAGCCCCTACCTGATGATGTAGATATTAAAGAATTGCTCCTGTTGCCACGCCTGCACAAATTAGAATCTAGCAAAAAAATACAATATACCTATCATTGTAACGAGCCAAATTATGACTCCGTATCTATCAACGAGCTGGTCGGTATATACTACACCGCCTCTTGAGCTTCCTGATCTTGTTGTCTCCGGAGAGGCAATAGTCTACTATGAATATTAGGCGACACACCGCCGCCTGCGATAGTTATACCAAGAGCCTTAAACAGCTCCAGCAGCTCCTCGTCACCATTTATGACCAGCTTTAGAGATCGAGCATCAATGGCATCTGCATTGGAGTCCAACGCAGCATTACCTGACTGTGCAAGTATTTCAGCACATAAATATTCCAATACAGCTACAAAAGCTGACTGTGCATTTGATTCAATATCAACATTCAGGCATCCTAACATTTTAGCGTGGTCTGTACAGTGGAGCAAAAAAGGCACTGCATCCGCTTGGTTAAAAACACCAGGTAAGCTTTGTATTCTATAATTTATCTCAGATTTGGAAGCATGAGCTAGCCCGGACTGAAGCAATCCAGACACTGCCATCTCAACATCCTCAGATCCCAGCGTTGTCTTATTAGATACAGCTAAGAGTGCGGCAGTTCTCTGTGCAAGATTCTCAGCTAAGACATTGACAAAGAAATTCAGTTGTCCTAGCGCGTCAGCATTAATATCAAGATCCTTATATATCTGTCCCAGAACACCCCTTATGGAATCTCTAAAATCGACTTTCGGCAAAACTCTCGCTGCACGCATTACATAACTGGAATTCTCCTGCACACACCTGGCCATATTTATATCCTTCGGCATAACAGTGACTCTCTTGGCATATATTGCAAGGAGCAAGGCATCTCGGAATAGATGTATCGCATAGTTTTCGCCTAAAACATGTAACATGTGGTATGCATCTTTATCAATAATGCCCTCGCCGATGATATGATCTGCTGCCTGGCGCCACGGTACATCGCCAGTCAGCAAACATGTAGTCTTCTGATATGCACGAATTTCATCCCAAGCTCGAGATCCTTTTCTCTTATAGAATTTCTTGCTTTTGAAATAGAGGCACGGTACATCTTGCATCTCGTCAGTGTAAGCTCCCTGTGGTAAGACCATCATAATATGTTCTGTCGTGATATACGTTCTTGTGAAAGCACTGGCTCCTGATAATATCTTCTCCAGGAACATCCCGAGTACACCACGCATTTCTTCAAATGCTAATCCGCTCAGGCGTGAAACCCCTGCACGTCGCGCTAATCTTGTTATTTCTGCTTTAGTAAGCCTATTCATATAATATACATAAAATGAAATTTTATGTATATTATATGAATAGGCTTAAAAATGAAGACCTACAGTAACATAGATGCAGACAAACAAAGCCCTACAGCGCACTAGATATTGTATCGGTTGGAAAGCCCTCGATCAGAACCTCCAGAGACATAAGAGCTTAACGGGATTTTTATTCTGCTTTAACGAAGAATTAGACAACGACATCCGTATGTATATAAATTATTCATGCTGCATGTCCTGTGGTCATCAAGAGGCCACGGAGGATATCGCGGCATGCCCAGAGGAAGGGATTACGTCATATATCTTCTTCCATGAACAAGAGGCAGCTGATATATTGGAGCAACTAGGGCAACCGGAGCGTAACACAATAACCATCCATTGGTCGTGGGGATATGCAGACGACGTTGTGCATACTGACGAGGAATACAAAGACCTTTATAATCGCATCACGAGGACTCTCGATAAGTGGAAGGATTTTGTAACATATGACAGTTATGATGGCATTAAACAGAAAATAATATGCCATGTAGATGTGGAA
>SXGT01307569.1_pt1 | contig 12383 bp, 9 predicted proteins | sample 3176221 | NCBI WGS metagenome assembly SXGT01 (sample SAMN11356862, study PRJNA531348) | freshwater metagenome | isolation source: freshwater sample F1-120 | place: China: Fuxian Lake, Yuxi | collected 2017-12-25
GGCCCTCCTGGCGGTGCGGATTCCCTTTCCCAGGGCTATCCTGCAACCACCACCGAGGGCTCGGCCAGGGGTGCTACACTTTTCGACCGACCGACCACCGGTCACCGACCGGCTGCCGCACTTTTCGACCGACGTTTACATTTCCTACGGCTTGAAGAAATGGGCGTCGCGCTTCCGCCGCCGGAGGACGTGGCCGATGCGGAACTGCCGGGGAAGCTCCGCGAGATATTCCAGTCCCTGGCCGGCGTCAACACTTTCTTCATCCATACCGATCACTACAGCGATCGCGAGCTGTACACGCATCTCTGGGAAGACACCCTGCGCGAAATCACCGTGCTCATGCCGAGCGAAGCAGGCTACAACTGCACCTACGACCTGGTCAGCAGCGGCAGCGAGGCGGACAACCACGCCTGGCTCAAATTCTACGCAGACGAGGAAGACCGCCAGCAATGGGCTAGGGATTTCCCGGAGGACGTCCTCCCTCCGCACGTAGCGCCGCCGTACGACCGGGACCGGCATCTGCCCAAGCATCCGAACGATTCAGGCGATTAGCCCTCGTAAGCTCGTGATTTTGTGAACCGGCATCACCGTTGGACGAAAGGAATCAGGTCATGATCGAGGCAACGCAAGCGCTGGAGCAATTATTGGCTGGCCTCGGCGAGACAGCGCGGTTCGAGTCGGTCGGACAAGTCCCTGCAGTGCTGCCAGGGCTTGAAGTACAGGGGCTTGGCCCCATCGGCGTTCCCGTTGCACCGGCGGATGCGAAGCGGATCATCGGCAAGGCGAGCCAGGCGCCGTATGGCCTGGGCGAAGCGACGATCGTCGATACGGAGGTTCGCCATGTCTGGCAGTTGGAGCATTCGCAGTTTGAGTTGCGGAATGCGGCTTGGAGCGAGGCGGTCGCGAGCGTCGTCGATGCAATCAAGCGTGATCTGGGCATCCGCGGCAAGGTGACCGCAGAGCTTTACAAGTTGCTCGTGTATGAGAAGGGGAGCTTCTTCAAACCGCACCGGGACACGGAGAAGATTCCCGGGATGTTCGGCACGCTGGTCGTGTGTTTGCCTTCGCGCCATGAAGGGGGCACACTGCTTCTAGAGCATGATGGGCAGACGAAGCGGATCGACTTTGGCGGCAAGGACTCGGAGTTTCAGACGCGCTATGTTGCGTTCTACGCCGACTGCCGGCATGAGGTCACACCGGTGAAGTCGGGGTATCGCGTTTGCCTGGTTTACAACCTGGCCGGCACTGGCAAGAAACAGCCGGCGGCGCCCCATCATGCGGCCGCGGTTGGCGAGGCGGCCCAGTTGCTCAAGAAGCTGTTCTCGGCGCCCGAACCGTTGAACAAATTGGCGATTCCGTTCACGCACCAATACACCGAAGCGAACTTTGGTCCCACACAATTGAAAGGGGCCGATCGGGCTCGTGCCGAGGTTCTGATCCGCGCCGCTCAATCGCTGGAATGTGAATGCTACTTCGCGCTCATGATGTTGCATCAGGAAGGCATCCCGGACTATGGCACGATGGATTACGGTGATTCATGGGGCAGTCGAGGTTCACGATGGTCCCATGATGACTGCGACGAAGGCGATGAGGACGAATCTGACGTTGCCGCCGATGGCGAGTTTGAAGAGATCTTCGACGAGGAGTTGAAGATCGAACACTGGCGCGATCCTGAAGGCCGGGAGCAGTCCTTCGGCACGATCCACTTCGAGGACAACGAGATTCTCGGCCTCGACGACAAAGAGAGATGGTCTTACAAGCAAGAAGTGCGTGAAGCGACCGGCAACGAAGGAGCGTCGATGGATCGCTGGTATCGGCAAGCGGTGCTGGTGATTTGGCCACACGCGCGCCACTTCGAAGTGCTCGCTGGCGAAGGGCCGGCGTCGGCGATTCCGGCTCTCGAAAAGCTGGTGGCGGAGGCCAAGACAGCGGAGGACCTCGCGGCGTGCGGTAAAGTGGCCAAAGCGATCATCCAGAACTGGCACGCCCGTAATCGGTATGGGTACGGCGATCGATCCAACTCGGGCCCAATGCTGCGAGCGCTCGAACGCATCGGCGACGAGAAGTTGGCATTGCGGTTTGTGAGCGATGTTTTGCCCAAGAGCTTCAACGGCTCCGAAGGCAGGGCCCTGCACGCTCTGTGTCAAAACATCGGCTGGAAAGCGCTGGCGCCGGCAATCCAGGATTTCCTTGTCCACCAGAAACCGGCCGATTATCACACACATCTCAATCAGATCGTCACGATCTGCGAGCACCTGTGCTGCGATCCGCCCGCTTTGAGCAAGGAACGCCGAGCGGTCTGTGGCGTGATAGTTGATGAACTGATGAAGTTTGTCGAACGATGGGACAAGGTGCCGCCGAACCAATGGGATTCTGACAGATTCGACGCTTTCCAATTCGGCGAAGGCGCTGACGACCTCGATGAGGGCGATGATGACTTCGATAATGACGAAGGTGAAATTGAAGATGAAGACAAGAACGATGCCGAGCCCAAGCGCAAACCGACCGAGGACAAGCAGGAAGCATTGACGTTGCAACAATGCCGCAATGAGCGCATCGGCGTCGTTGCGAGCATGGTGCGTCTGCTCTCGGCTATTGGCGCGAAGGAATATTTGACCGATTTCCTTGACCACGTATTCGCCGAGACCCGGCATTACGATCTTCGTGCCGTAGTCATTCCCGATGTGAAGTCCCTTTACTCGCAAACAATCCCGGCCGCGATCGGGCGCCAAGCTGCTGCTCGGTTATTGCAGCATTGCCTGACCGAACTTCGCGCGGCGACGGCGCAACCACCCGAGCCGCCGAAAGACTGGAAACGTGAGGCCAAGCTGGGCTGCAAGTGCGAGGACTGCGCTGCCTTGGGCCGATTCCTCCGCGGTTCAGCCGAGCGCGTCGGCCGCTTTCCCCTGAACAAGCAGCGGCGTCAACATCTTCATCGGCAAATCGACCAGCACCGCTGTGATTGCACGCACGTCACCGAGCGCAAAGGATCGCCGCAGACGCTGGTCTGCACCAAGACGCAACATTCCTATGAACGCAGCCGCAAGCAATATGAAGTCGATCAGGTCGTACTTGCCGAGTTGGAAAAACTCGAACGCAAGGCATCCACACGACGGATCAGGAAATCATCTTAGCCGCGGTTGGCTCGAATTTGCTGGGGGCAAATTGGGGGCAGCACTGCCCGTGTATGTCCATCGTGAGTACAATGCAGGTGAAGCCTGGATGTCGCGGAAAGTGCGGTTTTTCCAGTCTTTTCGACGTAAAAGCAGGGTAGGAGCGATGCAGGTCCAATGCATCGTGGCTATCTTCGAATCCCTCCCTCTCCGCTTGTTTTTGACACGTCGAAAAATAGCAAAAACCATATGTTTTCTAGGCATTTCGGATGTTCCTAGGAAATCTTTTTTATTTTCAAATGCCAGGGTTGGGGGGAAACTGAGGCCACCGCTGCCCCAAGCGTTGGGGCCACGTCGATTCGGACGGATATTTGATTGCCACCGGATGGTCTTAATCTAAATGAACATCGAATAAGAACGCTTGACCTGTACTCGAGTGTGAGCCGACGGTTATCGGTCGGTCCGCTGGTCTTCAAGCATGATCAACTTCGTATATTCAATCAAATACCCGCAATTCAGGGCGACAACGGGAGGTCGAAATGGCGGCAAGCGATTTCCAGGTCAGCGGCAAAAACGCGAACGCTCTCTTCACGCTCAAGCTCCATCGCGGCGACGGCATGTGTCTCGTCGCCATGAACTGGAAGGGCAGCAAGCCGCCGGACAACTTCGTGGGATTCTCCATTGAGTCCAAGCCTCCCGGCGGTAGCGCCTTCTTCCCCTTGAGCAACCGCCTGACGTTTGCTGGAACGGGGAGCGAAGGCGATCCCATTCGCTTCTCGACGCTCGTAGCGCCCATTCAAAAATTCCGGTGGATCCATTTCCCTCGTAACGCCAATCTCGACGGCGCTTTCACGTATCGCGTTACGCCGATCTTCATGGACGGGGAAGACAGGCTGAGCCAGGGTGAACCTCAGGAAGCCGCCGTCGAACTCCGGCGCGAGACATACCCAGGGCAGGTGAATGTTACATTTACCCGTGGTTTCGTTTCATCGCAGGCTTTCGTGGATCGCTACGAGAAATTCGGAAAGTTCAACACACTGATCCCGGCGAAAGCCAAGGATGGCCTGACGTTCAAGGCGACTCACCCCAAGAAAGACGAGGCGCTCGCGTGGATGGGTTTCGAGGCGCGCGAGACGATCCTCGAACTGCTCGATCAGGCCATTAGCGAAAAAGCCGAAGTCCGGGTTGTCGCTTATGACCTCAGCGAACCCGAGGTTGTCGGCCGATTGGAAAAGCTGAAGAAGAAGCTACGCATCATCATCGACGATAGCGCGGAGCACGGCGAGCCCGAATCTGGGGAAGCGCAAGCCGCCGCGCGCCTCATGGCGACGGCAGGCGCCGAAAACGTGAAGCGCCAGCACATGAAGAGCCTGCAGCACAACAAAATGATCATCGTGAACAGCACTAAAACCAAAAAGGTTGTGTTCGGCTCGACCAACCTGAGCTGGCGAGGCTTATACGTCCAGGCCAACAATGCGTTCGTGGCGGATGGGAAGAATCCGGTCGAGCTGGCGCTTGCCGCATTCGATAACTATTTCAACAACGACGACGGTTTTCCTGAGACCGACTCCGCCGAGCTAAGAAGTCTCGGCCTAGACAACATTGATGCAAAAGTGGCGTTCTCGCCCCACTCCTCAGCAAATTCGCTTCTCGAAAAGATCGGCGAAGACATCGGCAACACCGCTTCCAGCTTGTTTTACTCGCTTGCATTTCTTTCCATCACCCCCGGAATCATCAAAGACTCGATCAGGAAGATTTCCAAGAAGCCCGGCATCTTCGCGTACGGCATCGCCGACAAAAAGGTCGGCGGCATCGATCTGCAGATGCCGAACGGTAACATCGCGCCTGTTTTTTCCTCGGCGCTTGACAAGAACATTCCGCCGCCTTTTAACAAGGAGCCCGCAGGCGGCGGCGGCAACCGCATGCATCACAAGTTCATCGTCATCGATTTCGACAAGCCTTCCGCCCGCGTCTATCTCGGCTCCTACAACTTCTCGATTCCCGCGGACAGGAAGAACGGCGAGAACCTGCTTGTGATTCGCGACCGGCGCATCGCGGTTTCTTACATGGTCGAGGCCTTGCGTATCTTCGATCACTACCACTTTCGCGTCACGCAGAAGGAAGCCGCAAAGGCGAAGAAGAAGCTTCAGCTTGCCCGGCCGCCTCGCGCCGCAGGCGAGAAAACATGGTTCGCGGAAGACTATTCGGATCCTCGCAAGATTCGGGATCGGGAACTCTTTGCTTGATGTGTTTACGTACTAAGCTATTTTCGAGTAGGTTGTTTAGGTAACTGGCCGCCCCCTCGTCCATGGGTGTGTGTCCCAGTGTTTCCGTGGAAGCATTCGCGCAACTATGGATTCCGACATGGCATGTGGAATTCGATTTTCTGGTTCATCTCTCACATGCGCGCGACGCTTGAAATTCGTCCGATGTATTCCCTCCCCCTCTGTTCTCATCGGTTTTAGATTTCGTTTAATGCGTTTCATTTCGGGGGGGGGGACTAAATGAAACGAAAGTTTTGCAACTGGATAAGTCGCGCAAATTCGGGGGATGAGCTTTTCTTCTTCAGTATGGCGATCCTCCGAGTGAAAAAGTCTACGGGAATGTAAGGCTATGCAAAAGAAATTGAGCGGAATTTGGCCGGCACTTTTGACGCCCCTCGACAAGGACAGCATGCCTGCACTGTCGATGGTCGAACACCTGACAGATCGCCTCATTCGAGAAGGCATGGATGGCCTGTACATTGTCGGTTCCACGGGACAGTGGCCGTTGCTGACGTTTGTGGAGCGCTGTGCGATCGCGGAGCGTGTGGTCGTGGCGGCAATGGGCCGCGTTCCGGTCATGGTTCACGTCGGCGCTGTCTCGACAGGCGAATCCGTCGCTCTGGCACGCCACGCCAAGAGTATAGGCGCCGCTGCTGTTTCCGCAGTGGCTCCAATTTACTACGCGCATTCGGCGGACGTGGTGTTTGGGCACTACCGTGCGATCGGCGCTGCGACCGACTTGCCGCTCTTTGTATACCACTTGAGCCAGACGAACCAACTCGCGATCAGTCCTGAGGATTATGTACGGCGGCTTCTGGAGTTGCCAAACATCGCCGGCATGAAAATTACGGACCGAGACCTCTATACTTTCGGTCTGATCAGGGCATATGCAGGTGATCGCTTGCAGCTTTTCAGCGGCGCCGACGAGGTGATGTGCCAAGCTGTGCTCTGCGAGGCCATCGGCGCCATTGGGACGTTTTATAACGTCTGGGGTTCTTCATGCCAAAAAGCGAGGCGGGCCGTGGTCGGTGGCGATGTTGCCGGCGGTACCGCTTTCATGCTGCGATTTCAGACCGCTATCGCGCAGGTGCTGCAATCCGGCTCGATCTGGGCATTTTTGCGGCAGGCCGTGCAACTTAAATATGGATTGGATGTCGGTTTGCCACGCGCTCCGCTCGGGTCGATGGATCGGCCGTGGTCCGAAGAGGACGTATGTCGCGTGATCGCGCTGGTCGATAGCTAAGGTGAAAATATGGAACTTGCTGCGTATCAGATCGTTGGTCAAAAGCCGGGACCGCACCTGCTTGTTACTGGAGGCGTTCACGGCGACGAATTCGAGCCGATGGCGGCAGCACGCAGGCTGACGGAATTCATCAAGCCGGAAGCCCTGTCTGGTCGCGTCACCGTGATTCCTGTCGTCAATGAGCCGGCGTTTCGACGCGGGCAGCGCACGGGAAACGACGGCCTCGACCTTGCACGCACTTGCCCGGGCCGGTCCGACGGCAGCGTAACTGAGCAGATTGCCCATGCGCTTTCCGAATTCATTCGCTCCGCCGACTACTACATCGACCTGCACACCGGCGGAACTCGCCTTCGTGTTTTGCCCTTGGTCGGCTACACGCTCCACGGGGATACGCACGTTTTGGCGCTGCAGCGACGCATGGCTCATGCCTTTGGATTGCCCATTATTTGGGGCACCGACCCGAGTCTGAACGGTCGTTCGCTTTCGGTGGCACGGGACGCAAAGGTGCCGGCCATCTATGCTGAGTATTACGGCGGCGGTGGTTGCGATCCCGAGGGAGTCGCCGCGTACGTGCAGGGCTGCGTCAACGTACTTGCAGACCTCGCCATGATGGACGGAGGAGCGCGGCAGCCAGGGCCGCTCCCATTGATTGTGGAAGACAACCGACCCAATTCCGGACACATTCAAATCAACCACCCTGCCCCTCACGAAGGATACTTTGAGCCTGCAATTGCCTTGGGTCAACGAGTCGTCGCGGGCCAAATCTTCGGCACGGTCGTCGATTCCCTTGGCCGGCGCCGCGAAACCGTGATGACAGCAAACGCGGGAATTGTGCTGGTACTGCACACTTTTGCACGCGTCGATGTGGGGGAGAGTCTGGGCGTGATTCTGGAGGATTGCCGATGAGCATATGGCGCTGGGCGGATTGGTTGGCGCCGATAGCCCCCGAGTTCCGGATTTCGCTGGGAGAGGGCAATACGCCGTTGGTGAGGTCGCGATCAATCGGGCCAAAAGCAGGCCTTCGGAACCTATTCTACAAGCTGGACTCGGTTAACCCGACTGGATCCTACAAGGACCGATTTGCGGTTACGGCCGTCTCGCACCTGCGGGCCACCGGTCGCTCGCGCTGCCTGGCCACGTCGAGTGGCAACACCGGCGCTGCCCTGGCAGCGTACTGTGCAGCTGCGGGGCTTGCCTGCGAGATTGCTATTGTTGAGACCGCCCCCATCGACAAGCTCAAACAAATGCTCGCATATGGTGCAACACTCTATCGCGTGCGCGGATTCGGCCTCGATCCGGATATTACGAGTCGCGTATTCGCTCAATTGCAAAGACGCGGCGAGCGGCATGACACACTGCTGCTCATCAGTGCCTATCGCTATGCGCCATCAGGTATGAGCGGCGTTGAGACCATCAGCTTCGAGTTGGCCGAGCAGACGGACCAACCGATTCAACATGTATTTTGCTGCGCTGGCGGCGGCGGGTTGGCACTAGGGGTGGCGCGTGGTTTCGCTCGTTTGAACAAGGAACGCAAGATCGATTACCGGCCTGCGGTACAATGCGTTCAGCCAGCCGGCAATGCCACTATCGCCGGACCGTTGCGAGCCGGAGCCTCACACGCGGTGGCCGTCACATGTACAACAACCGTGAGCGGCTTGCAGGTCCCCAATGTCATCGACGGCGACGATGCGCTTCTTGAATGTCGTATTTCCGGCGGCACCGGACATCTCGTCGACGATGAGTTCGTTTGGGATGTGCAGCGCCGCCTGGCGTGCGAGGAGGGAATTTTCTGTGAACCAGCAGCTGCAGTACCGCTTGCCGGTGCCTTGCAGGCACGATCCGAAGGTCTCCTCGGGGCAGACGCGACGGTGGTTTGTCTCGTCACCGGCACCGGATTCAAAGACGCGCACGGCGTGGATCGTATGATAACCGATAGAAGCTGTCCATTGATCGAATTGTCGGAGATGGCCAATTGATCTCGTAGACCCCAGGGACATGGGTCCCTGGCCTTTCCCACCTGGAGTACCTCATGCGACCAAGCCGAATCAAGGCGAAGCTTAATCGCGGCGAACCCGTCCTGCTCACAACTCTTCATCTGACAGACCCTTCCCTTTACGAGATGACAAGCCTCTTGGGCTTTGATGGCATCTGGATGGACCTAGAACATCATGGCTACAGCGTCGAAACGGCAACGGCGCTCATGCGTGCGGCACGCGTCGGGGGGGCCGACATCCTGGCCCGACCGGCGAAAGGTGAATTTATGAGGCTTGGACGTATGCTGGAAGCCGGCGCGCAGGGGATCATGTACCCGCGCTGCGACGATGCAGCAGAAGCCCATGAGGTTGTTCGCTGGAGCAAGTTTGCTCCGCTCGGGCAGCGAGGTTTTGACAGCGGCAACCCCGACATGCCCTACTGTTTCATGCCAATGGATCGCTACTTGAAGGAAGCTAACGAACAAACGTTTGTCGTCATTCAGATTGAAGATCCAGGCGCCCTCGCCAACGCCGAGGCCATTGCGCAACTCGAAGGGGTTGACGTACTCTTTCTCGGCCCGGCCGATTTCTCGATCTTGGCGGGCATCCCCGGCCAGTTCGATCATGTCAAGATTACCGATGCAATGCGAACGGTCGCCCAGGCGGCTAAAAAGGCCGGTAAGAACTGGGGCATGCCGTGTGGCACGTTCGAACGCGCCCAGCAAGTCATGGAGCTTGGCGGCAAGTTTATCGCTCATGGCTGCGATCTCATCTGGGTCAAGAATGGCTTGGAGGAAGCGCAACGCCGTTTTGCCCCACTTGGATTCACCTTCGATCGGCGCGTGTGAGGCCGACATGCTCAAGATTCTCATTGTCGGCACTGGCTCGATCGGGGAGCGTCACCTGCGCTGCTTTCAAGCAACCGGGCGCGCCGAATTGCGATTTGTCGACGTCAACGCAGAATTGCGGCGGACGATTGCTGAACGCTATCGAGTGAACGGTGCATTTGCCGATCTGGACTCGGCGCTGGGCGAACGGCCCGATGTCGCCGTCGTTTGCACCCCCGCACACCTTCATGTGCCCATGGCGCAGCGCCTGGTTGAGGCCGGGGTTCACGTGTTAATTGAAAAGCCACTCAGCACGAACCTCGACGGCATCGACCGGCTGCAACAAACCATCGCTGTTAAGCAAGTCACGGTCGGCGTCGCCTACGTCTATCGCTCCCATCCGCACCTGAAAGCAATGCGCGCGGCAATCCGCTCCGGGAGGTTTGGCCGACCCGTCGAATTAATCGTAATCAGTGGGCAGCATTTTCCGACCTATCGGCCTGCGTATCGCGACATTTATTACAAAGACCGGGCCACCGGCGGCGGGGCAATCCAGGACGCGCTCACGCATCTGGTCAATGCCGCCGAATGGCTTGTTGGCCCTGTCAATCGGCTCGTCGTCGACGCGGACCACCAGGTTCTTGACGGAGTCAGCGTCGAGGATACGGTTCACCTGCTGGCCCGGCACGGATCGGTGCTCGGCAGCTACAGCTTGAATCAGTATCAATCGCCTAATGAGACTGTATTCACTGTGGTGTGCGAGCGTGGCACGTTTCGCTGGGAATTGCACGAGAGTCGCTGGCGCTGGCTGGAAAAGCCAGGTGATGCCTGGCACGATGAATTGATGGCGCCTCTTGAACGCGATTCTCTTTTCGTAACACAGGCGCACGCGTTTCTCGATGCAATTGAGTTTAAAGGCGATGTACCGTGTACACTCATGGATGGTTTGCAGACATTGAGGGTTAACCTTGCGGCGCTGGCCAGCCTCAACCAGGGTACATGGCAAGTGACCGGAGCTTAGAAAGTCAGAGGGCTGCGCATGGAACCAACAATTCAGCAATTGTTTGACCTGACCGGCAAAGTCGCTCTGCTAACCGGGGGTTGCGGTTACCTGGGGAGTGCGATGGCGGCGGCGCTGGCGGAGGCCGGGGCGTCGGTCGTTATCACCAGTCGTAGTGCGGACAAAGCCCAGGCCGGCGTTGCGGTGTTGCCACGGCGAGCGGGCGCAGAACACCACGGCCTTTCGCTAGATCACATGAATCCAGATTCCTTGGACCAACGCTTTGCCGAGGCCCTCAAACTCGCCGGGCGGTTTGACATACTTGTGAACAACGGCACGGAAGGTCCGCCCGGTGATTGGACTACCGCGACGGCCGAGCAGTTCAACCGCCATCTAGCGAACGCCACAGGGTACTTTCTGCTTGCGCGACTATTTCGCAATCATGTCGTCGAACGCAAGGTCCCCGGCAGCGTAGTGCTTCTTGGGTCGATGTATGGCTCAGTCGGTTCCTATCCGGACGCTTACGAAGGCGTGTGTCCGGCAAGCCCAGTCGCCTACCACGCGCTCAAGGGTAGCATTCTACATCTGACACGCCACCTCGCAGTGTACTGGGCGAGCGACGGCGTGCGTGTTAACTGCCTCAGTCCTGGTCCATTCCCGAAGGCCGACGCGCCGGAGGAAATGGTCAAGCGCCTTTGCACGAAACTGCCGATGAAACGCATGGGTCTGCCGCATGAATTGAAAGGCGCGATTGTGTTTTTGGCCAGTGACGCCAGCAGTTACATGACTGGCCAGAACTTGCTCATCGATGGCGGCTGGACGGCGTGGTGACAGGGACCACTTCGTCGAAAGATGCTAGCTAGGCTTTCGCCATCTGCTCGGCTAGGAGGCCGCCTTCTGAATTTGGCCGCCGATATCCAACCCCACGGCCTCGCTCCACGCCTCCTGCAATCGCCGAAACATTGGCCCTGGCTTGCCAGCGCCGATTAGCGCGCCGTTGATCTTCGTCACCGGCATCACGCAATACGGCGTAGACGTAAGCAGCGCCTCGTCCGCATTCATCACGCTGTACACCTGAATGTCGCGTTCCATGAACGGAATGCCCAGCTTTCCGGCTAGCTCGATCACCATGGCGCGGCTGATCCCCGGCAGCGTATTGACGGTCGTCGGCGACACAATAGTGCCCTTCTCGACGATCAGAAAATTGGCCCCGCTGGTCTCGGTCACGTTGCCTTGCAAATCGAGTAGCAGCGCCGACGCGTCCAGATCGACGAGGCGGGCTTCCTGGTCGGCGAGGTAATAGTGCATGCGGCTCCGATATTTCATCTTGGGGTCATAGCATTGTGGCGGCACGTGGCGAATTGAAGGCGTAATCAAGTGTATGCCAGTTTGCATCTTCTTGGCCCAAAGTTCGAAGGGCAGCGGGAACGTGTGGGCACATACCGTCGGCCTGGTCCGAGCGGCGCGCCCAGCACTGCCGGCATAGGTGGGATATTCGCCGGCGGTGACGAAGTGAATCAGGCCCAACTCGTCCTGCGCATGAATTAACCGAGCGTTGTTGGCGACCAGTTCTTCCGAGATCTTGGCCAACTGCTCCCTGGAAATGCCGATCTCCATGCGAGTGTAACGCAATGAGCGAAAGAGCCGATCGAGATGGTCGTGCAAACGCCAGGGGCGGTGCCGAAAGGTGCGCGTCATTTCCGTCACGGTAGCGCCCAGGACGACACCGGCATCGAAAATTGCGAGGTGTGCCTGCGACGCAGGAAGCAACTTTTCGTTGAGATAAACGAGGGGTTCCGACATGGTCACACTCCGTTTAGTACTAGGCAAGGGGCCGTTGCCCCTTGAAATCCCCAAGAAGAAAGCGGACCTCCTTATCATGGTGAGTACCAATCTACCATGTCCGGAGGTCCGCCATGAACGCATTTGTCACGCATCACGAAGACAGCATTCGCTTCCGCTA
>SXGT01141470.1_pt1 | contig 12379 bp, 11 predicted proteins | sample 3176221 | NCBI WGS metagenome assembly SXGT01 (sample SAMN11356862, study PRJNA531348) | freshwater metagenome | isolation source: freshwater sample F1-120 | place: China: Fuxian Lake, Yuxi | collected 2017-12-25
CCACCTTCTCGGCCGGTGAGCGTCAACTGTTGTCATTTGCCCGCGCGCTCGCCTACGAGCCGGGTGTGCTCGTGCTCGATGAGGCCACTTCCAGTGTGGACACGAACACTGAGCAACTCATTCAGGACGCCTTGCACGTCCTCATGGCCGGCCGTACCCCGATTGCCATCGCCCATCGTCTGTCCACCGTGCAGGACATGGACACCATCCTGGTGTTCCACAAAGCCCGGCTGCGGGAGCAGGGGAGTCATCAGGAGCTGTTGGCTCAGCGCGGCCTCTACCACACCCTCTACGAACTGCAGTATCAGGACCAGGAGTCGGCCGCCGCGGGTGGGGACGCTCGCGCCGGGTGAGCGCGTCGGCGTCCGCGTCGCCGCTGCGCGACGACTACGTGACCGGGGACTCGTCGCTTCGGAAATGTTCGTAACCGGCGGGAAGCGCACGCGTGCCCGAGGCCGTTCGCAGCACCAGGTCTGGTGCCGTCGTGCATTCGCCGATCCGAGTGAAGGGCACCCCGCGCGCCTGTTGCCGAATGGCCGCGAAGCGACGCCGGTGCCTGCTGGGCACGGCCATCAACAACTCGTAGTCGTCTCCCCCCGCCAGAGCGGCCTCCAGAGGGTCCAGGCCGTGCGCCTCGAACCATCGGACGGCGCCGGGCGCAATCGGGACCGCCGATCCGTCCACGACGGCGCCCACCCCGGAGGCCGAGGTCAGCTGCCGCAGTCCATCGGCCAGTCCATCGCTCAAATCGACGGTGGCCCGCGCAGCCTTGTTTCTCCCTAGCAGCATGCCAATGCGGACCCTGGGCTCGGGGCGCCGATAGTGCAGGACACAGTCGGCGAGGTCCGAGTCCCAGACCGTGGTCCACGACGGCGACGGATCGTGCTGCAGACACGCCAGCCCGGCCGCGGCTGCCCCGACCACACCCGTGACCCAGAGCTCATCGCCTGGGCGCCCGCCGGCTCGAGTGAGCACTCGCCGGCGGCGCACCGAGCCGACGGCGGTGACGCCCAGCACCAGCGGGCCGTCCGACCGTGTCACGTTGCCGCCGACCAGCGCCACGCCATGGTGAGCCGCCAGCGCGAGCATGCCGTCGAGCACCGCGTCGAGGTCGGCCGTGGCCATGGAGCGGGGGAGGACCAGCGACAGGAGCGCGGCACGTGGTTCGGCGCCCATGGCCGCCAGATCGCTCAAGTTGACGGCGAGGGTCTTGTGACCGACGTCGCCGGGTGGGACGAACGCGAAATCGAAATGGATGCCGGCGACGAGCGTGTCGGTGGTCAGGACGTCGAGCGTGCCCCGCTGTGGCTCGATGACCGCGGCGTCGTCGCCAATCCCGACCAGCACCCAGTCCGGCGCCTGCGGCACCCGGTCGCGGACGCGCTGGATGATCGCGGCCTCTCCGAGTGCGCCGACGGTGTCGACCGCGTTACCGGGCGTAATCCACCGCCCGGGTTTCACGGATGACCGTCACTTTGATCTGGCCGGGATACTGAAGCTCGTTCTCCACCCGTTTGGCGATGTCCTTGGACAGCCAGACCGCCTCCTCGTCGCTGACCTTGTCACTCTCCACCATGATGCGAATCTCGCGGCCGGCCTGGAGCGCGTACGCCTTTGACACGCCGTCGAACGACTCAGCAATGCCCTCGAGCGACTCCAGTCGCTTGATGTACGACTCCAGGATGTCCCTCCGGGCTCCCGGCCGCGCGGCGGAAATCGCGTCGGCGGCCTGCACGATCATCGACTCCAGTGACGGCCAGTCGATGTCCATGTGATGGGCCGCCATGGCGTCCACCACCGCCTTGCTCTCACCGTGCTTCTGGAGAAACTCGATGCCCAGGGTCAAGTGCGTGCCCTGCAGATCGCGGTCAATGGCCTTGCCGATGTCGTGCACGAACGCGGCGCGAATGGTCGTGTGGGCGTCCAGGCCCACTTCTCTCGCCATGATCCCGGCCACATAGGCGACCTCTTTCGAGTGGCTCAGGACGTTTTGCCCGTAGCTGGTCCGGTAATTCAGCCGGCCCATCAGCCGGTGGATTTCCGGATCCATGTCGAAGAGGCCGAGCTCAAATGCGGCCGCCTCACCTTCTTTCGTGGCGCGCGCGTCGAGCTCGCTCTTGACGCGTTCCACCACCTCCTCGATGCGGGCCGGGTGAATGCGTCCATCAGCCACCAACTGCTCGATCGCCTGCTTGGCGACCGCCCGGCGGAAGGGGTCAAAGCTGGACAGAATGATGGCGCCCGGTGTGTCATCAACAATCAGCTCCACCCCGGTGGCCTGTTCCAGCGCCCTGATGTTCCGGCCTTCCCGGCCAATGATGCGGCCCTTGAGGTCATCGCTGGGGAGGTCCACGACCGACACGGTCGTCTCGATCGCGTGCTCCGGCGCGCTGCGCTGGATGGCCTGTGTAATGATCTGCTTGGCCTTTTCGGCCGCGGACTCTCGCGCCTCCGTTTCCAGGCGTTTGACCAGGTTGGCGGCTTCGCGGCGTGCGTCCTGCTCGATCTGCTTGATGACGAGGTCTTTGGCCTCATCGGCGCTGAGGCCGGACACGCGTTGCAGCGCGAGTTCCTGTTCACGCGTCAGCTCGTCACACCGCTTCCGGTCGTCCGCCAGGGCGCGCTCGAGCTCCGCGAGCGCGTCCTGGCGCTCGCTCAATCTGGCCTCGGTCTGGGCCGCTTGCCGACTCTGTTCGGTGAGGTCTCTCGACCGCTGCGCGAACTGGCGCTCGATGGAGGCCAACTCATCCCGGCGGGTGTTCGTCTGGCGCTCTGCCGTCCGGAGGAGCGTGTGGGCCTCCTCCTTGGCCGACAGCGCCGCGGCCTTGATGGTGGCGGCGGCGTCCCGCTCGGCCTCTCGTATCAGCCTGGACGCCTGTTCCCTGGCCTCGCCAATCGTCTCCGCTGCAATCCGCTTGCGCGTGACGATCCACATTCCGAACACGGCTCCGGCGGCGACGAACGCGGCGAGCGCGGGCACGACGACGGTCGAAAAGTCCATGCGTGTTCCTTTCGGAACCCGCGGCGAGGTGGCCGGGGCTCGGCGGGCGGCGTCAGACGGCCGGCGCTCGACGGGCAGCCCTCGACGGGAAGCACCCGTGCGATGGCGGGCCCGGTGCGGACTCGTCGATCGAACGGGCGACGCCAGGAGAGGAAGGCGAAAATCCCCGCGTTGCCGTGTGGGGAGGTCGGATGAACCTGCTGGAAGCAGGTGGAGCCGCTCTGGATACGCCTAATCTCGCTTTAGGCTACCTCACGCGGAGGCGTGCACACCACGAGACGTCGCAGCCCACTTAGATATAGCGTTGGTTCAAACCGATTCTCCGGGCCATCACGAGCACTGCAGGGAACTTTTTTATATATATGGCCGCCAACTGTCAGCCGACATACGCGGCAGAGCGTGACTGCCTATCTGTACCGCTCTAGTCGACCCATCTTAGAACGAACCTGGACGTGGGGCAAGCTGACCCCATTGGGGGTGAGGGGAGCGGGTCGAGGAGGCTATCCGAACCGTTCAATCGCCCGATCGACGATCTGCTCGAGGGCGCCTGCACGCCGACGCAACTCGGTGTCCTGGCTCGTGTCGGTGTCTCTGGCCCGGAAATACTCGTCGGCGATGTTGAGGGCGGCGAGCACGGTCACGCGAATCGCATCGCCACCGGTCGAGTGATCGGCCGCGGACTGGATTTTTTCGTCGACGTACTCCGCGAGGTGGGTGATGTATTCGAGATCGAGCGCACTCTTAATAGGGTAGCGCTGACCCATGATCTCGACCGTGACGACGCGGGGTGCCTCGTCGGCCACAACTACAGGCTCAGGTTGTCGAGCTGCTCCAACATGTCGGCGACCCGCACCCGAATTTGATCACGCTCGGTCAACAGCATCAGCGCTTGGGCCCCCTGGCCCTCGGCACTCGCGAGCCTGGTGCGTAGGACATCGACCTCCTGGGACAGCCGGGCATTGTCGTCCGCGGCGCGTGTCAGTTCCGCTCGGGTCCGCTCAAGAACCGCGACGAGCGTCTGGACCTTGTCCGCCAGTCGGTCGATCGGTTCGAGGCTCAGTGTTGGCATCGGTCCCCCTTATCTCAACTTCGCGTGATGCAACCGCTCCAGTGCGGACACGACCTCAGCGGTCGCGGTGTGCACCTCGGCATCGGTGAGCGTGCGGTCCCCTGCGCGGAAGGTCAGCCGCACCGACAGGCTCACCGCTCCTGAGGCCACACCGGAACCCTGATACAGATCCACTTCTTGCACACGGACCAGCGTCGGACCCGCAGAGCCCCAGATCGTGTCACGAACCTCAGACGCAGGCAAGGTGTCGTCGACCTCCAGCGAGAGATCGCGAACGACAGACGGGTGGCGGGGAACCGGCGCCGCCCGGAGACGTGCAAACGCGTCCAAGGTGAGCGGTCGGAGGTCGAACTCGGCGACATAAACCTCCTGCGACCCCGGGAGCCCGCGCCGGTTGGCGAAGCCAGGATCGAGCTGTCCCACCCAGCCGACCGCCGACGTGTGGTTCCCGCACGTGAGCCGGATGCTGGCCGTGCGGCCAGGCACCAGCGCGGGCGCGGTGCCGGACTCGAACGCGACGTGGCTGCCGAAACCCTCCGCCAGCCGGGTGAGCGCCCCGGTGAGGTCGAACAGGTCGGCGGGGCGCCCGCCGCCGGCCCAGTGCGGCGGAATCGCCGCGCCGGTGATGGCCACGGCGAGCGACGGGGTTTCTCCGACGCTCTGCCGAAACCGGCTGCCCACCTCGAACAAACGGATGTCCTGTCGTTCCCGGCGCCGGTTATGAATAAGAGAATCGACCAGTCCGGGCAGCAGCGAGGGGCGCAGGACGGCGCCTTTCTCCGAGAGCGGGTTGCTGAGCGCTACCAGATCGGACGCGTCCGGGTGCATCGCGAGCGCCGCTTCGCGCTCCACGAACCCATAGGTGATCGCCTCGGAGAAGCCACATCCCGTCAGCAGCCGCCTGACGGTCTGGTCGCGGGCGCGCCACTCGCCGGCCGCCCTCGCCGGCTCCGTGAGCGCGGGGAAAGTGGTCGGTAGCTGGTCGTATCCGTGATGGCGGACCACCTCTTCGATGAGGTCTTCCTCGCGATGGACATCGACGCGGAACGGGGGCACCGTCACCTGCCACGTGGGGCTGTCGCCCTCGCCCTCGGCGCGCGGGTCGAACCCCAGCCTCGACAGTATCGGTGCCACGAAGGCCGGCTCGATCTTCTGGCCCAGCAGATGGCCGATACGGCGATGGCGTAGCCGGACCACGATCGGATCGGGCGGCGCTGGAAAGCAGTCCACCACGGCGCCGCGCGGTCGGCCGGCGCCGATGGCCGCCAACAGGTATCTGGCGCGTGCGATCGCCGTCAGGGGGGCTGTCACGTCCGTGCCGCGCTCGAAGCGGAAGGAGGCATCTGTCGACAGTGTCAGGCGCTTGCTGGTCCGCCGCACCGAAATTGGGTTGAAGTAGGCCGCTTCCAGCACGACGGTGCGGGTGGTGTCGCTGACCTCCGAATCCGCCCCGCCCATGACCCCGGCCACCGCCTGGGGTCGCTGGGCGTCCGCGATGGTCAGCATCTCCGGCTGGAGTGTGCGTTCCACGCCGTCCAGCGTGCGAATCAGCTCGCCGGCCGCAGCGCGGCGCACTCGAATTTCCGGGCCTGACAGCTTCGCGTGGTCGAACGCGTGCATCGGGTGGCCCAGTTCCAGCATGACGTAATTGGTCACGTCAACGACGTTGTTGATGGGCCGAACACCCGCCGCCTCGAGTCTGGCCGCCAGCCAACGCGGGGATGGACCGACCTCTACGTCAGCCAACGCGCCCACATAGCGGGGGCACACAGCCGGGTCTTCGATGGTGATGGAGAGCGGCGCGTCGTTGTTGCCCAGTTGAGCCGCACTGGCGTCAAGGACCGCGGCGTCGGGTTCCACCTTCGGCAGTCGGAGCTCGGCCCCATACATCGCACCGACTTCGCGGGCGATGCCGAAGACAGAGAGACAGTCCGGCCGGTTGGTGGTGATCTCGAGGTCCAGCACCGCGTCGGGAGGGTCGCGGTCAGCCGCCGGCCACGGCTCTACGGCGCCGACCTCGAAGCCGCGCATCGTCAGCGCGTCGGCGAGCTCGGTGATATCGGCCGGTCCGCGTGCCCCCGCGCCGGAATCCCCCAGCCGGACATCGACCAGCTCCCGCAGCCACGACACCAGGATTCTCAATGGGGAAACTGCTCCAGGAGACGGAGGTCGTTGTCGTAGAACAGGCGGATATCCTCCACCCGGTACTTGAGCAGCGCGACACGGTCGATACCGAGACCAAAGGCCCACCCGGTATACCGCTCGGGGTCGTAGCCGACCGCTTCGAACACGGCGGGGTGCACCATGCCGCACCCGAGAATCTCGAGCCAGCCGGTGTGCTTGCAGACCGGGCAGCCGTCGCCACCGCAGAACACACAACTGATGAACACTTCCGCGCTCGGTTCGGTGTAGGGGAAGAAGCTGGGTCTGAACATGACCCGGGTGCCAGGGTCAAAGAATCGCTGCAGGAAGCTGACGAGCGTACCTTTCAGGTCCGCCATCGTGACGCCCTCGCCCACCAGGAGGCCTTCCACTTGCATGAACATGGGGGAGTGCGTGAGATCGGGCGTATCGCGTCTGTAGACCAGGCCTGGAGAGATGATCCGCACCGGTGGCTCATGCGTCTCCATGTAGCGGATCTGCATGCCGGACGTGTGGGTCCGGAGCAGGGTGGCCGGTGGGGCGGAGCCCGCGCCGCTGCCGGGCATCGGCTGCTGGAGATAGAACGTATCCTGCATGTCGCGCGCCGGGTGGTCCGGCGGCATGTTCAGCGCCTCGAAGTTGTGGTAGTCGTCCTCGACTTGTGGGCCTTGAAGAATCTCGAAGCCCAGCCCTTCGAAGATCGTTTCCACTTGCTCGCGGATGAGCGTCAGCGGGTGACGTCTCCCGAACGGCAGCTCGCGCCCCGGCAGCGTGACGTCCACGCTGCCCAGTGGGCGCGCGGTGGCGTCCAGGGCGTCCCGTCGTACCGTCAGCGCCTCGTCGATCTCGCGCTTCAGGAGATTGGCGGCCTGCCCCAACGCCGGTCGGTCGGCTGGCGCCGCCCCCGCCATCGATTTCATGAGGGCCGCGACGGCGCCCTGCTTGCGCCCGAGATAGCGATCGCGAACGGACTGGAGATCCTGCGCGGTCACGACGGCACGCAGGTCAGCCTGAAAGGCGGTGCGAATGGCGTCTATGGCGTCGGGGGCGGTCATGGCGCGGTGCGACGTTTGGCGGGTGGTGCAAGGCGTCCCTGACGAGAGACGCTGGTGAGGCGGCTGCCTGGGCAGCCGCCTCGCAGACTATGCCGCCGCCGCTCGGGCGTCCTTGGCCTGGGCGGCCAGATGTGCGAACGCGCCGGGCTCTGTCGTGGCGAGATTGGCCAAGCTCTTCCGGTCCAGCGTGATTCCCGCGGTTGAGAGTCCGTGCATGAACTGGCTGTAGCTCATCCCGTGCTGGTGTGCGCCGGCGTTGATCCGGACGATCCAGAGCCGGCGAAAATCCCGCTTCTTGAGCCGTCGGCCGCTGTAGGCGTGCTCCGCCGCCTTGTCGCCGGACAGTTTGGCCTCTCGATACAGTTTGCTCTTGTTCGCGTAGAAACCCTTTGTACGCGCCAGTATTTTCTTCCGCTTGGCGCGGCGGACCGACCCGCGTTTGACTCGAGGCATCAGTAATCCTATCCGTTCGGCAGCAGACGATGGACCTTCTGTTCGTCCGCGGGCGAGATAAGGGCTGACTTCCGCAGCCCGCGCTTACGCTTGGTCGTCTTGCTGGTCAGAATATGCCGTCGCAACGACTTGCTTCTCTTGATTTTGCCGCTGGCGGTCAACTTGAACCGTTTGGCCGCCCCGCGGTGGGTCTTCATCTTGGGCATGTCGAACTATCTTCCTCGGCCGGTACCCCACCGTCTCCAGGCGTGGAGGTGTACGGTGTGGTGTGCTCCCGGCCCTGCTCGTACCTATTTTTTGGCGCCAACGACGCCAGCGAGAATGATGTGCATCTGATTGCCCATCATGCTTGGATGTGTCTCGGCCGTGGCAACGCCTTCCAGGTCGTCCATCAGCCGCTCGAGAATGCGACGTCCGAAGTCCGGATGCGCCATCTCGCGTCCGCGGAAGAAGACGGTCGCTTTGACCTTGTCGCCTTCCGACACGATCCGCTCGATGTGCTTGCGCTTGAAGTTGTAATCGTGCGCATCGACTTTCGGACGGAACTTGATTTCCTTGAGCTCGATCGACTTCTGGTTCTTGCGCGCTTCGCGGCTGCGCTTCTGTTCCTGATAGTGGAATCGCCCGTAGGCCATGATGCGCCACACCGGCGGTGTCGCGGTGGGCGATATTTCCACCAGGTCCAGACCCTTTTCCCGGGAAATGGCCAGGGCCTGCTGGGGCGTCATGATGCCCAACTGCTCGCCCGCGTCGTCGATGACTCGGATCTCACGGACTCGAATCCGTTCGTTGGTGCGAGTCCTGACCTCGCGTCGTTGACTTCGGACGATAGCTATAGTGCCCCCCTTTGTTCAGGTCTCAGGCGCGTGCGCTACGTGCGCCGCGCAATCTCTGCTCGGGTGTCGGTGATGAAATCATCGACAGACCGGGCGCCCCGGTCACCGTCTGAACGGTGCCGCACCGCCACTGCGTGTTCTTCCGCTTCGCGGTCACCGGTCACCAGCATATACGGGACCTTGCGTAACTGCGCCTCGCGGATCTTATACCCGATTTTCTCCTGGCGGACATCTACTTCGACACGGAGCCCTGCCTCGCGGAGTCTGGAGGCGACAGACTCCGCATAGTCGCGGTGCCGGTCGGCGATAGGGACTACCATCGCCTGCACCGGTGCGAGCCACAGCGGGAAGGCGCCAGCATAGTGCTCGATGAGTAATGCGATGAACCGCTCGAAGCTGCCAAAAATGGCCCGGTGGATGACGACGGGCCGATGCTCCGCGTTGTCGGCGCCGATGTACTTGAGGTCGAAGCGTTGGGGGAGCTGGTAGTCCAGCTGGATCGTCGCACACTGCCAATTGCGGCCGATCGCATCCACCACATGGAAGTCGATTTTCGGGCCGTAGAAATTGCCTTCACCTTCAGCGACGACGTAGGGCTGTCCGGCGGCATCCAGTGCCCGCTTCAGCTGATCTTCGGCCTGGTCCCAGGTGTCGGTCTCACCCAGAAACGTCTCGGGTCGGGTGGACAGCTCGACCGAGAATTCCAGGTGGAAGTCCTGGTAGACCTTTTGGACGAGTCGTAGCAAGCGCTCTACTTCGTCGCTGATCTGTTCTGGCGTGACAAAGCAGTGCGCGTCGTCCTGGCAGAACTGCCGGGCGCGCGTGAGCCCGGCGAGGACGCCAGACGCCTCGTCACGGTGGAGCACGCTCTGGTCGTGGTACCGGAGCGGGAGGTCGCGATAGCTCCGGCCTTCGCTTGCGAACACCAGCATGTGTCCGGGGCAGTTCATCGGCTTGAGACTGAACGTTTCGCCCTGGGACTCGAGCTGCAGCATGCTCTCGGCGTAGTGCTCCCAGTGCCCAGAGGTCTCCCACAGTTTCTTGTTGTACACGAGCGGCGTGCGCAACTCGACGTACCCGGACGGGAACAGCGTCGACCGCATGTACTCCGCCAGGAGATTCCATAGCGTCGTGCCATGCGCCAGCCAGAACGCCGCGCCTGGCGCCCACGGGTGGAACGTGAAGAGTCCCAGCTCGCGGCCCAGCTTGCGGTGGTCCCGCTTCTTGGCCTCTTCGAGCCGCGTCAAATACTCGTTCAGCGCTTTGTCGTTGAAGAACGCGGTGCCGTAGATCCGCTGCATCGGCTGGTTCTGCGGGTCACCCTTCCAGTAAGCGTTCGAGCTATGCAGCACCTTGAACGCCTTCAAACTGCCAGATGACGGAACGTGCGGACCAGTACAGAAATCCATGAACACGCCGTCGATGGTGTAGCAGGAGACGACCGGGCCGCCCTTCTCGTCGATGAGCTGGACCTTGAGCGGCTCGCCGCGGTCGGCGAAATACTGCTTCGCCTCCTCCTTCGTCATCATCTTGCGCTCGTAGACCCGGTCCTCGCTGGCGATCTCGCGCATCTTGGCTTCGACTGCTGCCAGGTCTGCCGGGACGAACGGGCGGTCCACGACGAAGTCGTAGTAAAAGCCGTCATCGATCGGGGGGCCGATCCCGCACTGCGCCTCGGGAAAGAGCGCCGTGACGGCCGCCGCCATCAGGTGCGCCGTGCTATGCCGGTAGAGGTACAGCGCTTCCGGGCCGTCCTTGGTGAGAATGCGAACGTCGGCGTCTTCGTCGAGCGGATGCGTCAGGTCCACGATACGGCCGTCGACCGCAGCCGCCAGGGCTGCTTTGGCCAGCCGAGGCGAGATGTCCTCGGCCACCTGGCGGACCGGTGCGCCGACCGGCAGTTGCCGGGTCGAACCATCCGGGAGGGTGACGGTGACCTGATTCATCGTTCTGTGACCGCGAGTGTCGTGTTGCGTCTGCCGCCCCCCCGCAGAGCGGCGGAGCGGGCACCAAGGCGTCCTGTGTGAGACGTAACCAGACCAGCGGTGGGGTTGGTAGGCACGGGCGGACTCGAACCGCCGACCTCCTGCGTGTCAAGCAGGCGCTCTCACCGGACTGAGCTACGCGCCTATGTCTGTCTACCCGTGGGTGCGGCGCGTTACCCACGCGCGCAGTATATCAACCTCTCGAGAAAATCTGGCCAACGCGAGCGGCACCATCGTTGCACCGTGCGAGGTCGCGCCCGTCTGCATTACACCGTGGGCATAGCGGTGAGGTGTTCAAGGGCGCGGTCGAGCACCGGGTCCTCCTGTTCCTCGGCGGGGTCGGGCGGCGCCACCCCCAATTCGGTTGGCGGATCCTGTACGGCCACGGCCGGCTCCACGCCGGTCGGGTGAATCGATTCGCCGGAGGCGGTCAGATACCGGGCCGACGACAGCAGCAGCGCGCCGCCACCGGGGAGGTCTATCAGGGTCTGTTCGGCGGCGCGCCCAGCCGTCCGGAGCCCGACGGCGTCCGCCCGGTCGGCGTCGGTGAGCGCCGCGACGAACACCTCGGCCGCGCCTGACGTGCCGGGGTTCGTGAGCAGGACCACCGGCAGCTCGATCGACGGTGGTGCCCCAGTGCGCGCCACCGGCTGTTGTCCCGCGGTCTTCGTTTCGCGGATGATCAGCGTTGGGGCTGCGGTGAATCGCCCTGCGGTGGCGATGCCTGCATCAAACGGGCCGAGTGCGGTGCTCCGCACATCGACGACAAGTTTGCTGGCACCCTGCCCCTCCAGCGTGTCAACCGCCGACTCCACAGCATCTGCGGTGGTGTCGTCGAATTCGGCGATTCTGACGTAGCCCACACCCGAGGCCACAATGCGACTGGTGACATTGGCAGACCGATCCGCGCTGCGCACGATCTCCATGGCCAGCGGCTCGGCCGCGTTCCCGCGAATCACGCTGACCCTCACGGTCGACCCCGGTGCGCCACGCAGGAGCTGGTCCGCGCGGATGGTGGACATCGTCCGGGTGGGGTTGTCCCCAATGCTTTGGAGGTAATCTCCCGGCCGGAGACCGGCGGCGGCCGCCGGTGAGCCGTCTCTCGTCGCCACGATCTGGACGTAGTATTGGCGGGTCAGGGTCGCCCCGATGCCAACCTCGCCGGGTACATCAGCGGATCCGTATGAGCCGGCCTCTTCCTCCGTCAGGTAGACGCTCTGTGGATCCAAGCCTTCGGCGAGTCCCCAGAGCGCGCCCTCCATCACGTGCTCTGCCTCGACCTCTTCGACGTAGTTGTTGTTGACGAGCGACACCACGTCTTCGAAGACCCGCAGGTGTTGGTAGGTGCCCTCCCGGGCCACGACTCGGCCCAGTAGTCCGCCCACCAGCGTGTAGGCCAGAATCGGCGCCGTCACCATCAAGAGCACGAAACGGGTGCGGTCTGTCATCAAGTCCCAAGCCCTTCCACTACTCGAGCCATTCTACTGGATCGACGGGAAGACCGTCGATGCGGAGCTCGAAGTAGATCGCCTGTTTCCCGTTGCCGAGACACCAGCACTGCCCAAGAGGGGTCCGCGCGTCGATCCGCACGCCGGTTGTGGACCGCGAGTCCGTCGCCGAAAAGGACAGTGATCTGAACCCCCCAGTGCCTGGCAGAGGCGTGAGTACACGGTGAGAATGCGGCATGATAGCACGTGGAATATGAGGATTGCGGGGGTAGACCTGGGTCGCACACGGATCGGCGTGGCCCTCAGTGACGTGTCGGCCACCCTGGCCACCCCGTGGCGCACGCTCGATGGCGCCGGGACGGCCGGCGAGGTCGCCGACCGGCTGGCAGA
>SXGT01157322.1_pt1 | contig 12379 bp, 10 predicted proteins | sample 3176221 | NCBI WGS metagenome assembly SXGT01 (sample SAMN11356862, study PRJNA531348) | freshwater metagenome | isolation source: freshwater sample F1-120 | place: China: Fuxian Lake, Yuxi | collected 2017-12-25
GGCAATCCTGCCAACATTTGATCCGCATGCGCGATGGACATGCGCCAATCCAATCAGAGTCCACAGCGGCGCGCCACCAAATTCATTCCATCTCCTTGCCCTCAAACTTCATTCCACCCTCCTTGTCGAGGGCCATGGGCATCTGTACATCGAGAATTGCCAGATGATAGCCTTCCCCCGAGCCTTGAGCACGGCGCAGCTCCCTGATCGCCGCATCGCCGTCGCCGACTCCAACACTCGTCAGGCCGATGCCTCCCAGGTAATGGTGCAAAATCTTGCGATTAGTCTCGTTGTCGTCCGCGACGAGAACTCGAAGCCCCTTCGGCAATGGCGCCACGATAGACATTTCCTGCGGCATATCGACGACAGACAAACTGACGGTAAACCAGAAATTCGATCCCTTGCCTATTTCGCTCTCGACTCCGATCCTGCCCCCCATCAGTTCGACAAGTTGCTTGCAGATGACCAGACCCAGGCCCGTGCCACCGAACCGGCGCGTGGTTGAGCCATCCGCCTGTGTGAACGCTTGAAATAATTTGGGAAGCGCCTCGGCCGACACCCCGATCCCCGTGTCGCGAATCTCGAAGCGCAGTTCACCATTCCCCGTTGACCCGGCGCTGACACTGACAGCCACCTCCCCTCGTTCGGTGAATTTGGTGGCGTTGCCGATCAGGTTCAACAGCACCTGACGAAACCTGGTTGGATCACCCATGAAATGCTGTTTGACGTCATTGGTAATCAGGCATGAGAGCTCAATCTTCTTCTCCAATGCCCGCGCACCCAGCAACTCCACGCTGCTTTCCACCACTTCACGAAGATCAAACGGTATCTTCTCGAAGGTCAGTTTGCCCGCCTCGATCTTTGAGAAATCCAGAATGTCGCTCAGAATGGTGAGCAACGCTTCCGAGCTTGAGCAGATGGTGCGAGCAAAATCACGTTGTTCCTCGGTCAGCGCGGTATCCAGAAGCAGATTCGACATTCCTATGATTCCATACATCGGCGTCCGGATCTCGTGGCTCATGTTCGCCAGGAACTCGCTCTTGGCCTGATTTGCCAGCTCGGCGGACACCTTGGCGCGCTGCATCTCCACCTCCGCTTTCTTGATGCTCGTGATGTCCGTCGAAACACACAAAATCTGCCGTCCGCCCTCGGCTGTGACCAACGGACGTTTGAACGTCTGCAGCCACCTCGCCTGGTTGTGAGCGTCCTTCCTCTGATGCTCGATGGCGCGCTTCTCCCAGCCTGATTGACTGACTTCGATGTCCTCTTTCAGACAGGCTTCGCATTCGGCATCACCTGGCCTGATCTCGGCCTCGCTCAAGCCAATAAGATCATCTGTTCCAATTCCGTGAAACTCGACGACAGCGCGATTCGCAAGCAGATAGCGCCCTTCGCTGTCTTTCACGGAGATCATCGACGGCGCCGTCTCCAGGATGACGCGCATGAATTCTTCCTGCTTTCTCAGCCGTAATTGAACCTCTTCCCGGACGTGAATCTGCCGTGTCAGATCGGTTGTCCTCTCCTGGACCCGCCGCTCGAGCTGATTCTGGGCGGCGCGCAGTTCCGCGTCCTTGGTCTGGATGCGGTCGAGCATCCGGTTGAACTCATTGACCAGCATTCCCAATTCATCATCCCGGTCCTTGCGGCATCGTAGGGAGTAATCGTGACTTGCGCCCACGCTTTGCGCGGTGGCGACCAGGTTGAGCACTGGCACCGTCATGAACCGTGCAAATCTGATCGCGCCCCAGCACATTAATGCGAGGACACTCAGAGAAACTCCCACGACCACGAATCCGTGCCACACCAGCCGCTCACGCATCGCCGACAGGTCGGCGTGAATGTACACGTACCCGATCCCACGATTGTTCTTTTGCAGCGAGCGGATCACATGCAGGCAGCAGTGTTCGAAGCGAACGCCCGCCCCCTTCACTTCCGGCGCTTCAATTTGCCCGTCATTTGACCGTCTGTAGCGGGCCAGAAGTGATCCGTCCGTGTCATGAACACTGGCAAATTGAACACGTGAATCCGTCTCGATACCGGCGAGTGCCCTCTCCGCCTCGGCAACTGAATTGGATTCGACACCTCCGGTGGAATAGGCACCTACAAGGTCCGCCAGAGCGGAGATTTCCTTTATCGACGCAGCGCGGAAGGCGGCAACTTCGTACGTGAGAATCGCCGCGCCTGTTAGAACCAGCGCAGCACCGGTAATCAGGCTGACGCCAACGACAAGCTTCCTCCGTATCGACATGTTATGGAACCAGGGCATCACACCATCGAGTTATTGGTCAGGTTTACTGCACGGGAATTCCGATCCAGATAGTCATTTGGAAGGCGGATTACTCCTGCAACCGACTCCACCCCTCCGGTGAATCCTGCTTCCTTGTCTGACCTGTTTGAAACGCTTGTCCTCATCGTGCTCCGCAAAACTGAAAACCTCCCTGGTTCCTGACTTTCTCCATCAATACAATTCATCCAGGATTACTGAGGAAACCGTGGGATAGCCGATAAATCACGGAAGTCCCGGCGGCGCATCTACCACATTGCTCGCCTGGTCAGAGGCAGTTGCGGGCATCTTCCCACGCTCCCGCCCTCCAACAGATCCCACCTTTCAGGGTGGCGCCCCCCTCACACATCACTTTGTGCAGGCGGAAGCCGCGCTGAAACGAGGCCGCTACTCGAAACACAACCACATATCCCCGATGACTATCGGCTGCGCGGCCGAAGCCTTTAGCAGTTTTTTGTATTCCTGATCGGGCCACACAATCAACGAATCCATCATCCTGAAGACTGGAGTTGATCCGAAGATGGAAGCAGATGGCTCCGCAGCGTGTGTTCCGGGCTCAATCGATGGAACACGCAAAGTTCCATTCTCGCTCAGTGTGTTTCGCGTCCTTTGTTTTGAGTACTCTGGAATGAAATATCCAGGCTCAAATCCGCTCGAAGTAACGCTGCTTCTCCCAATCCGTCACGGCGTCGCTGAATGCCTGGTGTTCCAGACGCGCATGATGAACATGAAAATCCACCACATCATCGCCAAAGGCGGCGCGGGCAAGTTTGGATTGCTCGAACAAGTCCGTGGCGTCACGAAGACTGCTGGGCAGGCGCGCGAGTTTGGGATCGATATAGGCATTGCCTTTGTATTCATCGCCGCAGTCGAGGCCTTCCTCAATGCCGGCGAGGCCGGCGGCAAGCATCGCGGCGAAGGCGAGGTATGGATTTGCATCCGCGCCGGGCATGCGGTTCTCGGGGCGGAACCCATTGCCATGTCCGACAACGCGGAAGCCGGTCGTACGATTGTCCGTTGCCCAGGCCATCCGAGTCGGGGCCCAACTGCCGGGCTGGTAGCGTTTGTAGCTGTTGACTGTGGGTGCGTACAAAAGGCAAAGCTCGGGAGAGTACTTCATCAAGCCGCCGAGGAATTGGCGAAAGAGTTTTGAGCCCGCGTGCGTCTCGGCGTCCGAGAAGACGTTCCTGCCACCCTTCCACAAACTCATGTGAATGTGACAGGAGTTTCCCGCCTCTGTCGGCGCATACTTCGCCATGAAGCTCACCGCCTTGCCGTGTTGCTCGGCGATTTCCTTCACGCCTTGCTTGAAGAGCGCGTGCATGTCCGCCATTGCGAGAGGCTCGGCATAGGTGAAATTGATCTCATGCTGTCCCCTGCTCCATTCGCCCTTGCTGCTTTCGACAGGAACTCGCGCGGCGGTGAGTTGATTGCGCAACTGGCGCATGAGCAGCTCATCGCGCGTGGGCTGCATCAGGTGGTAATCAATCCGGTAATCGCTTGACGGCTGGAGATCTCTGTAGCCGCTGGCGTGCGCCGAGTGATAGGTTTGATTGAAGAGGTAGAACTCCAGTTCGCTCGCGCAGTAGCAGGTCATGCCGAGTTTCGCGACGCGGTCCAACTGTCGGCGGAGCACGGATCGGGGCGCCTCAGCCACAAGCGAGCCATCGTGCTTGAGGAAATCGCAGAGGACGAGTGCCGCACCTGGCTGCCAGGGCAGCACTCGAATCGTGTCGAGGTCGGGGCGCATCTCGAAATCACCAAACCCGGCGTCCCAGTTGGCCACTTTGAACCCATCGAGCGGATCCATCTCCATGTTCACGGTGAGGAGATAATTGCACCCGTGCGTGCCGTGCTTGACCACCGAGTCGAGGAAGTAGTCCGCGCGAAATCGTTTGCCTACGAGCCGCCCGAAGGGATCTGGAATCGCGACGAGAACAGTATCGATGGCACCGGACTTAACCTGGGATTTGAGTTGAGTGAGGGTCATTGTGGTGGAACGTAAAACGTGAAACGCAAAGAGAAAAACGTAAGGGGGTGGGGACTATGTTTAGGTACTGCCAGTGATTTAGAAACTCGACCCGATCCTGCATGGATTCCGCTGATCTTCGTGAGCGCAAACGGAGCAAACGCCGCATCATTTCCCCAACAGGCAGGCGTTGTTGCTCGGCAATGACAATTCCGGCGTGATGTTGGTTCATGGAAACCAGCGCGGCATGAAGGCGGTAAAAATCCGCCGCGTTATAGGTGACCAGCACGCGGCCTTCCTTGAAGGCCCATCCCACCTGCTCGCTGTCGCTGATCTCAGTCAGTCCAGCTTCTGCGGTGGTGGTCACGTCAATCCCACGACTGCGGAGTGCTTGAACCAAAGCGTGAGCTTCGGTGTCTTCGTCGAGATGAAAGCGAATGTGACTCACACTGCCGTGGGCATAGAGGTACCCTTCGCCACCGTGTCGAGCTCTTCCGAGAGATAACCATCTACTTCGGCACGATGGAGGTGGTAGTAAGCCAGGGCGGCATGGATTTCAGCCGGTCCGATTGACGGATGTTTCTCGGCGATCTCCTCGACGGACAAGCCAAGCTGCCACCAGGCAGCAATTCGATGCACTGGAACGCGATGCCCGCGAATCCTCGGTTTACCGCCAAGAACATCGGGCGAGGATGCAATGAGTGAACCGATGTCATTCGCTGAAACTTTAGTCGTCGTTGTCACAGGGATCAGGCTAACACCTTTGGCGTCGGAACCAAGCCTCAATCGTGATTCACTTGCTTCTCGCTTGCCTCCGGCCATTCCCGCGGAACCGCAAGAATGGGCGCTCCGTGGAAGTATCACTTTTTCGGAATGGGTCGGGGCTTGGCGTCGGCAGGCAGCCTGCAAACATATTTGCGACCTGCCAGGCGCTTCTCGAAGCTTTGCCGAGCCAGCTCCACTTGTTTTGGATCATTGAGCAGATCAATCACCGTCAGCACGAGCGTCTTGGCGGCCACGACCATCGCCTTTTGTCCAATGCCCATGCCCGCGCACGCGGTTGATTGCCACGAATGCGCTGCCACGCCGGGCACGAATGTAGCCGCGCAGATTTCGCCCAGCGGAATCATCCAGCTCACGTCACCCACATCGGTGTACCACGAGGTCGCAGCAGTCTGGATGGGGCGAATTTCGGTGGCGGTTTCGAGTGGAGGCAAATCTCCCGGGGGCAAGGCGGCACGCAACTCCTCTGCGAACACGCGGTCCTCCGCTGGATAATTCACGCCGCCAACCAGACGCAAAATGAACACGGGTCTCCTGCGGCACATGCTCGCGGAGCAGCTCCACCGCGTATGTCATCACCATGACTGCATCCAATGCAGATCGGCCCTTTACCGGTGAGCGTCCAGCGTGGACGGCGATTCCATGAAAGCGAACGTTCGTGCTGACCGTTGCCAGAGTGCTCCGAACACCAGGTTCGTTCGCGTCGTCTGGATGCCATGTCAACGCGACGTCGCAGTCGGCAAAGGCTCCCGCGCGGGTCATGAAAATCTTGCCGCACCCTCCTTCCCCTGCTGGCCCAAAGCAAAGGAGCGGTGCCGCTCCGATTCGCGAGAACTTGATTGCGGCTGCTACTCGGCCACGTACACATTCTTCACCTCTGTGTAGCCCTCCATCGCCGCCATTCCCAAATCTCGACCGAGACCGCTTTGTTTGAATCCACCGAAAGGCGCTTCCACATGCAGGCTTGAATGGCAGTTCACACTCAACACACCGCTCTGCACCGCGCGACTCACCCGAATGGCTCGCGAAAGATTGTTCGTCCAGATCGAACCGCTCAGGCCATAGGGCGATGAGTTCACTTCACGGAGCATTTGCGCTTCGTCGTCAAACGGAGTGATGGCGACGACCGGGCCGAAAATCTCCTCCTTCCAGCAACGATCCTCCTTCCCGACATCGAGAAGAACGGTGGGCTCAAGGTAATAGCCTTTCGGATGTGGACGCACGCCGCCACAAATGAATTTGCTGCCGCGTTTTCGGGCGTCGGCGAGGAAATCTTCCACGCTTCCACGCTGACTGGCGGAGACCATCGGACCAAGCTGCGTATCAGTTTTTGCGGGGTCACCGACAACAAGCTTCTTCGTTGCGGAAACGAACTTCTCCACAAATCGCTCGAAGATGCTGCGTTCAACAAACACCCGGCTGCGGGCGCAACAATCCTGACCGGTGTTGGCGAATACGCTCATTGGCGAAGTCTCGGCGGCACGCTCCCAGTCGGCGTCGGCGAAGACAATGTTCGGAGATTTGCCGCCCAGTTCGAGCGAGACGCGTTTGATGTCGCGCGATGCCAGTTCCATGATGCGCCGGCCAATCTCGGTCGAACCAGTGAATGACACTTTGCGCACGAGCGGATGGGTGACGAGCGCATCGCCGATCGCGCCGCCCGAGCCAGGAAGCACCTGGAGGACGCCACTCGGCAAGCCGGCGGCATGCGCAAGTTCGCCGAGTTTGAGTGCCGTCAGCGGCGAAAGCGACGCGGGCTTGAGCACGACACAATTTCCAGCGGCCAGTGCCGGAGCGACTTTCCAGGCGGCGATGGGAAACGGGAAATTCCATGGAACAATCGCCGCAACCACACCCATCGATTGCCGAAGCGTGAAATCGAAGCCGCCGCGACTCACTGGAACAGTCTGACCGTAGAACTTGGTGACGGCACCGGCATAGTACTCGAAACAACGTGCACCAAGCCCGGCTTCATCTCGCGCATCACTAATTGGCTTCCCAATTTGCAGCATTTCAAGCTGACCAAGCTCGTCAATGTGCTCGCGGAGCGTGCGGGCAACATTGAACAGAATCTCCGTTCGTTTACCGGGTGTCATGTCGCGCCAGCCGCCCTCCCAGGCGCGATGCGCGGATTCCACGGCCATATTGACATCCGAGATGTCCGCGGCTTCGACTTCAGCGAAGACTTCCTCGGTGGCTGGGTTGACAAGTTTGGTGGTGCGGCTGGTGGCGGATTTTCGCCAGGTGCCATCAATGAAAAGTTTGTCGGGTAACGTCATGCAGTTATTGGTTGAAGTGTTTGCCAGACCTCGCGCCGAAGTCGATACAAGACCTGCAATCGCACCACCTCGGAAGGTGCCAAATCCGGCTGCTTTCGAAACGGCCTGATGAAAGCCGCTCCCATCAGCCGACGCGGAACGAGATGCGGGCCACCAAGTCGCGTCCGAAGCTGTGTTGCAGGCGTTGGAGGATTTCCTTCGAGCGGTAGCGCACGATTTCACTGAGCCAGGCACTGTTGTCCACCGTCACGAAGAGAGTGCCTTTGTGTAGGCCGGTGGGTTGGGCGTGTTTGGCGATGGTTGGATCGACGAGATGATTCCAGACACGGCCAATCTCTGCTTCCGATTGGCGGCGGTCGATGCGGAGATCCTTGAGAACTCTAGGCAAGACCTTGCCTATGGCCCGTGATGTGGGACGCAACGCCGTTTCCTGCGCTGTCAGGTCGATTCCCCGCCAGAGCGCGAGAACTCTGTTCCGCGCGTTTGGATCGATCTTGGGTTTGCCCCTCTCAGGCGCTGGTGGCTTCGCTGGTTGACTCGGCTGGGGCTCCGGCTTTTTCGAGTTGTTCGTTTTCTTGCTCATCCAGCACGAGGACACTGTGCGGGGCGAGATCGTAGTTCCCCACGATGCTGCTGCCAGTCAAAAAGTCGTGCATCGGCTTGAAGAACTGCAGTCGAACGTGCGAGTTCTGGTGATTGAGGATGAAGAAGATCTTGGTATCACCCTTCTGTCTCATGCTGACCTCCACGTTGTCCGGCACCTTCAACACGGGAATGATGTTCAGCGTCTGCCGGATCCAGCCAATGAGATCATAGTAGAACGGCTGGTGACTCATCGTTCCCACGTAGATGGCCCTGCCCAAACCGTATTCATTCACGGTCATTGCGGGACGGTTCGCATAGAAATCCTTGGCGTAGGTGGCGAGCACCTGACACTCCTTCGGCTCGATGAGATCACACCAGATTCTGGCGGGATGCATGTGGGTGGTGGGAAATGAGCCTTTGAAGACGAGATGATTCTCATCCGTTGACGGAACAGGATCGAATTCCATGACCTCCATTCCAAACAGGTCGGTGAGATCGTGGGGGTAACCTGTGTCTGTAGCAATGCCATGTTCATCCACCAGTCCGGTATTGAATGTGGAAACAAGTGTGCCGCCGTTCTGGACGTAGAGCTTGAGCAGGTCAGCTTCCCCGCCGGCGAGAAGGTGAAGCGATGGGGCGATGACGAGCTTGTATTTCGACAGATCCTCAGTGGGACGGGCAAAGTCCACGGGAATGTTCCGCGCGTGAAACGCGTTATAGAAAAGCTGAATGTGCTCCCGCTGGTTGAAGTGCTTGTTCGGCATCATGGGCTGGTCGAGCATCCACTCATTGTCGTGGGAAAAGAGGATGCACGTATCGGCGATGACCTTTGTGCCCTTGATGATGGGAGCGAGAAGTCTCAGCTCCTCGCCGATCTGGGAGACTTCCTTGTACACCCGGCCGTTCCCACGTCCGTCGTGCGTGAGGACGCCTCCGTAGAATTTCTCCGAGCCAATCCGCGGCTGACGCCAGAAGAAGTAGAGCACTCCATCCGCCCCCCGTGAAATCATCTGGTAGGAGAACAGCCTCACGACGCCGGGGCGAACGAGTGAATTTACATCCTGCCAGTTCACATGGGCGGCCTTTTGTTCGATACACCAGAAGCCCGAGTCGCCTCCGCCGGGCGTGCGGATATTCGACTTCTTCAGGGAACGCATGATGTCGATGTCGCACGCGGTCTCCGCGGATTTGGAACTGACCGTCGCATTGCTGTCGATGGAAATGAAGTCGAGCACCTCGCCGAGATCAAAGTGATCGAATCTGCGGGTGAGTGCGCGAAGATTGGATGTCACCGGCGTTTCCGGGGCGATCTCGCGGAGAATATCCGCCTGCATCCTCACGAATGCCACGCAGGTATCGCTGCTGAACCGGCGCCAGTCAGTCAGCAACGCCGGATTGTGGACCGTCGGAGCGCGCATCGGCATTGGCACTTCCGACCAGTCATTGACCAACTGCCCCCAGAATCGCAGCCCGAGGAGTTCGTTGAGCCGGTCGATGGTTTCGTACTTGGCCTTGAGCCAGGCAATCCAATCGCGCCTGGCTTCCTCGTTGAAGGATGACTCGGTTTGGTGGGCACCCAGGCCATTGTCGATCTGCCAGGCGATCAGTTGGGGATGATCGCCCAGCGCGTGCGCCATCGCCATCACGACCCGTTTGCTGGCGTTCCAATAGGCGTCCGTATTCAGGCAACAGGCGCGGCGGGTGCCCTCATGACGCACCAATCCGTCCTGATCGACCGGAAGAACCTCGGGGTGCCGTTTCGAGAGCCAGAGCGGCGGGGCAGCGGTGGGAGTCCCGAGCACCACTTGAATTCCGGACCGGCCCATCACATCCATCGCACGGCGCAGCCAACTGAAATCGTAAACGCCCTCCTCCCGTTCGCAAATACCCCACGAAAATTCTCCCATCCGAACGACGTTGATACCCGCGGCGGCCATGAGGCTCGCGTCTTCCTCCCATCGGGACTCCGGCAACTCAGCGCTGCCGGCATAAGGAAAGACCCAGTGTTCAGGATAATAGTCGGCACCGAAATGCATAAGCTTTGTGGGGCTTGGGGTTCGTTGGGTAAATTAGGCCCGGTGGATAAATGTGCGCAACCGGAAAATAGGAGAATCTTGCTTTGAAACGAGACCGCCACAGGACCCTTCCATTCCTCCCCATGAACCGTGCCTCCTCTCCCCTTCCCTCTCCTCCATTCAGAATGGAGGAGAGGGTGCCCGAAGGCCGCAGGCCGGGAGAGGAGGCGCTCAGAGGTTCAGTGGTTCACAGCTCGAACTTTGTTTCGGGGAAATTACACTCCAAATGGATCTCCAACACTCCACGATGGGAACTCGTAACAGGATGGCCTTTTTCCAAAGGGATATGAAATCCGATGCTCCCGTGTGCCGCCAGTTCAAGCTCGAGCCTACGGTGCGCGGAGGCGGTAGAAACGAGTGGGTTGATTTGTCCACTGCGCATCGCTGAAGTAATAGGAGCCGCTGTCGAGCGTGACCGTTTGCAGCGGGGACCAGACCGGATTTCCCATATCCGTGGTCGCTTCGACCACCACAGCCCTGCCGCTGGCCCAGGAGATGTTGAATGAGAATTGATTGTTACTCACGCCGAAGCCGGAATCACTCGTCTGCATTTGCGGGAGCCAGAGTGCGAGTGGACGGCCACCATACCCAGACTCCGTGTCCCAGCCCGTGCTCCCAGGCAAATAGTAGACGGCCGCGCTTTCTGCTCCTCCGAGCCAGCCCATCAAGAAAATGAGTCCTCCTAAACGCGGGGCGTCACCAAGAAAATAGTATGCGTTGACGTTCTCACATCCATCGAATGCCGCAAATCCAATGCTGGTCACACTCGTTGGAATCGTGACGCTGATCAAGCTGGTGCAGAATTCAAATGCCCTGCCTCCGATGCTGGTGACTCCGTCGGGGATTGTGTAACTTCCCGATTTCCCTTTCGGATACAGGATGAGCTGCCTCTTTTCCTTGTCCAACACAACGCCTCGCACACTGCTATAGCTTGGGTTGAAGGGATCTACATCTATTTCTGTCAGCCTGTTACAGTAGTCGAACGCTGAGTGTGCTATGCCCATGACACTGTTTGGGATCGTGATTCTGGAAAGATTCGCGCAATACGCGAATGCTTGGTCTTCGATATAGGTGACGCTCCCAGGGATTGTGATGTTCGTAAGGCTCGTGCAGTCAAAGAATGTACCAGCTTCAATCACGCTAACGCTGTCGGGGATCGAGATGCTGGTCAGGCCGGTGCATGAGGAAAACGCATAGAAGCTGATGTTCGTGACGGTGTTTGGAATCGTGACGCTGTTCAAGCTGGCACAGGAACTGAACGCCCTCTCGCCAATGCTGGTGACCGTAATTGGAATCGTGTAGCTGCCCGCTTTGCCAGCGGGGTATTGGATGAGGGCCGTTCGATTCTTGTTGAACAAAACTCCAGCAAAACCGCCATAAGTTGGATTGAGGACATCCACCGAGATGTCAGTCAGACTGGAGCACGCCGAGAACGCTGAGTTTCCAATGTTGGTGACACTATTGGGGATTGATACGTTTGTCAGGCCGCTTCCGAAGAACGCACTATCCCCGATGCTGGTCACGCTGTCCGGTATCGGGAGGGCAACCAAGTTGGTGCATGAAGAGAAAGTAGCATTCTCGATGCGGGCGAGGGTGTTCGGAATGGTGATTCCGCTTAGGATGCCACAAGAGGCGAAGGCAGAGTCCCCAATCGTCCTCACACCGTCAGGAATTATTATGCTCGTCAGGTTGCCGCTGAGAGCGAACGCCTGGCTTCCAATGTTGGTGACACTATTGGGGATTGAGACGTTTGTCAGGCCGCTTCCAAAGAAAGCATAGTCTCCAATGCTGGTCACGCTTCCGAGCATCGAGATGCTGACCAGATTGCTGCACGAAGAGAATGTTCCATTTCCGATGCGAGTGACGCCGCTCGGGATCGTGATGCTGCTTAAACTTGCACAGGAAGCGAACGCTGAATCCCCTATGGTCGTCACACCGTCGGGGATGGTGAGACTTGTCAATCTACTACAGAGATTGAATGCTGAGTCTCCAATCTCAATGAGGCTGGTGCTCAACAAGAGGTTAGTCAGACTATTGCAGGAGGCGAAAGCGGAGGCTCCAATGGCGGTGACCCCATTCGGAACCACAACAGCCGTGAGTCTGGTCCGAGCGAATGCCGAGTTTCCTATTTTTGTGACGCTATTCCCTATCGAGACGCTTGTCAGACTACCGCAGGTAACGAACGCAAAATCCCCGATACTTATGACGCTGTTGGGTATCGTGAGGCTTGTGAGGCTACTGCAGAAAGCGAATGCAGAGTTTCCAATGTTCTGACCTCAGAAAGAGCGGGGTAAACCTGAAAAGACAGTGACCGGTTCAAATCCCTTGAATTGGTGCTTTCGTGAGTGGGTCGAGTGGAGAGGTCGGGTCGTGCGGACTGTTCCCAACGGACGGCTGGAAGGTA
>SXGT01323365.1_pt1 | contig 12377 bp, 11 predicted proteins | sample 3176221 | NCBI WGS metagenome assembly SXGT01 (sample SAMN11356862, study PRJNA531348) | freshwater metagenome | isolation source: freshwater sample F1-120 | place: China: Fuxian Lake, Yuxi | collected 2017-12-25
CGAACTTCGAGGACCCGCGGTTCTTCTACCAGTCGCGGTTGCGCGGCTGGGCGCTGCACCAGGACGAGCTGAGCGTCGCCAGGCTGACCGATCTGCACGGTCGCGGCGGCCGCGTGCTGCTCGACATGGCGCCGGGCAAGAACTCGCCCGAGGTCGAAGGCTGGCTCGCGGCCCACGGGGAAGTGGTCGCCGAGCGTCAAGGCGCGCGCTTGCATCGTCTGCGCGATCGGCTCTGAGCCAGCCCGCCCGCGGGGCGACCGTGCTCACGTCTCTTCGCGCCGCCGCAACGCGGGGCCCATCGATCGCGAGTCGACGCCGTCGCCCCCGCTGCGGCGTCTGTGCCGATGCCAGCTCGCCCGCCGGCGCGCGGTTGCCGTCTGCATGCGCTTGGCCCACCATGCGCCCATGGATTCGTTGCGAGCCCTGCGGTGGGCGGCGTTGGCCGAAGCGGTGAGCTACCTCGTGCTCGGCGGGGCGATGGTGCTGAAGTACGGCTACGGCGAAGCCGGTGCCATCCGGATTCCCGGCATGGTGCACGGCGTGCTGTTCCTGCTGCTGTCGTGGCTGGCGATCGACGCGCGCGTGAACCGCGGCTGGCCGCTCACGCGGGTGCTGGTCGTGCTGCTGGCGTCGCTGCTGCCGATCGTGCCGTTCTTCCTCGACGGCAAGGTGCGCGAGTGGATCGCGTCGACGCCACCGCCGTCGCCGAAGGCGGGCTGAGGTCCGCGCCGGCGATCACGCCGGCTTCTGCGCGATCAGGTGCAGGTCTTCGCCGCCGCCGAGCCAACGGCACAGGCGCTGCGGCCAGAGCCGGTTGCAGACGAAGTGCGCCCACTTCGCGCGGCCGAGGAAGGCGATGTAGGTCGGCACGTCCATCGACTGGCCTGCCGGCACGCCGGCCTTGCGTTCGAGCCACGCGCGTTTGCCGAAGCGCCCGCACAGATCCCACAGCAGCCGCGGATCCTGCCGGTAGCTCCACGTCGCGACGCGCTGCACACGGAAGCCGGTGCGTTCGACCAGCCGGCGCAGCGTGCGCGTGGAGAAGTGCCACAGGTGCTCGTCGGTGATGCCGTAGCCGAAGTGTTCGCGCAGCAGGCGGCTCTTCCACGAGCCGTGGTTCGGCAGCGACTGGTACATCACGCCGCCCGGCGCCAGCACGTCGAACACCTCCGCCAGCACGCGATCGGGTGCGGGCACGTGTTCGAGCGTGTGGTGCATCAGCACCGCGTCGACGCTGCCCTTCGCGAGGCCGGCGGTCGCCAGCGTGCCTTGCCGCACGTCGACACCGAACTGCTGGCGCGCGTGCGCGACCGCGGCGGCCGCTGGTTCGAGGCCCATCGCCTGCCAGCCGCGCTGCTGCGCGACCAGCAGCGAGGTACCGATCGAACAGCCGACGTCGAGGAAGCGGCCGGGCCGGCGGAAGCGCTCGATGGCGGCGAGGATCGTCGCGAAGCGCGCGAGGTTGGCGGCGTGGTCCTGTTCGGCCGTGGTCGCCGAGGCGCGGTCGGCGGCGTAGAAGTCGGCGAGGCCGCTCGCCGCCGGCGCATCCGCCATGCGCACGAGCCCGCAGTCGCGGCAGCGTTCGAACGTGTGGCCGACCGCCGCGTAGGCGGGCGCGAACGTGGTCCCGGTGCACACCGGGCACGGACCGTTGGTCGTCGCGGCCACGCTCACGGGCGCACGGTCGCGCTGCCGTCGAAGTACTGCTGGTACTTCGGCCAGCTCCAGGTCGCGAGCTCGCGGCCGATGCGCAGGCCGACGTCGTTGTCGATCGGGATGTGGTAGCCGCCCATCGCGCGCGAACGGGCCGCCATCTCCGCCGTCGCCGAGAACGTCGGCAGGTCGAGCGTCGCGGTGTCCCCCGGCACTTCCTCGGTCAGGATGCAGCAGCGCCGCACCTCCTTGGCGCCGTAGACGTCGCTGCCGGTGAACAGTTCGAGCACCTTCGCGCAGGCGCCGCTGACCGTCGCGTGGCCGCTGGTGTAGCCGGGGAACGGCGGCGTGATGAACACGTACGGCGAGTAGGGATGCCACTGCTCGGCCGGCAGGTCGACGACGCCGCCCTTCGGCCCGGCCCAGCCCTTCACCGTCTGGCCCTTGTAGTAGTGGCGCACCAGCGTCCACGGCCGCGACGTGTCGTAGAAGCGCTTCGTCTCCCAGCACGACAGGAACGCGTCGAACGCCGCTATGGCGACGGCGAAGTAGAGCTTCACGTCGCGGTCGAGGTCGTTGCCGTCGCGCCGCGACACGTCCTGGGCGAAGCGCAGCCAGTGGCCGCTCTGTCCGGTCGAGCGTGGGCCGTCGCGCATGAACTCGACGACCGCCTTCTCCTCGGGCGTCAGCGTCTGGTTCATGCGCAGCACGATGTCGGTCTGCTCGCGCAGCAGCGCGTCGTTGCTCTTCGTCGTCGGCGGTGGTTCGGCGCGGAACTGCGCGGCCGACTCGAGCGCGAACGGCTGCATCTTGAACCAGTGTGGCGTCAGGAAGCCCGGCGTGAACTTGCTGCCGTCCGGCCGCGTGAACTCGATCGGCTGCCAGCGATCGGGATCGCGGATCTCGTCCTTCGGGTTGACCGGTTGGTAGCCGGTGTAGTCGCTGTAGGGCTGGCCACTGCTGCCCGGCTCCTTGCCGTCGTGGTTGCTGCCGTCCTTGTCGCGGTGGAGCAGCACCGCGGTCGCCGCGACGTTGCCGAGGCCGACCGGCGTCGTGATGTCGGTCGACAGGTTGTCGGGGTCGAAGCCGAGCCGCAGCATCTCGCCGCGCAGGAACGCAACTTGCGCCGGGAACGCGCCGCACAGCGCGCGGTAGCTGGCGTAGCTGAGCGCCGTGTTCTTGTTCGCCAGCGTGCGCTCGTTCGCCGGGCGCCGCAGCGTGCCGCCGGCGCGCGTGCCGACCGCCTTGTCGTCGTAGCAGGCCCACGCGTCGAACATCGCCACCGCCCACAGCATCATCTGCCGCGACAGCACCGTCGGCCGCGCGCCGAACTGGTCGACGTCGCGCGCCGCGGCTTCCTGCATCACGTCGAGCCAGCGGTAGGCGAAGTTCTGCCGCGCGTAGGGCAGCAGCTCCTGGCCGGTGCGTGCGTACTCCGGTGGCTTGTCGACGGTGGGGCCCTGCCCGGTGCCGGTGCAGCCAGCGAGGCCGCCGAGGGCGAGGAGCAGGGACAGCGTGGGCGAGGGCAGGCGCATCGCGCGCATTCCACCGCGGCGGCGGCGCGATCTCCAGGTGACGTTCGACGGAGGTGCGACTAGGTTGGCTCCGATGCCCGGCCTTCGCCGACAGTTCGTCCTGCCGCTGCTGTTCGCCACAGCCTGTGCAGCGCCGTCGGGGCACGACCGCCAGCCCGACAACGCCGCCACGCGCCTCGGTCTGCCGGCCGCGTCCGTGCTGCCGGCGTGGGCAGAAGCGCTGGCCGCCCCGCTGCCGGCGACGACGTTCCGGTTGCTCGCCCTCGACGATCGCCATCGGGCCGCGCATCCACTCGGCGCGGCGGTGTCGGCGGTGGTGCGGGAACGCGTCGCGCGCCATCTCGGCTGCGCCATGCTGGTGCGCACCGCCGAGCAGGACCTCGCTGCGGTGCCGGCGAGCGAACGCAACGCCGACGCCGAAGCGATCGCCGGCGCGTTCGCGGCGGCGATGGCGGCGGCACCGCAGGCGATCCCGGACGACGTGCACACGCGCGCCGAGCAGCGCTTCGGCCCAGCTGGCGTGGTAGCGCTGGTGCACTCGGTCGCCTACGCCAACTTCCAGTCGCGCCTGCTGCACGGCCTCGGCCTCGCCGATGGCCCCGCGGCAACGCGCCTGCCGATGGCCGTCGACGCGGCGCCGCCCGACGTGCCGCCTCCCGAACGTCCGGCCACCGCCAATCCGACGACGACTTCGTTGGCACCCGCCAACTGGACCGCCGGCGCCGCCGCCGACATGCGCAGCCGCATGGAACGCCAGCAGCGTGCGACCCCGCGCCTGCCGCTGCCCGCCGACGAGCAGCTGGCGCAGGCGAGCGAACGCGAGCGCGGCCAGGCGGCCCGCATCGTCTGGAGCCGCTTCGGCTACGGCTACCAGCCGGAGCTGACGCGCGGCTGGATCACGGCGCTGCACACGTTCTATCGCGAAGCGAAGGTCGACCCGATCGTCGAGAACTCGGTGTTCTGGGTCGTGACCCGCAGCAACGACTGTTTCTATTGAATGGGTCACGCCGAGATGCTCCTCGCGGTCGCGGGGATGGAACCAGGTGGGATCGACGAACTCGTGCAGCGGCTGGCCGCTGGCGACTGGCAGAGCTTTCCGCCGGAGCAGCGCACGCTGTTCGCGGTCGCGTGCCGTCTGACGCGCGAGCCGTGGGCGATGACCGCGGCCGAACGCACGGCGCTGGTCGACGCGTTCGGGCCGGTGCGCGCGATCGACTGGATCTGGCTGATCGCGTGGGGCAACTACATGACCAGCGTCGCCGACGCGCTGCAGCTGCCGCTGGAGACGACGAACGTGTTCGCGCCGCCGAAGCCGGCGGGTGGGTGACGGGCGAGATCGCGGTCAGCGCTGCAGTACGAGCTCGAGGCCCTCGGCGGGGCGGAAGTCGACGGCGAGCCCAGAGTAGCCGTCCAGATAGCCCTGCATCGCGCAGTTGCGCATCGGCAGCAGCGGTACCGAGAACACGCCGTCGGCGTCGGTGCGCTGGTCGTTGACGAGGCCGAAGTGGATGGTCGTGATGCGCTCCATCAGCAGTCGGGTGAGGCGCTGCACGTTCGGATCGTCGGGCTTGTCCCAGCCGTCGAAGGCGAACGAGACCGGGCCGCGCGATTGCCAGCCGTGGGTGTGGAACTGCACACCCGCCGCCGGTTTGCCTTCGGCGGTGCGTGCTCGTCCGCGCATGCGTGCCAGCGGCTGCGACGCGAGTTCCACCATGGCGGTATCGCCTGCCGGCACGACGACCAGCTGCACAGCGCAGCGCTCGCCATCGCTGGCGAAGAGGAACCACTCGCCGGGTTCGAAGCGGCCGCGCACCTGCCCGCTGCGTTCGCCGATCAGCACCAACGGGTCGGTATGGCGTTCGATCGCCGCGGGCCACAGCACGAAGTGGCTGCTGCTCGGCGGTGCTGCGCTTTCGCTGCGCAAGCGCATCGTCACCAGCGGCCAGGTGGCGACGTCGAGGTCGACAGGCTCGGCCGGGACGTCGTTGCGTGGCAGCGCGTAGCACGGTGCGCCATCGCCGAGATCCCACGCCAGCCGTAGGGCGCGCATGGGCCGCGCGACGTCGGGCAGGGCGAAGCGGCCTTCGGCATCGGTGACGCCGCTGTGCAGCGAACGGAAGCCGTTGGACGACGAGGCGCCGCCCTCCTCGCGTCGGCATTCCCCGTCCACGACCGCCGCGATGCGCATGCGGGCGAGTGGAGTGGTGCCGCGGCGCAGCGTGCCGCGCAGCACCGGGCCGGGGCGGGCGATCAAGCGGATCGGTGCCGCGGCGTCCGGCTCTTCGCCTTGCTTCGGTTGCTGCGGCACGCCATCGACGATGGGGGGCGAGTTGTTCGCGAGCCGCGCGTGGCGGTCGTTGGTCCAGGCGACGAAACCAGTCGGAGCGTACTCGGCCAGGGGGATCGTGCTGCGGCCCGTCGCATCGGTCGGCGGGCCTTCGATCAGGCTGTCGATGGGGCGCGACTGTCCGAAGACGCGGACGCTCGCGCTCCAGTTGACCACGGCCGCCACGCGCGCGTTGGCCACCGGCGCGCCGTTCTCGTCGACGACTTCGACGACGCGGCTCCGGACCGCGGCCGGTTGCGTTTTCTCGCCGTTCGCCCAGAACCACCCGACGACGACACGTCCGTTGCCTGCGAGCAGGCGCAACGTGAGCTGGCCCGGCGGCAGCGGCGGCAACGTGACGACGCCGTCCGCCGGCAGCGGCACGCGCAGCGACGGTGCGTGGCGCGCCGCGGCGAACACTTCGAGCGTGAAAGGCCCGCCGCCGAGTTCCTTCGGCACGGCCACGCGCAGCGGTTTCGGCGCGACCCGTCCGTTTGCGCGCAGCTCGAGCACGTTGCCGGCGACGACGCCTTCCTGCACCGGCGAGCACCAGCTGCCTTCCGCGCTCGTCGGCCCCATCGCCCACAGCGAGTGCACGTCACCCTGCTGCAGCTTGATCTTGAACGCGCCGAGTTCGTCGGTGGTTGCCGTCACGACCTTGGCCGGCGCCAGTGCGTCGAACACGTCTTGCCGCGACGTCGCGAACGTCACCACGGCGTTCGCGATCGGGGTGCCGTCGGCGGTCAGGAAGCGCCCGATGGTCGTCTGCTCCTGCGCGAGCAGCGTGGTCGAGGCGACGAGCAGTGACAGCAGTGGTCCCCGATGCGACGGCATGCGGGCAGGCTACCGTTCGAGGGCCTGGGCTCGTTCGTCCTCCTGCGTCCGACGACCTGCTCAGCCGGCGAGGACGAATTGCACCGCCGTTGCCGGCAGGTCACCCCGCCGCTCGGGGTCACCCGGTCGCGGGCCGAGGTACGTCAGGAACGTGGCAGTTCGGCCGCCAGCACCGTCGTGCCACAGCATCGTGAATGGCTCGGAGACGACGAACACGCTCTCGTCGCCGGGTCGGCTACGGAGTCGCGCGAGGCCGTGAGTGAGGTCGGGCAGAGCGGTTGCCGGTGGCTGCACGAACCTGCCGTGCAGATAACCGTCGGCACGCCACTGCAGCTCCAGGACGGTGAGCGGAACGCTCCGCAGAAGGCCGTGCTCCGCGACCGCGACCTGTTGGCCCTGCGGCCGCCGCTCTTCACCGACGGGGCCGTTGCGTTCCAGCCACGCATCGCCGGCGCCGAGCAGTCGCGCATCGATCGCGAGCTCGCTTCCGGTTCCGTTCGCCGACAGCGATGTGCCGTAGCCGATGCCATCGATCAGGGCCGCGACTTCCCCAGGCGACCGTCCTTCCGTCGCGAGCTGGATCAGCGAGCTCAGGGCGTTCTCCTGCGCTTCCAACTGCTCGCGCGTCATCGGCCAACCTGCCCTGCCTTGGTGGGCCGCACCGTCGTCGGTTGGCGCGGACGCCGCGATGGTCGCCGGTTGCTGGGGATCGAATGGGTGGCGCAGCACTCGCATCGCCGCCATGCAAGCCCACTGACAGACGACGTGCCGGGCGCCGTCCAGATTGCGTGGCGACAAGGCGATGGCGCTGGCGACGATGTGCACGCGGTGTTGGGTGAAGTTCCGAATCGCCGCGCGTACGGCGCCTGCGGCCAGGGCGGCGTCGTAGGGCTGCAGCTGGCAGAGGATGCCGACGAGTGCTTCGACCTTGGCGCACAGCGCCGCAAGCTCGGCTTCGTAGGTGCTCGAGTGGGGAGCGAACAGTTCTGAGTCAGCCGAAGACGCGGACCAGCCGGTGGCGGGCTCGGCGACGTTCGAAGCTGCCGGTGTCGCTCCCGTGGCTGCGACGGCGAGCCTGCCGATGTGGGAGAAGAAGCCGCCTGCCGAGATCGGTGGGTGCCGATCCTCGATCTCGGCCATCCGCAGCAGCCAAGCCGCATCGGGCAGCGCATCCGTCGCGGCGTGACGACGGCGTCGTGGATCGCCGGAAGAAGTGCCTTGGCTCATGGGATCCTGCCCTCCAGGAAGAACTCGGCCGCTTGCTGCGTGAACTCGAACCAGCGCAAACCCTGCGGATCGTTGGCCGCTGCCATCGCCTGCATGCCACAGTCGCGGTAGTAGCCTTCGGCCTGCGGCAGTGAGTGCAGCCCGACCCTGCCGTGGAAACCCTCGCGCAGACTCTGTTGGACGGCGTGGCGAAGCAGCACGCTCCCGGCGAGCTTGAACCGCGGCTGTTGGTCGATCTCTGCGAGGCGCCAGTTCCATGGCGCGACCTCGAGGAAGTCCACGTAGACCAGCGGCTTGCCCCGATCCGTCTCACTCCGCGCGAGATAGGGGGCGGTCTTCGTCATCATCGCAGCCTGCCACTGGTCGCCGCACTCGATGGCGCAAGCTGACACTGCCAGCAGGTTGAGTTGGGGCGCCTTGCGCGACCAGTCCCAGTGGAGGCTCTGCGGCCAGCGTGCAGGGTCGACCGAGGCGCGCCGGAGCCGTGCCACGATCGCGGCCCGTTCCGGGGCCCAGGACCTTTCGATCAACTCCAGATCCCGCGAGCGGAGCTCCGTGTGCAGGTGCGCCTCGGCGGGGCCGGAGCCGTCACCGCGCAGCAGGATCGTGGCCGCCACCGTCACAGCAGCATCAACTCCGACTTCGTGCGTGCGGTCTCGTCTTCGAGGAACAGCTTCTCGCCTCGCATCAGTCGCTCGTCGACCAGCTGGTAGAGCCGCAGCGCTTGGCGGAGCACGGCGGTCTTGGACAGGTCCTTGCGCGCGGCGAGCTGCTCGAGGACGTCCATCTCGGCTTCGGAAAGGCTCAGGCTCATGGCTCTTCGGTCGGTCACGGCTGCTCCATGGGCATGGTGATCGAGCAAGAGTAGTGCAGGAAAAATAGGTTTTCCATATGCATCATGCATGGGCCCCCCGTTCGACGCATCCTGGGCACGAGCGTCCTGGCCCTCGCGCAACAAGGTGAAGCCAGGCTTTACGAGAGTGCGCGAACGAACGCCGGTGAGCTCGGACTGGCGGCGTCCGCTGTCGGGCGTCGCCAGCTCGCCAGGCCGGTTGGATCCGCGCCGAGTGGTCGATCCGTGCGCAGGGTTGCCTGCGGCCAGTTCCGCCAGCCAGCTCGCCGTTCGCCACCCTCGCGCATTCTCGTGCATCGCTTCCTCCTCCCCGTCGGCATCGCGAGCCTTCGCGCGACGCGGGGCGCGAGATCGCGCACGTCGCCGCAGAACTCCTTCGATGACGTCACTGCGGAACGCCGATACAACGCGCCCCGATGCTGACGCCGTTCCGTCGTCGGAGCCCCGCCCGCGCGCGGCTCGCCCTCACCACGCCGAAGGAGCTTCGCCCATGTGCGGCATCGTAGGCATCCGCCGCTTCGACGGCCGGCCGATCGACGAGGCGCTTCTGCGCACCATGGCGGCACAGCTGCACCATCGCGGGCCGGACGGCGACGGCTTCCGTGTGTTCCGCGACGTCGGTTTCGGCCACACGCGGCTGTCGATCATCGACCTCGCCGGTTCGCCGCAGCCGATGACGTCGGCGAGCGGGCCGTTCCACATCACGTTCAACGGCGAGATCTTCAACTACCAGGAACGGCGGCGCGCGCTCGAGCAGGCGAACGTGCCGCTGCGCACGCACGGCGACACCGAGGTGCTGCTGGAGACGCTGCGGCTGCTCGGCCTGAAGGGTCTCGACCACCTGAACGGGCAGTTCGCGTTCGCCTACTTCGACGAACGCGCGGGCACGCTGCTGCTGGCGCGCGATCGGCTCGGCATCCTGCCGCTCTACTACGCCGAAGGACCGGGCTTCATCGCCTTCGCCAGCGAAGTGAAGGCGCTGCTGCCGGCCCTGCCGGAGCCGCGCCTCGACGAAGACGCGCTCGAGGACTATCTCACGTACCGTTCGGTGCCGCCGCCGAACACGCTGTTCGCCGGCGTGAAGAAGCTGACGCCGGGCACGGCGCTGTGGATCTCGGCCGACGGCAAGCTGAAGCACGAGACGTGGTGGCAGCTGCCGGCCGAACTGCGCGGCGAGACGCTGACCGGCGACGCCGCGATCACGGCGGTCACCGAAGGGCTCGAACGCGCGGTCGCTGGCCGCCTCGTCGCCGACGTGCCGGTCGGCGCCTACCTGAGCGGCGGCCTCGACAGCAGCCTGACCGTGGCGCTGATGAAGAAGCTGCGCCAGGGCGGCGAGGTGCAGACGTTCGCGGCGGGCTTCAACGACCCGCGCTACGACGAGCTGCCGTACGCGAAGCAGGTCAGCGAAGCGGTGGGCACCACGCACCACGAAGTGCACGTGACGCCGCAGGACTTCCAGCAGCTGTGGAGCAAGCTGTCGTGGCATCGCGACGGGCCGATCAGCGAGCCCGCCGACGTCGCCATCTTCCGCATCGCCAAGTACGCGCGCTCGACGGTGAAGGTGCTGCTCTCGGGCGAAGGCAGCGACGAGATCTTCGGCGGCTACCCGAAGTACGCCTACGAGCCGAAGCTGGCGAAGTTCGCGGCGCTGCCGGCGTTCCTGCGCGTGCCGCTGATGCGCTTCGGCGAGCGTCTGCTGCCGGCGTCGAAGAACCGGGCGCGGCAGGCGGCACGGGCGCTGACCGGCCGCGACACCGCCGAACGGCTGCAGACGTGGTTCGCGCCGTTCACCTGGTACGAGCGCCGCGCGCTGAAGCCGGGCTTCGGCGCCCTGCGCACGCTCGGCCAGTACGAACGCTGCCAGGGCGACCACCTGCGGCGCATGCTCTACGTCGACTGCCACACGTGGCTCGCCGACAACCTGCTCGAGCGCGGCGACCGCATGTCGATGGCGGCGAGCATCGAGAACCGGCCGCCGGTCCTCGACCACGAACTGGTCGAGCTCGCATTCCGCGTCGACTCGTCGATGAAGGTGCGCGGCCACAGCGGCAAGTGGATCGTCAAGGAGATCGCGCGGCGGTATCTGCCGGCGAACATCGTCGATCGCAAGAAGGTCGGCTTCCGCGTGCCGCTCGACGAGTGGTTCCGTGGCGGCCTGAAGGACTACGTGCACGACCTGCTGCTCGGGCGCGACAGCTTCGTCAGCAAGTACCTCGAGAAGAAGATGGTCGCGGCGTTGCTGGAGGACCACATGCGCGGCCGCCGCAGCGAGGAGCTGCGCTTGTGGACGCTGCTCGGGCTCGAGGTCTGGCAGCGCACGTTCCTGCGCGGGGTCATTCCGCGCTACTCGGGGCCGGTCCAGGCGTGAACGGCGGTCGCGCGCTACTGTCGCGCGCGCCATGAAGCCGCTCCCGCTCGTCCTCGTCGTCGCCGCGTGCGCTGCCGCCGCGGCATGGTCACCTTCGCCTTCGTGCTCTTCGTCGCCCGCCGCTGCGAGCACACAGTCCGCAGCGCTGCCGCGCGCCTACGTCGACGGCAACGGCCCCGGCTGGCGCACACTGACGCTCGCCGACTTCGTCGTGGTCAACGGCGACGCCGACACCTGGACCGAGAAGGACGGCGTCATCCACGGCACCGGCAAGCCGAACGGCGGCGCCAGGAGCGTGAAGAGCTACACCAACTTCGAGATGGTGCTCGAGTGGAAGCACCACGAATTCGGCGGCAACTCGGGCCTGTTCGTCTGGTGCCCGGAGTCGGCGTTCACCGATCTGCCTAAGGGCACGCTGCCGCGCAGCGGCATCGAGGTGCAAGTGCTCGACCTCGGCTACGAGGCGCAGTGGCTGCAGCAGAAGGGCAAGCGCTCCGACTGGTTCACCAGCCACGGCGACGTGTTCCCGGTCGGCGGTTCGACGATGCAGGCGTTCACGCCGCAGATCACCTACGACGAAGGCGGGGCGCAGTGGACGTGCGGCAACGCGAAGAGCTCGCGCAGCTTCCCGACGAAGCGGCTGACGCGCGCGGCGGGTGAGTGGAACCACTACTACGTGCGCGGTGTGAACGGCGAGATCCGCCTGTGGGTCAACGGCGAGGAAGTGAACGGTGGCCGCGACTGCAAGCCGGCGAGTGGGTTCCTGGCGCTCGAGGCGGAGGGGGCGAAGGTCGAGTACCGCAACCTGCGCCTGCGCGAGCTGCCGTAGTCGCAGTCGCAACGGCCACACCGTTCGCGGCCCGGCGCGGCTATCGTGCGCGCGCCATGAAGCTGACCCCGCAGCAGAAGATCTGGTTCAACGGCTCGCTCGTCGACTGGGACAAGGCGCAGGTGCACGTGCTGACGCACGCGCTGCACTACGCGTCCAGCGTGTTCGAAGGCATCCGCGCCTACAGCACGCCGAAGGGCCCGCAGGTGTTCTGCCTCGCGGAGCACGTCGAGCGCCTGTTCCAGTCGTGCAAGATCATCCGGCTGCCGCTCGGCTACACGCAGCCGCAGATCAGCCAGGCGATCCGCGACACCATCCGCGCCAACCGCCAGGAAGCGTGCTACATCCGCCCGCTCGTCTACCGCGGCTACGGCGCGCTCGGCGTGTGGCCCGACGACAACCCGGTCGAGTGTGCGATCGCGTCGTTCCCGTGGGTGCGGCCGAACGAGGAGCAGCTGCTGGCGAACGGCCTCGCCGTCGGCGTGTCGAGCTGGCGGCGCATGGCGCCGGACACCCTGCCGGCGATGGCGAAGTGCGCCGGCAACTACGTCAACAGCGCGCTGACCGTCAGCGAAGCGAAGGACCGCGGTTTCCAGGAGGGCATCGCACTCGACGTCGACGGCTTCGTCAGCGAAGGCAGCGGCCAGAACGTGTTCCTCGTGCACAAGGGCGTCCTCAGCACGCCGACCGTCGGCAGCTCGATCCTCGGCGGCATCACGCGCGCGTGCGTGATCCAGCTGGCGAAGGAC
>SXGT01797318.1_pt1 | contig 12376 bp, 12 predicted proteins | sample 3176221 | NCBI WGS metagenome assembly SXGT01 (sample SAMN11356862, study PRJNA531348) | freshwater metagenome | isolation source: freshwater sample F1-120 | place: China: Fuxian Lake, Yuxi | collected 2017-12-25
CCCCCGGCGACGACTGGCAGTACGTGTTGCGGGATACGTTCGGCAAGAAGCAAGTAATGGTTGGGCGGGTGAAGGAGATCGTTGCCGGAGGGGGCGTACTTGAGGAATACATGGTCGACGGGCGGAGTCTGGGCGAGTGGATGTTCGACGGCAAGGCCGCCCTCTTCGGCCTGCCGATCGATGCCGGGCTTTTGGTGGCACCCTACTGGTCCGGCGATCCGCCGCACAGTCTCACCGTCCTAGACGGCTCCACGCTCCGTGTTTTCGGCGCGACGGCGCGACTTGCGGGGAATGAAAGAATCAATGTTCCGGCCGGCAGTTTCGACACCCGGATAATCCGGATTGATGTCACGGCGACTATGCAAAATAGCGCCATGCCGGGATCGCTCGAAATCCTCGCTTGGTACTCGGTCGACCAGAAAAGGCTTGTTCGCCAGACGGTCAAAGGCCGGCATCCGTACTTGCCCAGTCCGCTCAATACCATTGACGAGACTATCGAACTTTCGGCATTCCGCCCCGGCGCGAAGCAATAGCAATAGGAAAAGTGCGGCGGACGATCCCAGCTCGCCGATTGTCGTGGAAGCGCACCGCCAAATTGGCGCCGGCGGAATCACGAAACGATATACGCCCCCGCCCCGGTCGACAGCAATTTCCCGTCGGCGCCGAGAAATTCCATGCGGGTGGTCGCCACGCGTGAGCCGAGGCGCAGCACTTCCGCGCGCAATTCGAAATGATCGCCGATGCCGGGGCGCAGGTAATCGATGCGCAAATCGATGGTACCCAGCTTGCCGAAACGATGCAGGCGCTGGGCCGGCGCTTCGTCCATGTGCCGCGCGCCGATCGCGGCCATCACGGCCAGGCCACCCATGGCGTCGAGACCGGCGCTGATGACGCCGCCATGGAGCCGGTTCGGGCTGCCGACAAGTTCGTGCCGCATGGCGATGCGCCCGACGACGCCATCCGGAGTGATCGACGCGATCTTGAGGCCGAGGACCTGGTTGAAGACGATCATTTCCTCAAAAATTTTCGTCAGGCCGGTGACGAAGTCGGGTTCGAATTCGAGCGGTGTTTCTGCGGGCAGTTGCTTTTTCATGGGGTGCGGTTCAGGGAAATTGTTTCAGGCCGTTTCGGGCAGGATCAGTTCGCGGGCCCGCGTTGCGACGTCCGGCGGGAAGGGTTGCGACTTGCGGCTTTCCGGGTTGAGGCAGACCACCGTGAAATCGCAGGTGGCGCAGACATCGGTCGTTTCGGTATTCACCAGTTCATGGCGGAAGCGCAACACCTTCTCGCGCATTTCCAGCACGCCGGTGCGCACGGCAACGGTGTCGCCGGGATAGAGTTCCTTGCGGTAGCCGATGTTCTGCTGCACCGCCGCCAGATGCAGGGCACCGCTGCGTAGCAGCGAGGGCGTCATGCCGAGCATGGCGTAGAACTGCCAGCAGGCCTCCTCGAAGAACTCCATGTAGGCGCGCACGTTGATGTGGCCCATGTGGTCGCGCTGCCATTCATGCACGGTGCCGCGTGCGGTTTCGATCATGCTGTTGTCCTTGTTTCGCGGGTGATCCGATGTGGGCGGCCGATTCGCCGGCTCAGCCGCCATGTTTCAGCTTCAGCGCCTGCGAGATCACCGGATAGGTGGTCGGTGTGACTTCCTGCATGAAGTTGGAGCCGTTGTTTTCGTCCTTGCGCGTCACTGTCGCCGTCGCGGCGGCGGCACCGAAGGCGCGCGGGTCGCGCAGGGTGATCACCAGTTGCTCGTCGCCGGTGGCGCCGGCGAATTCAAAGTATTCGTCCTGGCCGAGCGGGATCATGATCTCGACGCCAGCCTTGATCTTCACCACGTTCTCGGCTTGCGCTGGATAGATCTGCCGGCGCTGGTTCTTCGGGTTGATGTTGTCGATCACCAGCAGGCCGTCGAAGGTGGGCAGCACGCGCAGCTTGAAGCGCTCGCCGGTTTTGAAGCCGGCGGTCACGGGCTGGAATCCCAGCGCGTTGCCGGCGCGGTCGAAGTTCATCAGGGCGACGTGTACTGCCTGGAAGTTTTCGCGTCCGTTTTCCACCTTGAGCGCGGCGGTCGGTTCGCCCGCGACGGTATTCTCGGCGGCGCCGGCGGATTTTGCGCCCATCAACCCACCCCCGCTGCCGCCAACGCTGGCCAGCGGCACGATGCTGGCGCTCTTGCTCCGCAGCAGCATGCTGGCGACGTTCTGTGGCGTGATCTGTTCGGTGAGTTTGCCGAGCAGGTAGTTGCCGAAGGCCGAGATCGCGTAATTCACCGCAAACTTGATGAGGATGCCCCAGATGAATTTTGGCTTCATGTCCTCGGCCGTGTCGTTTGCGGCCGGCGGCGCGGGCGGTGTCGGCAACTGCGCCATGCCGGGTGCGGCGAGGGCGACAATCAGCAGGCCGGCGAGAGCGCGGGCATGGAATGTCATCGGGTCGTTTCCTTGGGCACGGTGATTTCGGCGAGGCTTTGCGTTGCGCTGCGAACAATGTCGGTGAGGCCGGCGGCGTTGGCGACGTCCAGCGCGCGCTGGTAGGCAGATGCCGTACCGCTGGCGCCGAGTTTTCGGTGGATGTCGCCGATCAGCAGCCAGTCGCGGGCGATCTTTTCCGGCAGCGCGAGCTGGCGATCAATGTCGAGCGCGCTGCGGGCGGCGGGCAGGGCGCCCGTGGCGTCGCCGGTTGCGAGTCGCGCCGTGGCGATGAGCCGCCAGGCGTTACCGGTCTCGGCGGCTTCGTCCTTGTCCTGCAACAGCTTCAAGGCGGCTTCGGCATGGGTGAGCGCGTCCGCCGCACGCTTGTCGACGAGTGCGGCGCGTGCCTGCAGCAGATTCAGGCTGGCGAGTCGGGGACAGTTCGCCGGGCACGCCGCGGCCGCCGCAACGAGATTCGACTGCGTTGCCGCGAGCCTGCCCAGTGCCAGATTGGCTTGCGCCTGCAGCAGCAGTGCTTCGAGCGCAAGGTCCGCGTGCGTGATGCGCTGTGCGCGACCCAGCGCGGCATCGGCCTGGCCCTGCGCCAGTTTGGCGCGCGCCTGGTTCAGCTGGTTGCGCGCGGCGGCGGCGGGGTCGTCGAGGCTTTGCTGCAACTGCCCCGCGGCACCGAAGTGGCGTGCGGCCCCGGCATAGTCGCCGCGCGCATAACGCTTCGCGCCATCGGCTTCGGCTTCCTGCGCCTGTTTGCGCAAAATGGGTTCGCTGACTTTCGGCGCCGAGCCGCAGGCCGCGAGCAGCAGTGCCGCGAGCCATGCGGCGCAGATCGAGTTCCGCGGGGAAAAATCAGCGCGCGCCATGTTTACCCTCGGTACCCTCGGCACGCGGATCGCTGTCCGCCTTGAGCGTGACCGGCGCCGGGGCATCGACCAGGTTGCGGATCGGCCAGGCGGTCTTGGCGCCGGCCACGATCTCGCGCGCATCGGCCGCCACCGCGCCGCCATCGCGCAGGATCGGCGGCACGCTGGTCTCGGCATCCGCGGTGATTTTTTCGACGTGATCGACTGCCTTCTGGGTGCGGTCGAGCAGGGCCGGCAGGCGGCTGTTGGTGGTTTCCAGCGTGCGGCCGACCTGCGCGAGGTCCTCCTCCGCTTTGCCCAGCACGCGCGTCGCGGCGGTGCCGACGCCCGCGACCTGGCGGTTGCCGGTGTCGAGCAGCGTGTGCAGCGCGCCGGTGGTGTCGCGCACCTGCTTGAGCGTCGCGGGCAGCCCCTGCTGCGAGTCGGCCAGCGTGCCGGTGATGGTCTTGACGTCCTTCAGGATCGGCGCGATCTGTTCGCGCAGCTGGGCGGCCATCGCCGTCAGGCTCTCGCCGCGCGAGAAGGCCAGCTTGGCCTGGTCGGCGGCCAGCTTGCTGCGGTCCGGCCCTTGCACGATTTCGAGTGTTGCGGCGCCGATCAGCGCTTCCTTGCGCAGTTCGACCACCGCATCGCGAGTGACGAAACGCAGCTTGTCGGCTTCGATCTCCAGCCCCACCTCGACCTGGCCATCGGGCCGCAGCGTCACTGCGACCACCGAGCCTACGCGAAAGCCGGCAATCCTGACTGCCTGGCCCTTGCTGATGTCCTGCGCCGAGTCGGTGACGAAGCCCAGCGTTGCGGTCTGGCGGAACAGGCCCTGGCGTACCAGGATCGCGGCGATCACCGCGATCACGGCGAGCAGGCCGAACAGCAGGAAGCGGCGCGTGCCGCGTTGCAGTGCCGCGGCTTCGCGGTCCTGGGCGATCAGGATGGACATGGCGCGGGTTCAAGCTCAAGTCGGTTCATGCAATCCGGTACGGCGGGCAGTTCATGGGCATCGATATCGACGAACAGGGTGGGGCGGAAAGGATGGAAGTCATGATAAACGCCTTCGAGGGCGATCAGCGCCTCGGCTTCGCGGCGCGAGAGGCCGCCGAAGACCCGGTCGAGCACCAGCAGTTCCGGCGGACGCAGCAGGTTGCGGACGAACCCGATCAGCCAGCGTTCGACGCGTTCGAGGCTCATCGGCCGTTCGCGGCCAATGCTCTGGATGCGTTCTTCGGGAAGCCCGCAAAGCTGGAAAGCCAGTTGCAGGGCATGCTGCCATTCGCCGGCGGCATCGTCCCGCGGATCGGCGCCGTAGCGCAAGGCCAGCGCAAAGTTTTCGGCGACCGTCATCGCGCCCAGCAGGCCACCATTGGCCGGCAGGACGCCGACGCCGGGGCAGGCTTCGAACGCAGCGACGACTTCGTCGACGCCGGCTGCGTCGGGCGCAACGATACGATAACGGCCGCCCTGATCGAGCGGGATCACCAGGCGCTGTTTGCCATCGCTGGACAGCACCAGTGTTCGCTGTTCGAGGCGGACGACCAGAGACATCAGCGCACTTCTTCCACCGTCAGCAGCGCCGCGCCATAGGCGGTTGAGCAGCGTTTCTTGACCGCGATGTTGCGCAGGGACGACGGATCGGCGCATTCCTCGGCGGGCGGCTTGGCCGCGCCGGCGGTGACCAGCTGGATGTCCTTGGCGGCGACCGCCTCGATCACCGAGAACGGTCCCGAGGGTTTGAGTCCGGCGGCGCCGAAGTCTCGCGGATTGTCGGTGACGATGGCCAGCAGCGTGTCCTTGCCCGGCGGCCCTTCGGCGGCGAGTTGCCAGGACGCGCGCGGCAGGCGCAGCGTGGCGCCGGCTTCGATCACGTTGTTGCGGTCAAAGGCGTTGGGAAACAGCAGGTCGAAGGTCTGGCCGTCGGAACCCACCATCAGCAGATAAACGTAGCCGCCTTCACGCGCGGTCAGCGTGAAACCGATGCTGTCGCGCCCGATCTTCAGTGTCGGCTTGTCGGTTGTCAGGGTCACCAGGCGACGGTCGTCGCGGCTGTGGTAGATGTCGTTGAGTGCCGCCAGCGGGGCCGGCCTCGCGGCGCTCGGCATTGCGGGCACGGCAATCGGCGCGGGAGCAAAAGTCGGCGCTGGCGATACGGCGGTTGCGGGCATGTCCTTCGCGGCGTAGCTCAGGACCATATCCGAATTGCCCGTGACGACCACGTGATGGGGCAGGAAGCCCTGCACATTCCTCAACTGTTGGGTGATGCGATCCTGGGCGCAGGTGCGGATCTCTTCGGCCGATAGTCCGCCGCTGCCGTCCGTGTCCTTGGCCGCGCCCGCCAGACAAGCCAGCCAGGCCTGGCGGGCACCGCCGCCACGACCTGGTTGATCGAGCGATATTTCGCTGTCGCGCGACGCGGCAATATGCACGAAGTTGGCGCCGCCGCTGCCGGCCACTTTCGACGCCACCGCGCTGCGGGTCAGCACGTTGGTCGGCTTGACGCAGTCCCGGTCGGGCGGGGTCCACGATTTTGGCGTGAACATCCTGTTTGCCGCCGGTCCCGCGCGCGTCGTGACGCCCCCCGAATGGCAGGCGTCGATCAGGACGATGGTCTTTTGCGCCTTCCGCGACATCCGTTTCAGGCGCGACTCCAGCTCGGCATCGGTGAAGCCCTGGCCGTCGATGCTGATCAGCGATTCTGCGCAACGCTCGCTGCCGTCTTCCTCCTTGACTGTCTGGCGCCCGCCGTGGCCGGAGTAGTAGATGAATACCTGGTCGCTGCCGCCCAGCCGGGCTTCGAGCGCGTCCAGCGCCCGGCGCATGCCATCGAGTGTCAGTTCGCCATCCCTGAGCACATGAATGTTTCCGGCGGGAACGCCCATGCGTCGTGCGATCTCGGTCGACGTGGCGATATCGAAGGGGACGCCTTCGAGCCTGGGAATGACGCCCTGGTACTCGCCAATGGCCATGATCAAGGCATGCGCGGTCGGCGACTCGGGTTTGGAGAAACCGCGCACGCCGGTGGTGGCGATCAGGTTGCCGCGACCGGCGCGGCCGTCGTCGAGTTGCAGCAGCGCGGCACCCGAACCGGCTCCGATGGCGGCCGCCGGTTTGTTCGCCCCGGTTTGTTCCGTCCTGGGCTTTTCGGCTTTCGGCGCCGGCGTCTGGGCCAGGCTCGGCGTGGCACCAAGCGCAATGCAGACCGCGGCGGCAAACGCAATGCGGGTGCTTCGATTCATCGGGGAGTCTCCGGCGACGGTGTGAGGGTTGCAGTCAATGCCGCAAGGATAGTGGATGCGGCGGCGGCATTCCACTCTTCCGTGGTTTTCCAGGAAAGCAGGGCGGCATGGCGCGCGCAGACCAGGCGCCGGTCCCAATGCTGTTTCGGCCGCGCGCGACGCAGTGCCTCTTCGATCCGGTCGGCATCGCCGCGCCAGTCAAGCTCGGGGTTCTCCGCCAGCCAGTACACCAGCATGGTGCCGGTGAACACTTCCTGGACCAGGCCGGGGTCTTCGATCAGTCTGGAAATGCGGCCGGGGCCAAGCGTGGAGCGCGCCACCAGTCGATCCAGTTCACCCTTGAGGCGCCGCCGTTCCGCCGCCGTGGCGCCATCGAGGCGCAGCGCCAGCACCGCCAGCAGCCGGGTGCCCGCAGACCGTACCAGGATGCCGCTGACCTGGCTGTCGGCCAGCCAGCCATGCGCAATGCCGTAATAGAGCCGCGCCACGGTGAAGTACATCACGCCCAGGGACAACGGCGCCGAGGTATCCAGGTACCAGGCCGAAAGATTGACGACGGCATAGGCGATCAGCACCAGTCCCCCTTGCAGGACGCCGAACACGGTGTCGAATACATCGATGTGCACCTGGCGGTAGAGCGCGATGGCCATGCTCCAGATCAGCAGCAGGGCGGCGCTGATCATGATCCAGGAGGGACGTTCGCGCAGGGCGTCGCCGTTCTTGAAATTGTCGATGGCGGTGGCGAGGATTTCGACGCCGGGATGGATGCGCGCCACCGGCGTGCCCTTGACATCGAACAGGCTGGGCGCGGTGGACCCGATGACGATGATCTTGCCCGCGAACTCGTCGGCCGGCCGCTGCGGTTTGGCGCTCTTCATGTCGCGGTAGAGGTCGACCAGCGACACGTAGCGGTAGGTGAAGGGCGGGCCGCGCCAGTTGAGCAGCACCTCGCGCCGTTCGAGACGCGCGACACCGGCGTAGCCGAATTCCTCGGTGATGCGCTGCGGCAACGAAGGGATGCGCCAGCCGGCATGTTCCAGCCAGGCCGGATAGCGGCGGATCATGCCATCCTTGTCCGGCGTCACCTGATTCGTTCCCAGGCGCCCGTTGTCGATCGCTGCCGGCACCTTGGGCAGGATCATGGCGATATGCGCCTCCGGGTCGCCGGCGCCGGCCGGTGACATCACCCCGGGCCGCACGCCGGGCAGCAGGCGGGTGGGAATGCGGCTCAGGCGATCGTTTTGCGGATCGAGTCGCAGCATCGGGAAGAAGGTCGTGGCGGAGCGCGCGATGACTTCGTTGAACGTGGCATCACTGTCGGGCCGCTGGATGTCGCGGTCCGAAAACAGGATGTCGAACACGATGGCACGCGGCTTCTGCTTTTCGAGGCCATCGACCAGTTCGCCAAACACGCTGTTGGGCCAGGGCCAGCGGCCGTGCTCTGCCGCCATGCCGGCCAGGCTGGCTTCGTCGATGTCGAGGATGACGATGTCCGGGTCGGGTTTCGGCGTCGCGATGCGATGTGAAATCAGCAGGTCGAAGAGTCGCGTTTCCGCCGCCGAAACCAGATTGAGCAGGCCGCTATCGGCCACGATGAGCAAGGAAAACACGGCGGCCAGAATCAGGTAGGTGCGCGCGCCGAGGCGCCGCACCAGCGATACGGTGCCCGTCTGCAGGCGGTGCAACAGCCGGCCGTGCGAAACCGTGCTCATTTCAGGAAATAGGCGGCCAGCGCGAAACCCACATCGATCACGAATACGGCGATCAGGCCGTTGCCGACGGCGTGGATCGATGCGGTGGAGATCGCCTGCGTCGAGCGTGCGGCGCTGCTGCCGTGGAAGCAGGCGATGATGCCGATGGCCGCCCCCATCAGCGCGCTCTTCGCCAGGCTGGCCAGCGGCAGCCAGGGGTCGGCCAGGTCGAAGAAGTGCCCGGCGACCTGCGGCAGCGGTTGATTCTGCAACAGGGCGACGGCCAGCCAGCCGCTGCCGACGGCGATCAGCTGGAAGCACACCGTCACCGCCGGCAAGGCCAGCGCCAGGCCAAGGATGCGCGGCAGCAGCAGATAGTCGGCGGCGGGCACGCCCATGCGGCGCAGCGCGGTGAATTCGTCATACAGATGCATTACGGCCAGCTCCGAGGCGATCGCCGCACTGCTGCGGGCCACCACCACCAGCGCCGTGAGCAGGGGTGCCAGCTCGAAGAACAGGCCGAAAAACATCAGGCGCTGGGCCAGATCATTGTCCTGTCCGGCCAGCGCGGTGACCTGGGTCACCGCGGTTGCTCCGGTCAGTGCGGCCAGGGCGGCGATGACGGGCAGCGCGGCGATGCCGTGGGCATTGATCTGGCGATGGAACTGGATGCGCAACTGCGGGTCGCGCAATTGGCCGAAGCGGGTCGAGGCAAACCATGCCAGCGAGGCGTAGCCGAAGAAGCGCGACGCGTAGACATCACTCAAGGGATGGCCTTCTTTACACGTTTTGCCAGCGACGGATTCCAGCCCCAGACATGAAGGGACGAACGCCCCTTGATCTCCTGCAGGCCGAGATCCACCAGCCCGCCGGCAAAACCCACGGCAGTCGCCACTTCATTCGAGCAGACCACCGGGTAGCCCACGGTCTTGCTCATGCTCTCCAGCCGCGAGGCGGTATTCACCGGATCGCCGATCACCGTGAAGTCGCGCCGCTTGCGCGAACCCACATAGCCGGCCAGCACTTCGCCGCTATGGATGCCGATGCCGATTTCGAGCGGCGCCAGCCCTTCGGCGACCAGTTCGGTGTTGAGCCGGGCGACGCGCACCAGCATGTCCTGCGCTGCTTCCAGCGCGTTGCGCTCCGGCGCCGGCAGCGGCTGCGGCACGCCGAAGGTGGCCATCAGGCCGTCGCCGATGAACTTGTCGATGGCGCCGCCGCGCGCGTGGATCGCCGCCGAGGCCTCCGCGTAGTAGCGGTTGAGCAAGGCAATCATGGCTTCGGGTGTCGAGCTCTCGCTGCGCGCGGTGAAGCCTCGAATATCGGCAAACAGGATGGTCACCTTGCAGCGCTCGCCATCGGCATCCGGTTGCAGTGCTCCGCCGAGGATGGCGCGCATCACCTGCGGGCTGACATGTCCGGCGAAGGCCGAACGCAGCAATTGTTTTTCACGATAGTGGCGCACCGACTCCCAGGCCAGGCGCGCCAGGAATGCCATGAGGATGACCGCGAGCAAGGTGCCGGCATGCAGGTAATTACCCTGCCAGATCGCATAGGTGGAGCCCGCTACCACGGCGCCACCCATCGCCAGCAGCACGGCCAGCTTGATCCAGCCGTTGCGGCCGAACCAGAGCAGGGCGCCGAGCACGGCCAGCACCAGCGACACAGGCTCGGATATCCGCTCGATCAGGCCGCGACTGAGCAAGGAGCGCAGGGCCTGCACCTGAGCCACGGCGCCGGGCTCGGTGCGGCTGCCGCGCTCCCATGCCGCGAGGGACACCGGCAGGCGATGGCGGGTTTCGGTCGGCAGCAGGCTGGCCACCACCACGGCACGGCCTTGCATGCGACTCTTGAGCTGGCCGGTTTGCCCCTGGCGAATCCAGCCCAGCACTTCACTGAAGGGGATGTATTCGATTTCGCCGCCGGTGCTGTAGTCGATCATGCCGTTGGGGGCGCCGTCGCGCCCCATGTGTTTGGCCATGGCGTGGGCGAAGGGCTCGCTCTTGTCCTCCGTGACACAGCGCTTCTGGTGGATGCGCCGCACCGTGCCGTCGGAATCCTCGCAGATGGCCAGCGATGCCGTCGTACCGCCGGCGGCGGCCAGCAGTTCCGGCGCAATGGGGCGCAACCGGCGGCCGATGCCCATCGGTTGCCCCACCACCAGCGGCGCCGCGGCGCGCAGGCGCTTGATGCCGTCGATCAGCGGAGCATCGATGCCCTTGATCAGGAAATCGTAGGAGCGCACCGGCAGCGGCGTCGCCAGCCCGACCACGGCCGGTTTGGCGTCTGCCAGGCCGGTCAGCAGTTCGCCCAGATGCCGGTGCCAGAGGGCATAAGGCTCGGGGATCGACTCGTAGGCGGCCTCGTCGAGACCGATCACTACCACGTCCCGCGGCAACGCCGACGGCATGCGCGCGCGCAGCCAGCGCGTCTGGCTGTCGTACAGGGATTGATCGGCCCAGCGCAGCAGGTTGGATGACATCAGGCTGATCGCGAGCGCGCAGATCAGGGCGAAGCCGAGGAGGATGTCGCGATGCAGGCGGGGCATGATGTGATTATGTCATGAGCCGATCGGCGCGCCGTCGCCGTGCCGCCAGCGCCGGCGCTCTGCGTCCCTTCGGGAGCTTTTGCCCGTGCGCTGACTACCGTTATCCGCGACGAGGCCGATTTCGAATGAAAAAAGAAAGCCGCTCCTTTTCACGGGAACGGTTTCTCCTCCCCCTTCAAGAGGGAGCCTCTCGCTTCTCCTCCCCCTGGCCTTGCCTGCCGGGGAGTCCGCTCGCCCGCCGCGAAGCGGAATCCCGGGTGTGTCGAGACCGCGGGCCGGCAAAGGGGGAGGCCGGGAGGGGGATGGGGAAGAGTGGGGCATTTTGGGAGTCTTGTTGTTCCGTTTTGCACCTTGCCGACCCCACCCCCACCCCAGCCCTCCCCGTGACGGGGAGGGAGTTGGCGGTTCATGCCCTGACTGCCCAACGGGTCACGGTGAAGTTATCATGGTATTTTGATGAAAGTCCGACGACGACGGGCGCATTGCTGGCACCGGGGTGCTCTGCACGCTTGGGACTCCCCTCCGGGGGCAAGCGTCTGCTTCGCCCCGGATACAAGCCCGCTCTCGCTCCGGGTTGCCAGGGTCTTCGTGGCTGCGATTGCCGTTCGGTGGGCGAAAAGTGCCGTTTGTCGGGCGTACTTGGACGCGCAGGCGTTCTTCTGCTTCAATACTTGGAAAGGTGGGAAAAATGAAAACAAGTTCCGGGTTTACGCTGATTGAATTGATGATCGTGGTGGTGATTATCGGCATTCTTGCCGCTATCGCCATACCCAACTATACGGATTATGTAATGCGGGGCAGGATCCCGGATGCGGCGAGCGGCTTGTCCAACAAGGTGGTGGCCATGGAGCAATATTTTCAGGACAACCGAAGCTATGCCGGCTCGCCGCTGTGTCCTGCTACACCTGATACGACCACGAGCAGGTTTTTCGACTTTGATTGCTCGGTGGCGGGTACGGCGAACGCATTCACGCTGCGCGCGACAGGCAAGAGCTCCATGGCGGGATTCACCTACACGATAAATCAGGCCGGCGCGAAAACCACCGACATTGCTGCCCCCGCTCCCGCCAATTGGCGAACCGCTGCAACCCGGCCCTGTTGGCTAACTTCGCAGGGCGGGACATGCTGACATGATCGCGTGGCGGCCTTCCCAGCAGGGTTTCAGCATGGTGGAACTGGTCATCGTGATCGCCATCACCGGTGTGCTGTTGGCATTGGCCGCCCCGAGTTATCGCACATGGACCCAAAACACCAAGATCCGCGGCACGACCGAGGCCATCCTCAACGGCATCCAGCTGGCGAAGGCCGAGGCGGTGCGGCGCAACACCACGCTGCGCTTTCAGCTCACAAGTACGCTCGACAACACCTGCGTGCTAGGCACGGCGGGAAGCACCGCCAGCTACGGCACCTGGGTCATCAGCCGTGACGACCCGACCAACCCGAACTCGGTGTGCGACACGGCACCCCTGGCTGAAGATGCCGACCTCAGCAACGCCGTCGCACCTGCCATCATTCGGGTCAGGCCCGCAACGGAAGGCTCCACTGGCGTGGTGGTCGCCGCCGGGACCGCCCCCGGCGTCGGGCAGCCCTTCATCAGCTTCAACGGCCTGGGACG
>SXGT01276035.1_pt1 | contig 12375 bp, 11 predicted proteins | sample 3176221 | NCBI WGS metagenome assembly SXGT01 (sample SAMN11356862, study PRJNA531348) | freshwater metagenome | isolation source: freshwater sample F1-120 | place: China: Fuxian Lake, Yuxi | collected 2017-12-25
CATGACCCCTTGTCGCGGGTCGTGGACCGCGAGCTCGATGGCGGGCGAACCGGGAATCCACGCCACGGCAACGTCGTCGGTGAAGTAGATGGCACGTGGGGTCCTTGGGCTGATGAAATCGGCCTGGAGGCTGGTCTGCGAAAACACCAGCGTCTGCGACTCGATCGGAACGTTGAGCGCTTCGAGCAGTGCGCGGAGGTACCCGTGCTCGCGGTCGAATGCGAGTGTGGCCGCGCCGTCCCGGAGCCGGTCGTGCAGTTGGGCCACGCGGTCCGTCCGAGGCCGCGTCCCGTACTCGATCGCCGGATGTGCCACGGAGATCGCCAGCGGCTCCCTGGGCTGGGCCGAGCTGATCCAGGGGAGCCCCGCGGCGAGGAGAGCCAGGACCAGCACGACTTGAGCCAAGACCATGCGGGAAAGCTTCATCGGGTCTCCACCCATGATTGTAGGCCTCTCACCACGTCCGTCGTCCGTTGGGTCCCCACCGAGCAACCTGATACGATGCCAGGATTATTTTCTCGTAGACAGGAGTGAGCAATGTCCTACGTACGCAGAACAGATGTGCTCCGACGGGCGTTCGGTGTAGCCGGCATGTGCGCGCTGATGGTGTCCGGTGCTGCGGTGGCGGTGGCACAGCACACAGTGATTACTCGTGGCGCCGCGCTTGGGAACTCCCCGACGGTTGACCTGGCTGAGGCGATGCAGTCGGTCGACGCGTACGTGGACCAGACCGTCATCCTGGAAGGTGCGGTCAAGAAGGTGTGTCAGGTCAAAGGGTGCTGGATGGAAGTGTCCCCGAAGGGCGCAGACCGAGGCATTCGGGTGACGTTCAAGGACTATGCGTTCTTCATGCCGACCGACTCCCAGGGGGCCGAGGCGCGGCTGGAGGGCGTGTTCGAGACGAACCTGTTCTCGAAGACAGACGCCGATCATCTGATCGCTGAAGGCGTGGCCCTGAACCGGCATGCCGACGGCACCGCGACCGAAGTCAGCTTTGTCGCCCAGGGCGTTGAACTGCGGCGATAGCGCCACGCGCGTCACGGGCCGTGGTTGAGGCTCGCTACACGGGACGCCGCTCGAGCAGGGCGGCGACCCGGTCGCCTTCCGTCTCGGCGTCTTCGGCGCCGATCGCCAACAGTCGCTCGACGTAGTCTTCCTGGAACATCAGGAGGCTGAGCAAGTCAGGGCTTGTGGTGTCGCGGGAGCCCAGGCCGCGAGTGAGGTGACGAAAGAGCCACGGCAGTTGAGGCTCGAACTCGCTGGCCAGCCGTCCCAGGTCCCGGGAAGGGCGCACCACGACCAACTCCACCGGCCGCAGTCCTTGGTGTTGCTCGACGGGGAGCGCGGCCAGCAGGCCGTTGACCCGCTGCAGGTTGAACGCGTCGCGGTCGAGGTCGTCCAGGAACATCGACTGGATCATCTGTCCGGCGATCTGCGCTGGCGGCGGATAGTGCTGGATCATGGGCCGGTCGGCGTCCGACTCACTGGTCCGACAACGGTTTGAAATGGCGATGATGCGCCGTGCCCCGAGGTGGATGGCGGGCGAGCATGGGGCCAGCATCCGGATACCCCCGTCGCCGTGCCACCCGTCGCCAAGCTTGATGGCGGGAAAGAAAAACGGCAACGCGGCTGAGGCCATCACGTGGTCGATCGTGATCGCGGCCTTTCGGCTGCGTCTGTTGGCACGTTCCCAGTTTTCGATATCCGCACCCTGCACCCAGACCACCGATTGCCCTGTGGTGTAGCTGCTGGTCGTGATGGCCAACGCCCGCAGCCGCCGGGCGGCGATGTTGCGCGCGATGCCGACGAAGTCACCGCTCGCGGTCGGTTCCAGCGTGTGTTCCAGAAACCGGCGAAGGGGCGACGTATCGAGCAGTCCTCGCACTTCGGGCACCAGGAAACTGCCCCCCGACACCAGTCTCAAGCCCCAGTGCAAGACCAGGCGCAGCAGCGACACGCCATCGACCCGGAAGACCTGGTCGACCCGCTGTGCTCGCCAGAGCTGTACCAGCCCCTCGACCGCGTCGGTGAGCGGGCCCACCTGGGAGGCCAGGTAGGTGGCATTGATGGCCCCGGCGGAGGTGCCGGTAATGATTGGAAAGTGCAGCGTGGGGTGTTTGTGGACCATGGCCCGCAGAAAGCCGACCTGGTAGGCCGCCCGCGCCCCGCCCCCCACCAGCACCAGTGCCAGGTCGCCGTCTGGCGATGCCAGCTTCTGCTTCCCGTCGTTCATCTCTGCGGTTCTGGGCGCGACCGGTGATTCAGACCCACCTCACAAGACAACGGCCCGGGAGGATTCTATCTCCCGGGCCGTCTGCGCATGAACAAACGCTGAGCGTGGAGCGTCGCCCGTCGAAGCTCTAGTGTGCCAGAGGGTTGGGGCGCATCTGGAATTTCACCAGGTTGCCCTGGGTACCTTTGCCGCCCTCGTTGTGCCAGACCGCGTTCGTGCCGTAGTCGGCCCAGACCGCGCGTCCTTTCCACCCGGCGTCCGGGTCGTCGATGCGGCCGTCCATGCCGCGCGAATAGAACCCCAACGGATACGGCACCCGCATGACCACATACCGCTCTTCGTCCGGCAGGAAGGCGAGCAGTGAGTCGGACGTGCTCCCCGTGGCGATCGGGATGTTCGGACCCAGACCCAGGGTGTCGTGCTGGTCGACCCAGCTGTAGTAGTGGAAGTCGGCGCTGCCATGGTCGGTCACGCCTTTCATCTGGGGTCCCGGTGTCGCAAACAGCGACCATCCCTCCGGGCAGTGCTGGCCGGTGGCGGTGGGGCCGTTGAGCACGGCGCACTTGCTCCGATCAAAGCTGGCCATGTGACCGCTACCCGACAGCGCGGTCCAGATGATGCCGTCGGTCGTGATGTCGATGCCGCGCGGCGAATAACCCTGGATCGGCGCGTTCGCGTTGTCGAACGGCGGCTGGTAGTACTCGGCGATGCAGGTCTCGGGCGGAGAGTCGCCAATCTGCAGCCGGACAATCTGGCCAGGCACGCCACCCGAGGCGGCCCACACCACATGGTCTTCGGTCGGGTCGGGCACGATGCCGTACCAGCCGGAACCCAGCTCCTTGTCCTTGGTCGGGTCGAGCGCTTCGGCCCGGCCGACCCAGTCGCCGATCTTGCCATCTCCGTTGGTGTCCACGATGATGGGGCACCAGCCCTGGGCCGCCTGCTCATCACCCGTCTCTTCGTAGACCTCCACATCGAGCCAGCCGATCACCGGCCCTACCGAGCTCAAATACAACCGCTCGCGGTCCTCGTGGCCGAACTGCAGGTGGTGTGTGTTGAAGCAGGTGTCGATCAGGTCGACCTCTTCGGTGGCCGGGTCGTACACGGCGACGTGCCGATCTGCGCGTCGCAGGGGGTAGTGCTGCGCGTAGGGGTTGCTGGACCCTTCCTGGCACCACGCCGGGTTGCCGGGGCCGCGAATCTGATGGGTCATCCACACGCGGCCTTGGCCGTCCATCATCGGGTTGTGCGGGTTCCCCGGGTTGTCCCAGATGACCTCCTCGCCCCAATACATTGACGGCTTCGGCATCTCCTTGGCGATGTAGGAGGTGAAGTCGCCCTCGCCCGGCGTGTCCCGCACCGGAACCTTGATCTGGTGGGTCTCGTTCGTCTTCGGGTCGACCCAGACGAGCCGGTCGCTGGCGAACTCGACGCCGTAGATCGGTCCGTCGGCATTGACGCGGGGGTTGCGCTTGTCGGATGCGACCTCGTCATGGATGTAGCCCGTGGGGCCGCCCCATTCCCACATGGTTAGCACGACGTCGCGCTCCCGTCCCTGCGGACGCGGGGGCGCCGGCGGGACCTCCCCGGCCATAATCCGATCCGTCCACTCCGCGTACATCGACACCACGCGCTCTTGACCGAACTGGCGCAATACACCGCTCATCATGGCGCCGCGCTGCCCGGCCTGCACGCGATGTTCCCAGGCCGCTTCGGTGGAGTCGAATTCGCTGGGGTTCAAGATCTCGCGCGTGGCCTGGTTGCCGAGTTGGTGACACAGCTGGCAGCCTTGCTTGAGACCGTCGACCCATTGGGCCTGGGTCCGCATGTTTGTCGAGATGCCGTTGCCGCCGTCTCCCGTTCCGGGAAACGCGCTGGCGGGCGGCACTTCAACCAGTGAGTACCAATAGTTGGCGGGGTAGACCTGCGCCGCCTCCATGGGGCTGGCTGCCGTGGCCACCCGCAGGTCCAGCGGCGTGCCCGGCGAGCCGGCCACCGGGGCCGAGTCCTTCAATCCGTAGCCTCGCACCCACACGCTGTAGGCGGCCTGGGGCAGATCCGGGACGACGTAGCGACCGGCATCGTCGGTCACCACGATCTTGCGAAATCGCGTGCCCAGGTCGGTCGTCTCGGCGATGACCCAGACCCCCGCTTCAGGGCCGGCGGCTCCGCGCACGGTACCCGCGATGTCATCGGCATCCGCCGCCACCTGGGCCGTCATGCTGGGGCTCAAGACCGTGAAGCCGGTCGCGAGGATGATGACAACGCCGACGCCAAGCCAGCGAGTGAGTGTCATGCGCATCTGTGCCTCTCTACCGATATACCAGCGCCTGAGACCCGCTGGGTCCCGGACCGTGCTGGTTGTTGACGTTCACTGGTTGTTGAACTTCAGATGGTGACCCTTGTACCACTTCCCGGCGCGGGATTCCACAGAGGACCAGCGATACCAACACCGGTGCGCGATCACGGAGACGTCGCCGCGGGCCGCCGCTTCCAGCACTCCGTGGCCTGCTCGAACGCGTGGGCCAGCTGGAGCACGCCACGCTCGTCGAACGGACGGCCGACGATCTGCAGCCCGACCGGGAGTCCTTCGGGGGTGTGGCCGCACGGGACCGACAAAGCCGGGAGCCCGGTCGCACTGACCCAGTAGCACGACCTCATCCAATCGAGGTAGGTCGAGAGCGCCGTGCCGTTGATCTGGGTCACATACGGCTGGTCAATGTCGAACGGTACGACCTGGGCGACCGGAAGCAGCAGGAACTCGTAGACCTCCATGAAGCGTCGCACGCGGTCGTGCAGTGCCGCGCGTGCGCGCTCAGCCGCCGCCAGGTCGCGGCCACTGAGCGCCCGCCCCGCTTCGATGTTCCACACCACGGTGTCTTTCAGCTGTCCCGGGTGTTGGTCCAGGGTCTCCCCGAACATGGCGTCGTAGACCCATGCGCGCCATGTGGTAAAGACGGTATCGGCTCCCGAAAAATCTGGACAGCCATCGTCCACGACACATCCCAGCGACTCGAACGTGGCGCGTTGGCTTTCGAGTACGGCCGTCACGGCCGGTTCTACCGGCAGTCCACCCAAATCGGGGCTCCAGGCCACGCGCACGTCCCGAAGATCGCGGTCGAGTGTGTCGAGGCAGGGGCTGGCATGAATGCCCACTGACAGCGGCGCGCGAGCATCGGGGCCCGCGATCGCGTCGAGGAGCAGCGCAATGTCGCCAACGGTGCGGGCCATGGGCCCAGCGACGCTAAAGGGGAACCAGGGCGCCGCGTCGGGCCAGGTCGGCACGCGTCCGGGTGTTGGTCGCAGCCCCACGACATTGCAGAAACTCGCCGGGTTGCGCAGTGACCCCCCAAGGTCGCTCCCATCCGCCAGCGGGACCATCCCGGTCGCCAACGCCACCGCGGAACCACCACTACTCCCGCCGCACGTCTTGGCGAGGTCAAAGGGGTTGCGGGTGGCGCCGAAGACCTCGTTGAACGTCTGCGACCCGGCGCCGAACTCCGGGGTGTTCGTCTTGCCGATGGTGATCGCGCCAGCGCAGCGCTCGCGCTCGATGATCAAGGCCGTCTCAGTGGGCACATGGTTCGCGAACACGCGTGAGCCGAAGGTGGTGCGCAGGCCCGCCGTGACGAACAGATCTTTGTGTGCGATCGGCAACCCGTGCAGCGGGCCCACGTCGTCGCCCCGGGCCAGCGCCGCATCGGCGGCGTCGGCCTCCCTCAGGGCCGTGTCTGACGCCAGGGTCACCACCGCGTTCACCAACGGATTGACCTGGTCGACTCGTGTCAGGTGTGCCAGCATCACCTCCCGACAGGAGACGCGCCGGGTGCGAATCAACCTGGCGAGCGCGCGGGCGGTACACTCGCACAGGTCCGTGGGCTGCCGCGCGGTGGCTGACACAAACGCATTCTATCGTGGGCGCCGGAGCCCACGGTGCCGTGGGCGTCGGGGCGAGGAGCGCGTGACGCCCGCGTCACCGATGGGGGCCTCATGGATGGAGATGGATGGGCGCGCCTTCGTCGAGACGTGCGCGCCGACTATCGGCGCCTGTTCTGCCGCGAGCCCGACCGGGTGGCCGGCGTGGCTGTCATGACGGATACCGACAACACTGGCACGACCTGTGTGTCACACTTCGGGGACATCGCGTTTCTGGAGTCGGCCTCGTGACTCGCGGCCTTATGGCGGCGGCCGGCGACTAGGCCTGCTCCAACCTTAAGGCCGCCTGGGCGTCGACGAGCTGGCGGTCGAGGTCTGAGAGCGCCTGGCTCCGGACCGCCTTCAGTTTCGGATTTGTGGTCGCGTCGGCCTGGCGCTGGAGGTCGATGCGGGCTAGACGAAGCGACTCGACCCGGCTGACTGCCACGGGGTCGCGAGGCCGCGCCCTGCCCCGGGCGGCGCGTTCACGCGCCAGTTCGTCCATGCGCTCCTCCATTCGTGCCTGCGCATCGACCAGACCTTCCCCGGCGTCACCCATCGATGTGTCTCCCAGCCGTACGTCCTGTCATCACTTCCGCCAACAGCGTAGTGTACGCGAGGTCGCGGCGGCGGGCGCGCTGGCCATTTTCTCTGGACAGGGGCGCATTTGGCGGGCATCATCAGCATCGGTCATACGAATGAGACGACGCGCGTGGATGTGGGCGTTCGCCCTAGGGTCAGGGTTGACGACGTCGGTGGGCCTGCACGCTGGACAACCCGGACAACCACCGGGCCAGAGCGAGTGGCGACAGTTCCGCGGGCCCGGCGCCCGGGGTGTGGTACCCGACGACGCCGCCACCTTGCCGGACACCTGGAGCACGCACCACAACGTGGCCTGGGCGACAGATATCCCTGGAATGGGGTGGAGTTCGCCCATCGTGACCGGCGACACGGTCTTCCTGACGTCCGTCGTCAGCGATGGCGACGTCGAGGCACCCCAGTCTGGACTCTATTTCGGCGGCGACCGCGACGCCCCGACCAGTGTGCACCACTGGAACGTGTATGCGGTGGATGTGGCGAGCGGTTCCCGCATCTGGGAGCGGACCGTGCACAGCGGCGTGCCGCAGATGGCCCATCATCTGAAGAACACCTTTGCGTCCGAGACACCGGTCACCGACGGGGAACGGCTCTATGTGTCGTTCGGAAACGTCGGTCTCTTCTGTTTCGACCTGGCGGGGCAGCTGCTGTGGTCCCGGGAGGTCGAGCCCAGCCTGACCCGGTACGGGTGGGGCACGGCGGCGTCACCTGTGCTCCACCACGGGCGCCTGTACGTCGTGAACGACAACGACGGGCAGTCCTATGTGACCGCGCTCAGCGCAGAAACGGGTGGGGAGGTGTGGCGGGTGGATCGCGACGAAGGGTCCAACTGGTCCACGCCGTTCGTCTGGGAGCACGCGGGCCGCACGGAACTGGTGACGACCGGAACGGACAAGGTGCGGTCCTACGACCTCAGCGGTGAGCTGTTGTGGGAATTGACGGGCATGTCATCCATCGTCATTCCGACGCCGTTCGCCGAGTTCGGTCTGCTCTACATTGCGTCGGGCTATGTCGGTGACCAGGTACGACCCGTCTTTGCGATCCGACCCGGCGCGACCGGAGACATCAGTCTGGCCCCCGGCGAGACGAGCAACGAATACATCGTGTGGTACCAGCGGCAGGCTGGTCCTTACAATCCGTCACCGATCCTCTACGGCGACATCTACTACACGCTGCTCGATCGCGGCTTTTTCACCGCCCACGATGCTCGAACGGGAGCCGAGGTGTACGGCCGACAACGTCTTGCCGTCGGCGCCGCATTCACGTCGTCGCCGTGGGCGTACGATGGGAAGATCTTCGCCCTGAGCGAAGAGGGTGACACCTACGTCATCCGTGCCGGTGTCGACTACGAGGTGCTGCACACGAATTCGCTCGACGAGTTCACGATGGCGACGCCCGCCATCGCTCAGGGCAGCCTGTTTATCCGCACGGCGTCGAAGCTCTATCGCATTACGGATGGCGAGTAGCTTCGTCATCGCAGCCCGGGTGGGCACACCCGCGAAGGAACGAGCCATGACCAAGACGAGTTATCGTGCGCTGATTGCAAGCGCGCTGGCGTGCGGCGTGGCGCTCGCCTGTGGGCCCGGTGGTGGGACGCAGGCCCAGCCGAATCGGAATGTGACCAAAGCAATGGTCGACGACTGGATGACCGAGTTGTCGAATCGAGGACGCTGGGGCGACGAGGACCAACTTGGCGCGCTCAACCTCATTACCAATGAGAAGCGGAAGCAGGCGGCCGGTCTGGTGCGGGAGGGCGTCTCGGTGTCGCTGTCGCACAACTATCTGACGGAGCAAGCGGAGGACGCGACCTCGCCCTTCAGCCACGAGATGTCCGGGGTTGGCCGAGAGGGCCCCTTCATCGGGGACCGGTTCTCGGTGTCGTATCACGGCTACGCGCACAGTCATATGGATTCGCTGTGTCACATGTCCCATGACGGGGTGATGTACAACGGGTTTACGAAGGCTGACGATGTCACGGAGGACGGGTGCAGCAAGCTGTCGATACTCGACGTCAAGCAGGGGATCCTGACCAAGGGGGTTCTCATGGACATCGCACGCCTCAAGGGCGTCGAGTATCTGGAGCCCGGCACGCCGATTTACGTCGAGGATCTCGAAGAGTGGGAGCGGCAGGCCGGCGTGCGTGTCGAGCCGGGTGACATCTTGCTGGTGCGGTCCGGCCGCTGGGCGCGGCGGGCGGAGGTCGGCCCCTGGGCGACCGGTGAATCGGCGGCCGGCCTGCACGCGTCAGTGGCCCCGTGGCTCAAGGCGCGCGACGTGGCCATGATCGGAAGTGACTATACCAACGACGCGTTGCCGTCCGGCGTGGAGGGTGTGTCTCAGCCGATCCACCAGTTGGTGCTGGTGGCGATGGGCGTGCGCATTTTCGATAACCTGGACCTCGAGGCGTTGGCCGAAGAAGCCGCGCGTCAGAATCGCTGGGATTTCATGCTCTCTGCCGCACCGCTTGCCGTTGAAGGCGGCACCGGGTCCCCGCTGAATCCGATCGCGACGTTCTAACAGTGGACGGGGCGTTGCCCCCCCTGGGGTGGCGCAGGCTTTCAGATACGTGACGCGGAAGTCGACCGTTACGAGGGAGACCGGGTCAGTGACTCATGGCGTAGAGCAGCACGTTGATGCCCAGGCCGTAGCCATTCGGTGAGAATTGTCTGAAATAGTTCGGGTCTTCGCCCTCCCGCTCCCACGCGTCCGCCACATCCGTGTTGTGTGACATCAAGACCAGGATCCGACCCGATTCATCGGTGATGGCTCGAAGGTGGGCCTCGGCGCTGTCGCCGCCTCGCTCAGAGGTGTTGCCGCCGTTCCAGCCCCAGAACTGGATGGCGGTGATTTGCGGCACCTTCTCCACGTGCATCAGGGCACGGAACACCGGGTGGTCCAAAGGCAGGTCCTGAATCGGGTACTGGCCTGGCGGGAGCACCTTGGCGATTTCACTGCTCCAGTGGTGCCAGGCTGCCGTGCCCCAGAAATCGTCGACCCACAGGAACCCACCCTTGAGCAGGTAGGTGCGGAGCCCGTCGGCCTCCGCACCGCTGAATCCGATGGTGCCGACATCGGCCGCCATGATGAACGGGCAGTTGAAGAGTTCCCTGTCAGTCAGCTCGACGACCCAGTGATTCGGTTCGCCTCTGCGGTCGGTGCTGATCGGGGCGGTCGTTAGTTCCGAGTACCGGGTCATGAGATTGATCCCGGCGTACGGATAGTCGGTGCGCCATCCCATGCCCAAGTCTTCATAGCGCACACTCGTGTAGGCGAGTTTGCAAAATGCGAAATCGCGGTCTGGCATGGAGGCTGGCGGGTAGCGAGCCGGCTCCCGGCCTTCTCGAAAGTAGCCCCGCTGGGCGGTGGCGGTCACCGCCAACCCGGCCAGCAGTCCGGCCACCGTGAGGAGGATCACTGCACGCGTTGGACGCCGGGTGAGAGTCATCAATCGCTCCGTCGGTGACGGATGTCCTCAAGGCTACGTCATCTTCGCGCTTCTAGCAAAGTGACGGCATCCCGACACCGGAGCGGTGGTCGTTCGCACGCGCCAGACCGCCGTGTACACTTGCAGCCAGTTGCCCCGGGGGCCAGTCCCGCGGGTCGCTGCGAGATCGCGTATGTCATCGCTTGCCATTCGTCCGGGCGTGACGATCGACACGCTCGAGTTGCGCCACGCGGAGGAACTCTTTGCGCTGACCGACCACAACCGGGACTACTTGCGGCGGTGGCTGCCGTGGCTCGATGCCATCCGGGTCGTCGAGGACACCCGCAGCTTCATTCGCGCCACGCTGGCCCAGACACGCGACAATCGTGGGTTTCAGGCGGCCATTGTCTCGGGTGGCCGTGTCACGGGTGTGATTGGCCACCACCAGATCGACTGGCGAAACCGGGCGACGGCCATCGGGTACTGGCTGGGTGAGGAGTATCAGGGCCAGGGGTTGGTGACCGCGGCGTGTCGTCGTCTTGTCGACCACGGGTTCGGGGTGATGGGGCTGCACCGGATCGAGATACGGTGCGCGATTGAGAATCACCGCAGCCGGGCGGTTCCGCGGCGTCTCGGATTCGGTCTGGAGGGGCAGCTGCGCGAGGCCGAGTGGCTCTACGACCACTGGGTCGACCATGTGCTGTACGCCGGGCTGGCCACCGACTGGGGCGACGACGTCACCACCGGGGTCGACGGCAGAGACGCTGTCTCGCCACGCGCGGACTGTCCACGCATCGAGTGAGAGGAACCGATGACCACACGTTCGAGATGCACGCTCCTGCTGCTGGTGGGATGTCTTGTCACCGGGGGCGTCGTCACCGCACAGGACTGGCCACAGTTCCTCGGGCCGACGCGAAACGGCGCGTACGCGGGCGTGAGTCTTTCTGAGACCTGGCCGGAAGGCGGACCCACCCGTCTCTGGGAGCGGCCGGTCGGGGCCGGGTTTGCGGGCCCCGCGGTGGTCGGCGACCGCGTCATCCTGTTTCATCGTGTCGGCGGTGACGAGGTGGTGGAGGCGCTGGCGGCCGATTCCGGCGAGACCGTCTGGCGATACGCCTACCCGACGACCTATCGGGACGATTTCGGTTTTGACGAAGGGCCGCGGTCGGTGCCCGTCGTGGCGGACGGCCGGGTGCACACCTATGGGGCCGAGGGGCAGTTGCATACGGTGGACCTCGCAACGGGCGCGGCGCTGTGGCACGTGGATACCCACGCCCGCTACGCCGTTCGCAAAGGGTTCTTTGGCGCCGCCGGGTCGCCGTTGGTCGAGGCAGGGCGCCTCATCGCGAATGTCGGCGGAGGGGAGGGCGGGATTGTCGCGTTCGATGCGGCGACCGGCCAGGAACTGTGGACCGCGACGACCGACGAGTCGAGCTACTCGTCCCCGGTGGGCGCGACCTTCGGCGGCCGTCGCCACGCCCTGTTCTTCACGCGGACGGGTCTCGTAGGTCTTGACCCCACGTCGGGCGAGGTGTTGTTCCAGAAGCGTTGGCGTTCCCGGTCCGCCTCTTCGGTCAACGCGGCGACCCCGCTCGTCGACGGCAATCGCATTTTTCTATCGTCCAGCTACCAGACCGGCGCCACATTGCTTCGTGTCGACGCGACGACCCTGGTGGAAGAATGGGCCGGCGACGAGAGTATGAGCAATCACTACGCGACGGCGGTGATTCGTGACGGCGTGCTCTACGGGTACCACGGTCGTCAGGAATACGGTCCCAGTCTGCGCGCGGTGGATCTGGAGACGGGTCAGGTGCGGTGGTCCGAGGAGGGATTTGGGGCGGGGTCGGTCATTCTGGCCGGGGCCAAACTTCTCATCTTGCGTGAGTCCGGGGAATTGCTGCTGGCCGAGGCATCCCCCGACGGCTTCGTGCCGATCGTCAGGGCCCAACTCCTGCCTGGTGTCGTCCGAGCCTACCCCGCGCTGGCGGACGGTCGGGTCTACGCGCGGAACACCAACACCCTGGTGGCGGTGGACCTGCGGTAGGACGAGGCCACGCGCTGAGCGCTGAGCCCTGCTGGACGCGCGGCGGGGGAGCACGACACGCGTGTCGTCCGCCGGTTCCAGGGGGAGGAGTTCGTCCTGTCGGTTGCGCGGACGGCGATGGTCGCAGTATGGTGAACTGTGCTGTGGCGACGAGCGTCAGCC
>SXGT01345421.1_pt1 | contig 12373 bp, 6 predicted proteins | sample 3176221 | NCBI WGS metagenome assembly SXGT01 (sample SAMN11356862, study PRJNA531348) | freshwater metagenome | isolation source: freshwater sample F1-120 | place: China: Fuxian Lake, Yuxi | collected 2017-12-25
ATGCGCTGCATCACCGCGCCATCCTGAATCAACGCCACCAACTTCAACCGGCCCGCACAGCGCGGGCAGGCCAACACATCGAAGCCAAAGCTGCGTTGCATCAGCTCGGCCCAGGTGCGGTTGGGAAGGCGCGGTGGCCGTTCGGCTCGATCACGGTCGCCAACTCGGATGCGGCGGTCAGCCCGCATACCGATGCTGCGTTCCTCGAAGCCAGCCGCGCCGTGAACGAGGTGTTGGAACGGCGGGCGTTCCCGTTCGTCACCCGTCCCTGACGGGCCCCTACTTCCGGTAGACGACCTTGCCGTCGAAGATGGTGACGGCGACCTGCACGTCGTCCGCCGAGGTTGGCGGATGCGCGAACACATCGCGGCTCAGCACCACGATATCGGCGAGCTGGCCGGCGGCCAGGCGCCCTTTGCGGTCCTCGTCGAACGACGCGTAGGCCGAGCCCGCCGTGTAGCCGTCGATCATCTCGCCGAGCGACAGGCGCTGGTTCGGAACAGTACCGTGGTCGACACGGCCCAGGCCCGTCCAGAGGCCGCGCAGGGGATTCAGCGACGCCACCGGCCAGTCGCTGCCAAAGGCCAGACGGCTGCCGCCCTGTGCAATGCTCTTCCAGGGCCAGCCGTGCGACTGCCGTTCGGGTCCGATGTTCTCGGACCACTGCCCCTTCGGGTTGGGCCGGTTCATGAGCGAGGTGTGCGGCGGCTGCAGCGAAGCGATGACGCCGAGCCTGCCGAAGCGCGGCACGTCGGCCCAGTCGATCGTCTCGATGTGCTCGACGCGGTGCCGGCGGCCGCGCGCCGGCACCGGATTCGCCCTGGCCGCCTTCTCTAACGCGTCGAGGGTCATCCGCACGCCGCCGTCGCCGATGGCGTGGATGAAGAGCTGGTAGCCGCGCTTGTCGAGCAGCGCCACGATGCGATCGAGTTCCGCCTGCGAGTAGTTGGGCAGACCGGTGGTGGCCGGGTTGTTGACGTAGGGCTGGAGCATCACGGCCGTGTTGGTCTCGATGACGCCGTCGACCAGCAGCTTGGCCGCGCCGGCCTTGAACCGGTCGTCGTGCTTCACGCGGCCGCGAATAGCGTCGAAGCGGTCGGCATCAGCCTCAGTGAAGCCGGGCGATACCGACAGCGCCGAGTACACCCGCAGCGTCAACTCGCCGGCGGCACGGGTCTCGTCCCACACGGCGAACTCTTCCTCGTTGCCGTTGGCGTTCTGCACGCTGGTCACGCCCAGAGCATGGGCCCGCGCCATGCCGGCCTTGAGCGCCGCCCGCTGTTCGGCGCGCGTGGATCGCGGCATCACGCGGCGCACGAGGTTCTGCGCCGATTCCTTGAGGAGTCCGCCGGGGCCGCCTGAGGCGTCGCGGGTGATGACGCCATTGGCCGGGTCGGCCGTGGCCCGGGTGATGCCGGCCGCGTCGAGGGCCTTCGAATTCACCCACGTGCTGTGACCATCGAAGCAGACGAGTGCCGCCGGGCGGTCGGGCAGGGCCGCGTCGAGCTGCTCCCGAGTAGGCAAGCCGCCGGGAAAGGGACCGTAGTTCCAGCCGCGGCCCCGGATCCAGGTGGCCGAAGGATTCGCCGCCGCGAACTCGCGGATCTTCTGCTGTAATTCGTCGAGCGTCCGCGCGCCACTCAGGTCGAGCTCCGCCAGGCTCTGCGAGCCGCTGAGGAAGTGCACGTGGCTGTCGTTGAAGCCGGGCGCAACCGTAGCCCCGGCGGCGTCGACGACGGTGGTGGCGGCGCCCCGCATCGCTGTCACCGCCGCGCCGCTGCCCACGAGCACGATCCGGCCGCCGCGCACGGCCACCGCCTCCTGTACCGGCGCGGCGGCACCGGTGAAAACCTTGCCGTTGGTCACGATGAGGTCTGCGGGCGCCGCCGCCGGCTGCCCGGCGCCCGACGCCAGCGCCACACCGACGGCTAGTGCGGCTGCCGACAGGACGGCTGCCGGCAGCCGCGCGCGGGCCGGAATCACGAGATGAAGCATGGAGTCTGCCCGGAACCTAGAACCTAGAACTCGAAGCGCATGCCGAGCTGCACCGTGCGCGGCCTGACGATCGAGAGCGTCTGCTGCCACGGCGTGGTCGCCGTGACCTGCGAGCTGTTGTTGCGCAGCGTCAGCACTGTGTTGGTGTTGAGGATGTTCAGGAAGTCCACTGAGAAGCGCAGCCGCCGGCCGCCGCCGGCGTTCACGTCCTTGTCGATGCGCACCTGGAAGTCGTTGACGGCCGGCAGCGCATACGTCCCGCGCTTGTCGGCGAGGATGGTGATGTCGCCCTGGCCCGGGCCCATGTTGCGCACGATGATCTGGCGTCCGTAGGGCCGACCCGCTTCATACGAGTAGCGGCCGCCGAAATGCAGCCCCCAAGGCGCCAGGTAGGTCGCCGAGAGCTTCACCGCGTGCTCCGAGTTGGTCGCGGTCGGGCCGAACGCATTGAGTGTGTCGTTCGGATCACGGCCGAAGCCGGCTGCCGGAGTGAGGTTGCTGAAATCCTGCTGGGTGCTGCCTGCGACGGACCCAGAGCCGAAGGCCTGAGAGTCCTGCCACGTGTAGGAGGTGTTCACCTGCACGCGCTCCGAGAAGCGCTTGTTGAACTCGCCCACCACGCTCTTGAAGCTCTGGTCGAGATCGCTGCGATTGACCACTGTGTACAGAGGTGACCCGACGCCGCTCGTGAGCGTCTGTACGTTGATCGTCTGCGACCGTCCGTCGAACGTGTCGACGATGTCCCGCGGTGCGTAGGTACCGCGCGTGTCGCGCAGGCGGACGAAGTCACCCTCCTTCTTGTAGACGAACGACACCGCCAGGCCGGCGCCACCGGCGATCTGCCGCTCGAGCCCGACCGAGAACTGATCGGTGTATTGGTTGTTCAGACCGAAATCGACAGCGAAGTTGCGTTTTGGATCGGTGACGCTCACCGGGATGTCGTATTGCCGCGTAACTGGATTGATCTCGCGCACGGCCGTCACCGCGCCGCCCGGCGACAGCCCCGAGAACATCAGCGTGACGAGCTTGCCGTAGAAGCGGCCATAGGCCGACTTGAACACCGTGCGGCCCGACTCGTCGAGGCGGAACGTGGCGCCCGCGCGTGGCGTAAATGTTGCGAACGAGATGAGGTCCGAAATGCCCGGGTAGGAAACCACCGGGGGCGACAGCTGGTTGCTGCCCCTGATGCCCTCGATCTTGGCCTCGGACGTCATCTCGGGGATGTCGCCGCGCGTCGCGTCGAACCGAACGCCGAGGTTCAGGGTGAGCCGATCGTTCACGGTCCAGGTGTCGGTCAGGAACGCACCAAACGAGCGGATGCGCCCGCCAGTCGCCGCGGGGTCCTGAAACGTGGCCCGGTACGGCGCACCATTCAAGTCGGTGTAACTCACGCCGCCGATACGAGCGAGCACCGTGCGCTGGGTGGCGTAGACATTCTGCACGCCCGTCTTCAGGTCGTGGGTGCCCGGGCCGAGCGCCGAGGTCGTGCGCGCGAGAGAGATATCGAACGTGGTGCGGTTATGAAACTGTTTGCTCGCGGTCTGCCCGTTGATGCTGGCGATGCCGGTGCCTTGGTCGACGCGCCCTGGTGTCTCGAAGTCATCGGCGAAGGGCGTGAAGTTGTCGCGAATGTAGATGCCGCCGCCGCGCACCTCGAGCAGCGTCGCATTACCGAAGGTCTGGGTGTACTGGCTGTAGACCACCGGGTTGTGGCCGTGCTCGACGGTCTGCGTGATGAGCGGCGCCGTCCTGGACGCCGTCGCGGCACAGCAGAACATGTTGTTGTTCCAGCCCACCGCGAGGTTGCCGTTTTCGAAGAGCCGGCTCGTCACCTTCACGAACGGTTTGAAGTTCTTGCCGCCGGCGCGCTCGAGGCTGGGGTCGACGCCAACACCGGTCGTCGCCTGCCGGGTTGCCCCCAGCAGTCCGTAGTACCAGAGTCGATCGCGCTTCAGGGGGCCGCCGATTTCCCAGGTGGTCTGCTGGTTGTAGTGGACGGTGAACGGGAAGCGCTCATTGGGCGTGTTGTTGCCCACCCACGGCTTCGGGATCATGTAGCCGCTGACCATCCCCTTGAGGTCGTTGGCGCCGGACTTCGTGACGATGTTGACCACGCCGCCCTGGAAGCTGTGGTACTCGGCCGAGGCGCCGATGGCCTTCACCTGCACCTCCTGCATGATGTCGGGACTGGGGAAGTCCCAGACGCCGCCGTTCGACACCGCCGAGATGTCGACGCCGTCGTACTGGAACTGGTTCTGGTCGCTGCTCGACCCGAAGATGATGAACCGCGAGTCGTTCGGCACCTGGTTGATGCGCACCGCCGGCGCAAACGTCACCACGTCGAAGTACGACTGGCGGGCCGTCGGGATGTTCTCGAGCAGCTGGCGACTGAAGTTGGTCGAGAAGCCGGCGTTGGTCGCGTCGACCACCGGGGCCTCGCCGGTGACCACGGCGGCCTGTTCAAGGGCGCCAATCTGGAGGCTGGCGTCGATCTGAATCGTGCGCCCGACCTCGACGCGCACGCCCTCGCGGCGCACGGTGCGGAACCCCTGCAGGGTGAAGACGAGGGTGTATTCGCCCACCGGCAGGTTCGAGACCGAGAACAAACCCTGGCCGTCGGTGATCTCGAGGGCCGGCGGACCGATGCGCGCTGGACTCGAGGCCTCGACCGTCACACCTGCGAGGGCGCCACCGGTATCGTCCTTGACGAAACCGCGCAGGCCGCCGGTGGACGTTTGTGCACTGGCGCCGGCCGCGCCGGTCAGCGCCAGCATCACGATGAGCAGTACGTGAACGAGTTGAGGGGAACTCATAGGCGGTCTCCTGTGGCCGGGTTGTGAGCGCAGATGTGTCGTCGGTTGACTGACCGGCTTTTCTCGATCAGCACCGGGTGCGTCAATCGATACTGCCGCCGGGGTGGTCGAAGATAACCCAGAACTTGCGGACGCGGTCGCTCTGCCACTTGTAGGAGGCGCCCCGCGGGGCGAAGACGACGTCGCCGGCCGCAAACCGCTGGCCGCCGCCGTCTGGCGTCAGCAGCTGCCCCGAGCCGCTGAGAAAGACCATCAGCTCACCGTACTTCGTCGTGTGGAAGTCGGCCGATGTATGCGGTGCGGTCTCCCAGACGCCCACCGACGACTTACCGCCGCCGGCGAGGTAGCGGTGTGATTTCGTGCGGCCCTCACCGGCCAGGCCCTTTCCGGCCGGGCCGTCGGCGTCCAGCCGGATCCACGACGTCTTCGCCGCCGGCGTGCTGCCGGACGGTTCGAGGTCGAAGATCGCGTAGTACTTGCGCAGCGGCTCGGCCTGTTGCCACGTGTAGGTCGTGCCTCTCGGCACGAGCACTGCGTCGCCGGCCTTGAACGTTTCGCGGCGGCCGTCCGGGTCGATGAGCGTCACCCCGCCCTCGAGCAGGTACATGAACTCGGTGTACTTCGGCGTGTGCGGGCCGGTGGTCGCCGGCTCGGCGCGCCACACGCCGGCTCGTTCGTTCCCCGGCGACCGGAAGTAGGAATGGGCCTGCGTTATCCCGTTGGCCTTCAGCCCGACACCCGCCGGGCCGTTCGGCTCGAAGCGCAGGATGGCCGGAGCCGCTGCTCCGACAGTAACGGCGACCGAGATGGCGGCCACGGCCGCCAGCATGTTCCTGCGCATAGTGCTCTCCCTGATCGCGTAGACGTGAACGCGTGGCGCCCGCTAGGGCAGCGCGAAGGCCAGCCACTCGGCTGGCTGCTCGCGCCCGCCGACCGCCACCACGATGAACTGCTTGCCCTGGTGCATGTAGGTGATCGGCGCGCCGGTGGTACCGGCCGGCAGCTCGGTCTCCCACACGACCTTGCCGGTAGTTTTGTCGAAAGCACGGAACATGCGGCCGTGCATGCCGTCGCGGTTGGTGCCCGGGATGGCGTCGCTGCCTTCGCCGATGAAGAGCAGCGACTTGGTCAGCAGCGGGGCACCGCGCCCCGGGATGCCGAGCGGCGGTAGCTTGAGGTCTTTCACCAGCGGATGGTTGCGCGGGCCGTCGCCGTTGGCGGCCATCCACACCTGGTCGCCCGTCTTCATGTCGATGGCGGTGATGCGGCCGTACGGCCCCTTGAAGATCGGCAAGCCGTCGATCGACAAGTCGGGCCCGGGCCAGGGCGGCGGCGCCGGGGGTGGACCGCCGGCTGCCGCGCGCGCCTGCGTCGCAAAGGCCATCGTCGCGGACGGATCGTCTGTTTTGATAGCGCGGCTGATGCCCGGCTGAGTGTGCGACACGGCGTAGTAGATCTGCGTTTCGGGATCGAACGCGCCGGTGTGCCAGTTGCCGGAGCCCCAGCCGCCCGGCATGATCAACTGACCACGCACGCCATCCGGTTCGGTGCTCACGCGGGCCGGCGGGGAAAAGAGCGGCCCGAACAGCAGGCCCTTCACCTTCTCCCGGGCGCGTGCCCTCAGCTCCGGCGTGTAGTCGATCAGGTCGTCTTCGGTGAAGCCCTGTCGATCAAACGGCGCGGGCCTGGTCGGGAACGGCTGCGTCTTTGCCGTGTGCTCGCCGGGCACCGTGGACTGCGGCACCGGGCGTTCCTCGATCGGCCACACCGGCGTCCCCGTGACGCGGTCGAACACATAGAGGAAACCGGTCTTGCTCGGCTGAATCAGCGCCTTGATGCGCCGGCCGTTCACGGTGATGGTGCCGAGCGTAGGTGGCCCGACCGTGTCGTAGTCCCACAGGTCGTGGTGGACCATCTGGTAGTGCCAGGCCCGCTTGCCGGTCTTGACGTCGAGGGCAAGGATCGAATCCGAGAACAGGTTGTCGCCGGGGCGGTGGCCGCCGTAGTTGATGCCGGTCGGCGCCGACGTGGGGATATAGACGTGGCCGAGATCGGCATCGCTCGACAGACAACACCACGACGCCAGATCGCCCGAGAACGAGTACGACTCGTCGCCCCAGGTCTCGGCGCCGTACTCGCCGGCGTGCGGCACGACGTGGAAGGTCCACAACAGATTGCCGGTGCGGGCGTCGAAGCCGCGGATGTCCTCGGGCGTCGCTTCCTTCTTCACGCCGCCGTCACCGGCGCCGGCCGTGGCACCGGCGACCACGACCACGTCGTTGACCACAACCGGACTGGCCGTCCAGCTGAACATTGCCGCTAGTGGGTGGTCCCAGTGCAGGTTGACGCGGCCGCCTTCGCCGAAGCCTTTCACGTAGGACCCGTCGCGCGTGTTGATGGCGTACAGATACTCGCCGCGCACCAGGAACAGACGCTCGTCGGCGCCGCTCTTCCAGTACTCGATGCCCCGCGGACTTGGCCGCGACACCTCCTCGATGGTCTGCCCGACCGGCGCCTGCTCCCAGATCTGCTCCCCGGAGCCGGGGCCAAAGGCCCGGACCAGACCGACGGCGTTGGGCGCGTAGAGGACGCCGCCAATCATCACCGGCGTCGAGCGGAAGTTGCCCGACACGCGCAGGTCGGGGAACTGCTGCTTGAGCCCCGAATCGACGCCGGGCCGTCGCCACGCCACCGTCAGTTTGCCGACATTGCCGCCGTTGATCTGGTCGAGCGGTGAGTAGCGGGTGTAGCCGGCGTCGCCGCCGACGGCACGCCACTGGCCGACGCCCGACTGCGCCGCGACCCGGTCGAGCGCCACGCTCCCAATCAATGCAGCTGCCGCCAGTATCAGAATCCGCTGTGCCATGGCATCGCCTCTCTGAAACGTAGCAGATCGCGCGGAACAATAGGAACCATTAGCGGGGTCTCAGTCAACAGCGTCCAGCATCTCGCGCGTGACGTTAGTCTGCCGCCGCACGTTCTGCGTGTCGACGAGCGGCGCCGCGCCGCTCACGGTGATGCTCTCCTCGAGCGCCCCCACCTGAAGATCCGCGTTCACAGTCGCCGTGAAGCCTGCCGTGATCCCGACGCCATCACGCACCAAAGTCTTGAACCCCGGCAGCGTGAACGTCACCGAGTAGGTGCCCGGCACCAAGTCCACCACGGTGTAGCGACCTTCGCTATCCGCGACGAACGAGCGCACACCTCCGATGAGCGCCGGACTAGCCACTTCGATCGTGACACCGGGCAGCACCGACCCTGAGGTGTCTCTGGCAACGCCAGTAATGCTGGACGTCAACTGTTGCGCCCACGCACCCAGCGGCAGCAGGACGATGAATGAGGCGAGTGCTGCGTGAGCCAGTACTTCCCGCATAGTCCAACGATTCATCCACGCCTCCCTTGGCAAACCTGCCCTGAGAATTCTTAAGAACGGCGGGAATCTACACGGTCGATGGAGCGCTGTCAACTCAGTTCTTGCGGTTTCGCCGGATCGGTCGCCATATCCGGGTCGTTGCTTTGATCCAATGAAGTAGATCCACCCGGAAGCAGTCAGACATCGCGCGAAGTACCCCGTGATAGCATCGCGCCGGAGATCACGTCGCGCCGCTCGCCCACTCAATGACCGCCAAGCTCGTCAGGCTCGTGTTGGCCACCGCAAGACGATAGTGTGGGATTAAGACAGTGAAACTGAGTGACAGTATACGGCAGGTAATTTACCTGGAGATGAAGCCATGAGTTATGACTGGAGAGATTAATATGCTTCCGACGATTTTGAAAAGGTCGATGTCCCGCTGGTTGAAGTGTTTGAGCTAATTGACTTAGATGTCGCAACCGCCAGTCGGGGCCCCCTCACTTGGTCGCGTCGTGTCGGACGCCGACCTGAGCAGTCGTTCGCCCGTGCCTTCAAGACCAGAGCGGCAGGGCCGACTCGATTCCCGACTCGTTTTGCCAATACATCGAGCTCCAAACCAGCAGGCCCTCTGATCGGTTCTGGGTGTCGTCTTAGAACGTCAGCATCATGCCCACGCGGGCAATCCGCGGCGCCAGAATGCCGAACACCTGGTTGGCGTTGGCCGCATTCTGATTCGCGCGCTGTCCCATCACGGTGTTTGCGTTGAAGATGTTGAACATGTCGAACGAGGCCGCCAGCTTGGCACGGCCCACCGTGAACGTCCGGTCGACCTTGAAGTCCACCGTGGCGAAGTTCTCGAAGCGTACTTCCCCGACCGGATCGAGCAGCGCGGCAATCGCCGGCGCGCGATTTGGACGGACGGCGATGTTGATCGCTTGTTGGAAGGGATATCCCTGGCGCACGTCGGCCGTCGCGGCGACGTTGATGTCGAAGGGCAGACGATACGAGCCGTTCAGTTTCCCGATCCACTTCGCGTTGATGGGGATGCCACCGAGGTTGGAACCACCGCCGCCACCGATGCCGCCGCTGGGGGCGTACTGGAAGCCGTTGCGCTGCTCGATGTTCGTCGGGTCCTCGTAGGATGCCGGTGACCCGTAGTGTTCGATAGTACTGTTGTACGAATAGCTCGCCGTCATCATCCAGCCGCGTGAAGAGCGCTTGCGCAGCACGAGTTCCAACCCGTTGTAGCGGCGCGTGAAGTCGGGCCGGTTCGTCACGGTGAAGGCGGCTGGGAGGTTGAAGTTCGGCACGTAGTAGGTGACTGGTTCGCAGCGCGCGTCTGTGGGGCAGGCGCCGGCCGCGGGCGTGAAGGCGACGGGTGAATAGTCGGCCGACGTCAGGCCGTTGGTGTCGTTCCACAGGAACCGGTCGTAGTGGCGCCACACGTAACTGGCGTTGATGCCGAAGTCTCCCGGCATTTCCTTACCGAACCCGATGACGATCTCATGCGCATAGGGAGCCTTCGTGTTCGGATCGACCGAGTTGGTGCTCACCAGCCGCCCCGGAACCGCCGGATCGAAGCCGGTCACCGAGCGAATGACGCCCTGGTTGATTTCGTTGACCTGAATCGTCTTGTCGCCGTTCACGTCGGTCCATCCCAGATCGATGCGCGCCGAACCGGCCGGATTGAGCGCCTTCGACAGCTGTCCGCCGAACCGCTGCTCGAAGTACATCGCATACGACCCTTTGATCACGTTCGTGGCGTCGCCGGTGAGGTCGTAGGTCAGGCCGACACGTGGCGCAACGGTGTTCCACACGGCCCTGGCGCGAACCTCGGGCACATCGAGCGCCGGGAACAGGTTGAACGGCGTGCCGTCGATCGTCGGCTGCCCCTGGAAGGCGTGCGCCCCAATATTGACGGCCGCGACCAAGTCCTGCTGGTGATCCCAGCGGAGGCCGATGATGGCGGTGAAGCGCCCGCGCGAGTAGGTGTCCTGTAGAAACAGTGAGTGCTGGTCGAAAAACGCCGGCGTGATGAAGTCGCGGATCACCCGCGCCGTGAACGGCGTGCTGAAGATGGGCAGCGGGCGCGCGCTGTTGAACACCGCTTGTGCATAGCCGCTGTAGGTCCGGTCGTACACCTCGCCGTAATGCCCGAATTTGTATCCGGCCTTGAACGAGTGATCGCCGCCCAGCTTGCCCGGCAGAAAGTAGCTGGCATTGGCATCAACCGTATTGTTGGTGACCAGCATGATCGCGGAGTCGGACCACGAGCGACCCCAGGTGCCGGTGGTCAGTTCCAGCATCGGCTGCACCTGCCGGAGTTCGAGCGTCTGCGGCACGATCGAGTTGCACCAGCAATGATGGCCGAAGGACACGTCCACCAGAAACCGGTCGCTGAACGAATGCTGGTCGCCGAACTTCCAACTCGGATCCCAGATGCCGGTGTTCCAGAAACGAGGGCCGAGATCGTACGTGCTGTCGCTCCTCACCATGTAGGTCATCTTATTCGTGGTCTCGAATGTCGGGCGGAGGTCGTCGGCGCTCCGGATGCTCTCGATACGCTGGCCGAATGAGTTGGCGACCGTGAAGAGATTGCTGGCGAATGGACGGAGATTGAACTTAGAGCCGAGCGCCGGCACGTCCTGCTTGTTGAGCGTCAGGCAGTCGACGACATCAGAGAACGAATAGCTCAGTGGGCTGGCCTTCACGGCAGTGCATCCAGCCGTCGGCTTGTAGGCGTTCAGCACTCCAAGTCTCACGTTCTGCATGCCGTAGGTCGCAAAGAACCACGCCCGGCCCCTCTTGATCGGCCCGCCGAGTTGCCCACCGTAATCATTCGTGTAGACCAGCGGGTTGCCGGAGTTGGCGCCCTGTGCGCGCAGCGCATCGGTCACGTTAGTCGAGCCAAGGCGCCGATCGGTGCGCATTAACCATGACGAACCCCGGAACGCCTCGCCGCCACTCTTCGTCACCACGTTGACCAGTACGCCGGGCGTCTGCATCGAGACATCGGCACCGCCGGTTGACACCTGCATTTCCTCAACCGAGTTGAAGTCGACGACGAAAGGACGACCGTTTGCTAGATCGTTGCGATCGACGCCGTCGACGAACCACCGCCCCTGGCCGTCTCCGGCACCGCGCGAGAACATGCCGATCTGCTGGCCGTTGTGCGTGCCACCGACGTTCTGCCGGTCGCCGGCGATGCCGGGTGTTTGCGTCAGCACCTGAAACACATCGCGCGCTGAAGGAATGGCCTGCAGTTCCTCGACGTTGAACCGCGTGCCTTGCGTCGTGCTCCGCACGTCTATGATCGGGGTCACCCCCGTGACCACGATATTCTCCTGCAGGCCGCCGACGGTGAGCTCACCGTTCACCTGGGCGTTGAAGCCGGTCTGCAGCTGGAGCCCGTCGCGGACGTGTGTCGTGAAACCCGAAAGTTCGAATTTCACTGTGTAGACGCCGATCGATAACCCCGAGAACTCGTAACTACCGGTCTCGCCGGTGATCGCAACCCGTGGCTGGATCAGTGCAGGACTCGAGAGGGTAACCGTCACGCCCGGTAGGACACCGCCGGAGTCGTCGGTGACGCGGCCGAACACCTGGCTGGTGTTCTGCGCGTCGAGGCGAGTGGGACTGACGATGACCAGCACGGTGAGCAGAGCGAGGAACGAAGCAAACGCTGAGCGACAGAGTCGAACCATGCGGCCCCCTATGTGACTGAACGCGCGACGATGTGCAGCGAAGGCGTATATCAATCACTTGGTCGACGGCGAGTCAAGGACAATCAGCGAGATGAGCGGCCCCCCGAGTCAACATCAGGACCGTGCTCAGGCGCAGCGCGTTCACCAACCCGAGCCGCACCAGCAGGAGGCCGGTCCAGGCGCAAGTCAGGGTGATCAGCACCCACGGTGAATCCGGAAAGTACTTCAGGCTGGCGAAAATCCCCGCGAGCAGGCCCGATCCGTCATGCGTCGCCCTCCGCAACTCCCACCCCACCGCGCCTAGTCCGCGCGGCGGGGGCCCCGGGCTCGGGCAGAACCCGCGGCCCTTGCAGGAGAACGGCAGCAGCCGATCGAGCCGGCAATCCGAACACCGGAACCGCGCGAAGCCAGCTGCCAGACATCCGCACGTCAGGAAGTCGCGAAACTCCTGTTCAACGAAGCGCGGCAATCCCTGGCCGTCGCGCCAATGCGCCGCCTGCGCGCGGAAC
>SXGT01797684.1_pt1 | contig 12373 bp, 11 predicted proteins | sample 3176221 | NCBI WGS metagenome assembly SXGT01 (sample SAMN11356862, study PRJNA531348) | freshwater metagenome | isolation source: freshwater sample F1-120 | place: China: Fuxian Lake, Yuxi | collected 2017-12-25
GTCGCGTCTCCTGCCGCGCTACTTTAATTACCGTAACACCACGATCTATGCCGGGTCGAACGAGATTCAGCGCAATATCATTGCGACGATGAGCTTGGGTTTGTAGACGGAGAGCGAGACGGAGAGAGACTGAGACAGGGATCGGGAACGGGAGAACATGACGTGAATTTTGATTACTCTGAGGAGCAGCAGCTTCTCGCAAATAGTGTGAAGCAATTTATTGCCAAGGATTATACCTTTGAGGCCAGAAAGACGATCCTCGCCTCTGCGACCGGCTCTAGCGACCAGGTCTGGGCGACATTTGCCGAGATGGGTCTCTTAGGTCTACCCTTTGCTGCCGAATATGGTGGTTTTGGCGGGAATGCTGTGGATCTCATGCCAGTGATGGAAGCCATTGGCGAAGGATTGGTGCTGGAGCCGTATCTCGCCACCGTTGGGCTGGGCGGTCGGCTTGTGGCTCGCGGAGGCACGGAGGCGCAGAAGAAAGCGCTTCTTCCTGCTGTAGTCGAAGGAAAACTGAAGCTTGCGTTTGCGCAGACCGAGCGAGGATCTCGCTACAATTTGGCGCATGTTGCGACCCGCGCCACAGCGTCAGCCGGTGGCTATGCCCTGAACGGAGAAAAGTGCGTGGTGTTGCATGGTGCTTGCGCCGATAAGCTGGTGGTCTCGGCGCGTACTGCCGGGAACGATGCCGATGCGAACGGCATTAGTCTGTTCCTTATTGACCGCAACGCGCCTGGCGTGTCATTGAAAACCTATCGCACGGCGGACAATTTGCGTTCCGCCGATGTGCTGCTCACCAATGCGACCGTGCCAGCCGATGCTTTACTCGGCCAAGAGGGAGCAGCCCTGCCACTGATTGAGGAGGTGGTAGATTATGCGACTGCGCTGTTATGTGCCGAAGCTGTTGGTGCTATTCACTTCGCTAACAGTGCAACTTTGGAGTACCTCAAGACGCGCAGACAATTCGGTGCCCCCATCGGCTCGTTTCAGGCGCTGCAACATCGCATGGTTGATATGATGATTAGCTACGAGCAGGCGAAATCGATGGCATGCTTGGCGAACGTGAAAGTCGATAGCGCAGAGGCCGCCGAGCGCCGGCACGTGATTTCAGCTGCGAAAATCAAAATCGCGGATGCCTGCCGCCATGTCAGCCAAGAGTCTGTGCAATTACACGGCGGTATGGGAATGACCGAGGAGTTGAAGGTCAGTCATACCTTCCGGCGGCTCACGGTTATTGCGCAAACCTTTGGTGACGCCGACCATCATCTCGACCGTTTCGCCGCGAGTGCGTAAAACGTACATGAATTGTCCCGCCGTCTATGGGAACACGACTCTTGCTGCGTGTCGGTGCAACGCTGGGATTAGTACTCGTTGCGGTGGGCGCTTTTGTCCCTGCCCCTCGGCATTTTCCTCCTGGTACAGCAGCGCTTGTCAATGGAACGCCTCTCCCCACCTCGGAGCTGACGCTAGCGCTGGCTCGGCTCTATGGTGGTGACACCGCATCCCCCGAGCAACGTGCTGAGGCGCTTCATTACCTTATTGATCAAGAACTGCTCGTCCAGCGTGGCGTCGAGATCGGCCTGCTGGAGTCAGATCATACGATTCGCAAGAGCATCGCGACGGCAACGATTGACGCTATCGTCGCCGAGGTGCTGACGCAGGAGCCTTCCGAAACTGCACTCCGCGTCTTCTATGCGTCGCACCTGTCGGTGTTCTCCCTGCCAGCGCGTCTTCGCCTTCAGCAGCTCCTTTGCCACGACGCCAGCAACATTGAGAACGCTCGTGTGTGTGCTGAACACACACACGAGGCGCTTACACAGAGGATGGAGATCGCAGACGTGTCGGAGCGCTTTGGTGCTGCTCTGGATACGTCTCTTCCCGACGCATTGACGCCGCTTGCTGTCGTGCGACGGATGCTTGGTCCGACCTTGAGCGCGAGGGTGGAGGCAATGCAGGTTGGCGAAGTTTCAATCGTACCAACCGACGCAGGCTATGCGATCTTTCGTGTCGTAGACAGGCAGGATGAACGGCCGCAACCGTATGAAACGGTGCAGTCTGAAGTGCGGGCTGAATACCTCCGCCGTCGGCGCGATGACGGCTTGCAACAGGCTCTCGACCAGTGGCGAGGCGAAGCTGTGCTTGTCCTGTCGCCAAAAGCGCCGCAACTGAGTAGGCTCGACGAGGGTGAAAGCTAAGACGCTGAAGCGGGGAGATCTCACGAACACGATTAAAGGAGGAGAGCCGTATGGGCATGTATGGTCGGCAAACCTTGAGGACGACGAGGGTTGCTATCTTGTGTGGAATACTGCTGACGCTGGCATTTGCTAGCGGGTCCACAGCGGAAGAAGCGAGCGAGCGAACGCATCCCGGGTATATCCCCGATCCCAACGGCTACTGGAAAGGCGATCCGTTCGATCCCGGAAAAGTTGGGACAACCCGTACGCCGCAAGCCACGATCAATGCGCGAGGTGCCGAGCAACGCACGGCTAAGAAAAAACTCCACGTCGATAATGCCAAACAGATCTTATTTGGCGATATGCACGTCCACTCGACATATTCTGTCGATGCCTTTCGTTTTAGCCTGCCGCTGATTCAAGGCTCGCGCGGGGCGTTTCCTCCTGCCGATGCGTGCGACTACGCGCGTTATATCTCGCAGCTCGACTTCTATTGGATGACCGACCATGCGGAGGCCTATACGCCACAGCACTGGAAAGACTCGGTCGAATCTGTCCGGCAATGCAACGCCGTGGCCGGAGACCCGAAGAACCCTGACCTCGTCGCGTTTATTGGCTGGGAGTGGACGCAGATGGGCGAGACGGCCAAAAACCACTATGGCCATCATAACGTGTTCTTCCGTGACACCGAGCCGGACAAAATTCCTTCGCGACCGATTGGAGCCTCAGGGCGAGCAACGACGACCTTGCGCGGGCAATTCGGCCAGCTTGGTGGCAAAATCGCGGCGGCGGACAGTACGAATCGCTCGTATTACCAGGCGTTCGGCAAGTTTGTGAAAGAGATGGGGACGACGCCCAACTGCGAAGAGGGCGTGAACTCACGGCAGTTGCCGAGCGATTGCTTTGAGACGGCGGCGACTCCTGGCGATCTTTTCAAGAAGCTCGACGAGTGGGGATTCGATACGATGGTCGTGCCGCATGGCAGCGTCTGGGGCATTTATACCCCACCGAATTCTTCGTGGGACGTGCAACTGGTGAAGGGGCAACATGACGCGGAGAAGGTGAAACTCATTGAGGTGTACTCTGGCCACGGTAACTCGGAGAACTACCGCAATTTCCTGCCGCGCGCGTTCGATGCTGACGACAAACCTGTATGTCCTGAGCCGCAAGCCAATTATCTGCCGCCCTGTTGGCAAGCCGGGGAGATTATTCGCGACCGCTGCAAAGCTGCGGCCTTCGATGCTGCCGAGTGCGACAAGCGCGCAGCGGAAGCCCGCCAGAATTTCGTGCAGGCTGACACCATCTCCGGGTGGAAAACCGTTCCAGGAGCGCAGGTGAAAGAATGGCTTGACGCCGGACAAGCCCGCGACATCTTCATGCCAGCCTTTAACTATCAACCGTTGAAGTCCGTGCAGTACGGACTGGCCATTCGTAATTTTGCTGACCCCAAAGACCCACTGCGTTACAAGTGGGGTTTCATCTCGTCTACTGATACCCATACGGCTCGCCCAGGCCACGGCTTCAAGCAATATGATCGCAAGAATTCCACCGAAGCGTTTGGCGAGCGCAGCGAGTATTGGCATGCGCTTGTGGCTGGGGAACCTGAGGCACCGGCCCCGCGTTCGGTGGCGATAGAGAAACTCCCCGCCGCCGCATTGGCCGCCGCTGAGTTTGAACGGCTCGCCTCTTTTTGGACTCTGGGCGGAATTGTCGCCGTGCATGCTGAAGGACGGAATCGCGGAGCAATTTGGGATGCACTCAAACGCAAAGAAGTGTACGGCACTAGCGGTCCGCGTATTCTCCTGTGGTTCGACTTGCTGAACGCCACGGACAAAGAAGGAAAGATAGCAACTGTGTCGATGGGCAGCGAGCTCACGATGAAACAGGCGCCGAAATTTCGTGTCCGCGCTATCGGCTCCTTTAAGCAAAAGCCCGGTTGTCCAGAGTGGGTGAAGAAGTCGTTGGCGGCGAAACGGTTAGAGAAGCTGGCGTCGAGCGAGTGTTACCACCCGACAGATGAGCGCTACTACATTGATCGGATTGAGGTCGTGCGTATCCGCCCACAGAACGCGCCAGATGAGGCGGTGGACAAGCTGATTGACGATAATTGGAAAGTCTTCAAATGCGAACGCAATCGTGCGGGCTGTAGCGCTGAGTTCGACGACCCCGAGTTTTCGCGTGACGCTGTGTACTACGTCCGCGCTATCGAGGAAGCGTCGCCCACAGTAAACGGACAAAATTTACGTCCGACGTTTGACGAGAAAGGCAATGCCATCGCCGTGACGCCGTGCTATGGCGACTACCGCACGGAAGAGCAAGACGACTGTCTGGCGACGGTTGAACATCGGGCGTGGTCGTCGCCGATCTATGTGGACCACGCTGCCAACTGACGCGGCTCGTCGCCGAGCACTGCTGCTACTAGCGGTTGGCAGTATGCTCGGCCTTCTTTTGGGCTGTGTTGCAGCGCTGCGCGACCACAGCGCTGCCCCCAGCGACACGATCCCGAACGACGCAATCGCGCTGGTGAATGGCAAGCCCATTCGTGAAGACGAGTTCGCCTCTGCCGTGGCCCTTCTGGCTAGCGAGAAGCGCGAGGCCGTGAGCGCATCCGAACGTGTACATATTCTGCAACGTTTGATTGAAGAAGAGCTGCTAGTTCAGCATGGCATTGCTCGTGGCGTCGTCGCTTCCGACCGGACTGTGCGCCAAGCCATTGCGACAGCCATGCTCGACGCAATTGTTGCCGATAGTGCGGGGGAGCAAGCGGCGCAAGACGATGCTTTGCGTCAGTATCTCGACTGGTTGCGGAGCGAAGCGGAGATTGTCGTTGTGCCGGAGCACGGCGGATGAGAGTAGAGGCCGCAACAAGGGGCTTCTGGATTCCGGGTCTCGCGGTGCTCGCCCGGAATGACGGGCGTGTCGTCTTCGTCATTGTTGGATTGCTCTTGTTTCTCATTGGGGCAAGCCTGCTCTCGCCCAACATGGGCTTCGCGCATATGCGCAGTCAGTCATTTTCTTCGTGGTCTATCCGCGAGGGGCAGGTGCGGTTGAGCTTCAGCGTCACTACACTCGAAGCAACACGGCTGGGAGCACTCGAAGAGAACGTTGGCGATCTGAGCGACGTGCTTGTCCGTCACTTATCCACAGCCCTCCAGCTTTCTGCGAACGGGGTGGCATGCCAGAGCAATGGTGGTCCTCAAGCACGCCCCGCGCGAGAAGGATATCTACGCGTCGAATGGCAGTGGCGTTGCCCAGCCAGCCACAGTATCGAGATTACGAACAACGCTTTTTTTGCCGTCGCTTCCTCACATATTCACTATGCTCGCGTCCGCGTGGGAGACGCTCACCCAGTTGAGCACCTATTTACCAATGCGGAACGGCGACGGACGCTCGCCACCGATATGCAAGCACCACCGAGCTCCTCGTCAGCCTCGTTCGTAACGTACCTGTGGCTTGGTGTTGAACACATCGCGCTCGGCCTTGATCACCTTGCCTTTTTGCTTGCGCTCTTGCTGTTCTGCTGGCGGTTGCGAGAGGTCGCATTCATGGTCACTGGTTTCACTGTCGGGCATAGTCTCACGCTGAGCTTGGCAGCCTTAGGTGTGGTGACGCCGCATCCTCCTGTCATTGAAGCACTCATCGGATTCACCATCGCGCTAGTAGCTGCCGAGAATATCGGCGTTGTTGTTGGTGCTAATCGTCAGATTGCTTTGGCGGCTGGAACTGCGTTGCTCATGTTCGTGCTCGTGAAAGTTTTTGCCGGTATTGGTCTGCCGGTAGTGACGCTCACTGGCCTTGCGTTGTTCACGGTCTGCTACTTGCTGCTCATCGACACTCACACACAAGCGATGCGCTGGCGGCCCGTGTTGACGCTGCTCTTCGGGCTTATTCACGGGTTTGGTTTTGCCGGCGTCTTGCTCGAAATCGGTTTGCCAACTGGACGTTTGGTCGCGGCTTTGTTCGGCTTTAACCTTGGCGTGGAAATCGGTCAGCTGGGTATTGTGGTCGGGTGCTGGGCGACCGTCCGCATGTTGGTGCGCCGTTACCCGACGGCGGATGGCAGACTGGCGGTGCAGGTGGTTTCTGCCGCGCTGTGCAGCCTCGGACTCTTCTGGTTCGTTGGGCGAGCGCTGAGCATCTGAAGCGGATTCACAAGCAATGTATCGTCGTGGGAGGGTGGTTTGTCTCGTTTATGGTCTTGACTCTCCCCTTCAAGAAAAAATAAGGTCGGTGCAGACTTTGCCGTGCAAAGAACTGTGAAGGAGGCACGCATGAAATTTACGTGGTTCAACTTGATGCCTTGGCCGCATCTGCCAGATGATTTTCGTGAGAAGAATCATTCGGTGTGGGTGGATATCCCCAACACGCTTTACGATCCACAGAAGGGGCACCATGTCTATCACGAGTACATGGACCAGCTCGAATATGCCGAAGCGTTAGGGTTCGATGGCATCGGTTGTAACGAGCATCACCAAAATGGCTACGGGTTAATGCCGTCGCCGAACCTTATCGCCGCCGGTCTGGCGCGTCGCACCTCGAAGTCGGCCATCGCTGTGATTGGCAACTCGATTGCCTTATACAACCCGCCGATTCGCGTGGCTGAAGAGTTCGCCATGCTTGATGTGATTTCCGGCGGGCGGCTGTTAGCTGGTTTCCCAGTTGGTACGTCGATGGACACCAATTACTGCTACGGGCAGATTCCCGCCCTGACTCGCGACAAGTACGCTGAAGCCCATGAACTCATTATGCGTGCCTGGCATGAGGATGAACCGTTCGCCTTCGACGGAAAATACAATCAACTGCGCTATGTGAACTGTTGGCCTAAGCCCATTCAGAAACCCAATCCGCCGATTTACATCCCTGGCGGCGGTTCGATTGAAACCTGGGACTTTTGCCTCGATAACGACTACAACTATTCCTACCTCTCGTTCACCGGGTATCTGCGCGGCAAGAAATTGCTCGATGGCTACTGGGATCAAGTCGCTAAGCGCGGCAAGGACGAGTCGCCCTACCGTGGTGCGTTCGCGCAAACGATCTGCGTGGCCGAGACCGATGCGGAAGCGGAGAAGCTCTACGCTGAGCACGTGAGCTACTTCTACAATCGTTGCCTACACATTTATGGCGGGTTCGCTGATGCGCCCGGTTATCGCACGATCAAGACCTTGCAAGCGAACGTCACCAGCGCCCTCAGCGAAAACATGCAGCAAGTGTTTCCCACGCTGACGTGGAAACAGATGATTGATGAAGGATTTGTCATCGCCGGTAGTCCGGAAACCGTGCGCCAGCGTATGGAAGAGCTGATTAAAGGGCTGCATGTTGGCCACATCTTCTGTCTCCTTCATGTCGGCAACATGCCGGATTGGAAAACCCGCTACTCGACGAAGCTGTTCGCCGAGAAAGTCATGCCTCATCTGCGCAACCTGTGGCCGGAGTGGAAAGACGATAATCGTTGGTGGTGCAAGCCGATGGAAGATCGCTTGCAGCCGGAAAACACCGTGGCGTTGGCCCGACAGGACGGGAGGCATCCGCTATGAACGTGCGGAAGATCGAGACCAAGCGCGGCGCACGGGTGCGTGTGTTCGAGGCTGGAAGCGGTGCGCCGCTCGTGTTTCTACACGGTGCTGGTGGTCTCTTTGCTGACAATCCGTTTTTGGATCAGCTTGCGCAGCGTTACCGCGTCTTCGCGCCCGAGTTTCCTGCTTACGGCGAATCCACTGGTGAGGAGCTGTTGGATGACATGCTCGACTTTACCCTGCATGGTTGGGATGTCGTGCAGGCGTTGGGCTTGGAGAAACCGTGCCTCGTCGGCCATTCGATGGGCGGGATGATCGCCGCCGAGATGGCTTGTCTCGCACCGAACGACTTGGCCAAATTAGTGCTTGTAGCCCCGGCGGGGTTGTGGGTGCCAGAGCGCCCGATTCCAGACATCTTTTCCTTCTTGCCGCATGAATTTGCCCACTACCTGTTTCATGATCGCGCCCAGGGCGAGGCGTTGCTCACCGGCGGGCTCGACATGAAAAATGTCGAGGCGATGGCAGAGTTTTACATCGCTAACTCCAAACGTCTCAGTATGGCAGGCAAGATTCTCTTCCCGATTCCCAATCGGCAATTGGCGAAGCGATTGTATCGACTCACTGCACCGACGCTGTTGGTATGGGGAGCGAGCGATATTTTGATCCCGCCTGTGTATGCTGAGCGCTGGAAAGCCAAGATTCCGCACGCCAGCCTCGTGATGATCGACAAAGCCGGCCACATGCCGCCGTATGAACAGCCCGAAGCGTTTGTGTCGGCGGTGGCGAAGTTTCTCGGCTAGTAGTATTGAACGGGAAGCTGTCTGCCGCCTCTCGCTACAGCAGGTTCCCCTCTATCGTCTTTGGTATCTTTGATCTTGCAAATTAGGAGCGACACTACTAATTTGCACGGATGCCATATAAGCCTCGATATCTGCAAGAGAAATGTTCTTCCAGCCGCGCTTTCTGTCCGGCTCAGCTCATTGTCGGCTCGCGACAAGCTGGAAAAAGCACGCTGGCGAACAAGCTGCTTGCTGACTGGGAGGCGGCTCACGCTTCTCCTTCGATACCCCACACGACATCGCGCGGTTTCGCGCTGACCCGGAACTCTTCTTTCAGACGCTCAATGTTCCCCTCGGGTTCCCGTTGGAAGCGTGAGAAAACGAGGAATACGGAATGCAGAAGGATGAATGAAAAATAAATGCCGACACTACCTCGGCGGGTCATCAATCCAATTGGCCAATTGAGATTGCGGGAGTAGGTCAGCAAAATCCTGATGGTTCCGGGTCACAACCAGATGCCCGCCTGCCTTAGCCATGGCTGCGATCATCAAGTCTGCATAGCGTTTTCGCCTCTTGTGCTTTTGTCGCAACTGCTCCAAGACCGTGGCGCAAGATTCGTCGAACCGGATGACTCGAAACTGCGCTAACATCTGTTGAGTTTCCAGCAGACGTTGGTGGGCCAGAGGGGCCTCTGCCGGAGACGCCTTGAGCGCAGAATCGCAGCGTCCGCGCAGCATCTCGGCAACGACCACGGAAGGGAGGGCGATCTCCACCCAGGGCACTCGGAAGAGATACAATCGTAGCGTGGGATGCCCTTGGCCAAAATGCCGGACGATGTTGGTATCCCAAAGATGCATCCGAGTTAACGGCTCTTTCGCGTTGCTTGGCGACGTTGGTCGATATCGTCAAAGAGGGCATCCCAGCTGGCATCTGTTTGAAACGCACCAAACCACTGCCAGGGGATGTCATCTCTGGATGCGGGTAAGGAAGGTGGCGGAACATCCACCTGCGTTACTTCACTGCACCTGACGATCTGCGTAATTGCCTCACGGGCGAGGTGGAGCGCTTCGTCCCGACTGTTGGCTTCGACTCTACAGTCCGGCAAGGCTGGTACCGAGACGTGAATTCCTCCAGTCGGCTTTGTCGTGAGAATAACCGTATATTTCATGACGACTTCCCTTTCTCGGGTTTCTTCTTCTCGATCATCATGCGGAGAGTCTAGAAAAAGGTCGCTCCGCTGTCTACCCGTAGGCCATGACAGCCGCATCCGTCGCTGCTATGAAGGTCCGTCTTCGGTGCCCTACTGACAGGGCGGAAGGGCTGCATGTGAATCGACAAACTCCGTCCCACAGCGAAATAACAACGCCTGAAGCTGCAAGCGAAGTCCTGACCCCAGAATATCGCCGCTACGCCTTGTTCCTGCTTTTTCTCGTCTTTACCTCCAGTCATGTGGACCGGCAGATCTTGGCGATCCTTTTAGAGCCGATCAAACACGAACTGGCGCTGTCGGATACCCAGCTCGGCTTCCTCTCAGGCATCGCGTTTGCCATCTTTTACGCGACGTTAGGTATTCCCATGGCGATGTGGGCGGATCGTAGCAATCGCCGTAATCTCATCACCCTGGCGCTTGCGACCTGGAGCGGGATGACTGTCTTATGTGGCATGGCTGCAAATTTTTGGCAACTCGCGCTCGCCCGCATTGGCGTTGGCGTTGGCGAAGCTGGTTCCACCCCACCTTCGCATTCCATCATTGCCGACATGTATCCGCCCAACGAACGGGCGCGAGCGATGGGCACATTTTCCCTGGGGATTAACTGCGGCTTGTTGATCGGTTTCTCGGTTGGCGGGTGGGTCAATCAGTGGTACGGATGGCGCGCCGCGTTCTGGGTCGTGGGTGCCCCCGGCTTACTTCTGGCAGTGCTCGTACGCTACACCTTGCACGAACCGCCGCGCGGGTACGCCGAGGGGCGGCAGTCGGTAGCGCACGAAGCTCCGAGTCTTGGCTCTGTCGTGCGCTATATGTGGTCGACTCCTTCGCTGCGCCACATTGTGGCTGGTGCGACGTTGGCCTCTTTCGTGGGCTACGGAGTGGTCTTATGGCTGCCGTCTTTTCTCATCCGTTCACATGGCTTGCAAAGCGGCACGATTGGTATGCTACTGGCGCTCGGTTTCGGCGTGTTTGGTGCGGTCGGGACCTTCATGGGTGGGCAGCTCGCCGACCGCTTAGGTCAAAAAGATATCCGCTGGAACGTGTGGGTCGTTAGTATCGCCATTCTCTTGGCTTTGCCTTTTACGGTCGCGTTTTACCTCACGGCAGACACTAGCACCGCACTGGCGATTGGTGTGATTCCAGCGCTCCTCGGTGGCGCGTATTTGGGGCCAAGCTTTGCGTTGAATCAGGGGCTCGTGCCAGTGCGGATGCGGTCTGTTGCCTCGGCAATTATTTTATTCGTCGCCAATATCATCGGCTTAGGTCTTGGCCCGCAAACCGTGGGCATTCTCAGCGATTTATTTAGTGCCCAGTACGGGAGTGAGTCACTTCGTTATGCGCTCCTCACCTTGGCCTGTGTGAACGTGTGGACGGCAGGGCATTACTTCCTAGCCGGACGCACTCTGGGGGCGGATCTGAAGAAAATCAGTCAGTAGCTAGCCTCGCGAACGAATCGGAGAAACGGAGATGGGGAGAATGGGAGACGCAGCTTTTTCTTCACCGATTCACCGATTCACCGGCTCCCCGTTTCTACTCCCCATCGTTCCCCGTTCTTCCGTGATTTGCTACAGTGCCTCCCTCGTAGTTCCTGAACAGAGGAGAATGTTCCATGCCGGTGCACGATAACTTGTCCGCCCCCGAAGTCATTGCCAACCCCTATCCCTACTTTCACCAATTACGCGAGGAAGACCCCGTGCATTGGAACGAATGGTGGGGTGGGTGGGTGCTCACGCGGCATGACGATGTCCAAGCCTCGTTTCAAGATCGCCGCCTGTCGGCGGACCGTATGTCGCCGTTCCTGAAAGGGCTGGCCAAGGAGGCGTCGGGAGATTTGCATCCGAGCTTTCGCTTGTTCGCCAAGTGGATGGTGTTTACTGACCCTCCGGTCCATACTCGCCTACGAATGCTCGTGAACAAAGCCTTTACCCCGCGCCGCGTCGAAGGACTGCGCACGCGCATTCAAGCGGTGGTCGATGAGATGCTGGACCGCCTGATGCCCGCCGGGCGCATGGAGCTGATTCATGATTTTGCCTATTTGCTACCAGTGACGGTGATTGCCGAATTGCTCGGCGTCCCCGCCACTGACCACGAGAACATCAAAAACTGGTCGGACGAAATTACCCTGTTCATCTTCGGGGCTATCGGGGTGCCGGATCGTCGCCAGCGTGCGCAACGCGCGATGTCGGAACTTGCTGGATATCTGCAAGCGATCATTACTGAGCGTCGTGATGCGCCGCAGGACGATTTGATTAGCGCACTGATTGCAGCGCAGGAACAAGATGATGCCCTGAGCGATGAAGAGATTGTCGCGACCTGCTCGCTCGTGCTGTTCGGCGGCCATGAGACCACGACCAATCTGATTTCCAGCAGTACACATGCGCTGCTGCGCAACCCCGCACAGATGGAAAAACTGCGCAACGATCCGACCTTGATCGGCACGGCAGTTGAAGAATTTTTGCGTTACGATGGCCCCTCGAAAGCCATGGTGCGTATCGGTGGAGAAGACTTCGAGCTACGCGGCAAGCCGATCAAAAAAGGCCAACGCCTGCTACTGCTCCAGTCTGCCGCCAATCACGATCCCGAGCGCTTCGACAATCCTGACGACCTTGACGTGACCCGCGCTCCGAATCCCCACGTCGCCTTTGGCTACGGCATTCATTTCTGTTTAGGTGCGCCTCTGGCGCGTATTGAGAC
>SXGT01876404.1_pt1 | contig 12371 bp, 9 predicted proteins | sample 3176221 | NCBI WGS metagenome assembly SXGT01 (sample SAMN11356862, study PRJNA531348) | freshwater metagenome | isolation source: freshwater sample F1-120 | place: China: Fuxian Lake, Yuxi | collected 2017-12-25
CTTCCCAGTCAAAAACAGTATCGGAAACATGGTAATAAGTAGGCATATATTCAAATGGTTGTAATACTTGCTCTGCCTTTACAATATAATCAACCAACGGAAGATTTATAAAATGGAACATACCATCGGGGGTTGTTGTAAAAGTGTCATAGGTCTCCCATTGCGTATCATCGTCTCCTCGTTTAATAAGCGAAACAAGGATGTTCTGAAGAGGGGTAGTTCCATTTGACATATAAATAGTTCCGTGAATTTCTCCCGGGCTTTGTATCACCTGTAAATCGTCAGATCCTGAGCAGCCATCATCGTCTGTTACAGTAAGTGTGTACACCCCAAAATCACCAAACTCATCAACATCAATTATTGGGTTCAAAAGGGTTGGATCATTTAATGCTAATCCCGGTTCCCATAAATACTCAAGCGAACCAATACCTCCGCTTACTACTATGGCTTCGCTCAAAGGCCATTGGCTGCCTTCACAAATAAAAACATCATTCCCCGCTTCTACAATTATTTCGTCAGGCTCACTTACAGTTGCATTGAAAGAAGTGTTACAACCATACGTATCCGATATAGTAACTGAATAATTGCTTGCACAAAGCCCTGTAGCAATAGCGGTTGTTTGAGTGCTGGAGTCGTCCCACAAAAAGTTGTAATTACCATGCGGGGCTATTTGTATGTCCATAGTAGTTGTTCCGTCACAAATGCCAAAACACGAAGCATCAGAGCTAAAAGCTAAACCCATAGGCGGATCAATAACTGTAATGGTTCGCTGAACATTTAGTCCTGTGCAACTTGCCGAAGCAAGATTAAATACAACAATAAAGGAGCCCGACTGTGTGAAGGTGTGTGTTGCATTTGCAACAAATTCAGGATTTGAACCATCGCCAAAATTCCATTGTTTAAAGGTAAGCAATTCGCCACCCAGATCAGATGTATTGGTAAACGAAACCGTAACACCTACACATACGGTATCACCGTTTGCTTCAAGTCCGGTAGTAAATGAAGGAATACAGGGAGGTGTGGAATAAACTGAAAATGAACAAAGGATAATTGCAGAAAATAATACGGAAAGTTTTTTAATCATCGTAAATAAAATAATTTAGGTTCTCTTAATAACGCAAAGAGATACGCAGCTGCGGAGTTTGTAGTTACATGAGTTGTTATTCATTTATTAACAATGATTAATAAACAACCATTTTTCTGGTTATCCACTGTTCATCATATTGCAGTGAGTAATAGTAAACTCCTGGATTAAGTTGTGCCGCCTTAGCATTGAAAATATATTCGTACTTGCCTTTATGAAAAAGTTCAGCTTCATAAAGCGATGCAATTATTTTTCCAGTTACATCATACAGATACAGACTGACAAAACCACCTCTTTCAAGATTAAAACTTATTTGGGTAGTTTCATTAAAAGGATTGGGTGCATTTTGCTCAAGATTGGCCGGAACAAAAGTAGCGGCTCCTGAATTTTCAATTCCCATTGGTTCAGCATCAATAAATGCGGTCAATACACTCATTGTATCATTATTATATGCCATCCACATTGGCAAAACCTTATTATTGTAAACAGAAATTCCTGTATAGTCACCGAAAAAAATTTCAGAATCAGGAAGAAATGCTTCTGCATTTACTTTATAGTTTATAAAAGAATTACCTCCATCGCCAGAGCGGGCAAGGTAAACATCGGTGCTGTCACTGCTGTTGTAGTTTCTGCGGTCGTAAAAAACACAATAGATATTTCCGTTCACAGGATCAATGTCCATCCATGTCAGGAATTGTTGCTTCCCGGGGGCATCGTCATTTACTCTTACAGGAACACTCCAACTATTACCTCCATCTTCTGATTTAATAAGCCACACATCTGTATCAGTTGAACCATTGCGTTGGTCTGTCCAATTTACATAAATGGTTCCGTTGTTATCGCACAAAGTAACCGGAAGTCCGTTACTGCGAAAAAGCCCTGTTATATTATAATTCCAGCCACCGGGCATTGAAGTAATAAATGTTTCGTAAGGCAGCCATGTATTTCCGCCATCAAGACTTTTGTTAAAATACAAACCAAATCCCCAGGCCCACACAACATATATTTCTCCGTTTGGACCTACAGCCGGTGTTGCTCCTTCCACCGTATAATCACTGTCTAAACAATCTCCTGCTTGTGAACATATTCTTTGCGGAATACTCCATGTTTGTCCGCTATCTGTTGATTTTGAAAAAAGAATTATTGAGCTGTCACCAGCAGCTGTGCTTTCATAATTATCAAATTGAGTCCATGTAACATAAATCTCATTATTTGCCGGATTTACAATTGCCTGTTCTTTATCCTGAACCTTTGCCCCATTAAGTCCGGTATACGTTCCGGCACCCCAAGTTAATCCCCCATCGGTTGACTTAGAAAAAACAATGCGGTCAACCCAATTCCCGTTTTGTGGAGGATTAGCTAAATGAGAAAAATAAAAATTGCCGGCTGTATCTGTAAATATTTCCGGATCACCCCAAACACCATTTACAGGATCTTCAAGAATATCTACTGTCCACGTTTGCCCGCCATCTGCCGAATAAAATAAATTGTCAATATTTGCTCCGGCCACCACCTGTTGGGGATTTTTTGGATTGATACAAATAGATACTTCTTCAGGGTCGTTAAAATTGCTGATAAGCACATTAGGAAATTGTGCTGACAAATTAGACAACTGAAAATAAAAAAGAAATAGGGCAATAAATAATCTGTTCATAGAAAATGCTTCTCAAAAGTACTTGATTTTGCTGCCTTAAACTCCGTGATTAAAAAACAAAAGTATTTTTGTGTCATATGAAAACCTACCTCAAACTTTATAACCTCACGCTTGCCATCGGTTGGGCCGCACTACTCACTCTCTATATCCTAAACGGCTGCAAGTTAGACCAGATTGGGTTAATACTCCTGAATGTCTGCCAGTTTGCAGCTGTGCTGGAAATAATTCATGCAGCATTAAAGATTGTTTCTTCGCCCGTTGTAACCACCATAAAACAACTCGGTTCACGTTTTATGGTAGTAGTGTTAATTGATTTACTGAAAAGCGATGAATACATGAATGTAGCAGGAATAACAGGGTTGCATCTTATCATGTTTGCATGGGGCATTACTGAAATAGTACGCTACTCGTTTTATTTTTCGGGGTTGATAGGCAAAGAAGTAAAGTTGCTGGTGTTTCTTCGTTACACATTATTCCTTTTACTTTATCCAATGGGCGTTACGGGCGAGTTACTTATTATCTACTCCTGGATGGCAAAGGATGGGCTTTCCTTTTCTGCAAACGATGTTGTTTTCGGAGCCATCTTTCTCTCCTATTTTATTTTCTTTCCCGGTATGTTCGGACACATGCTTTCTCAGCGGAAAAAGAAGCTGTAAAATCATAATCGCACGCTTCTAAAACCATACCTTTGCTGCCCGAATTGCAATTGACATGGACAAACACTCCTATTTAAGTAACGCTGATATCTCCTCACTAGAAACTCTTTACCAACAGTATAAAACCAATCCCGATTCGGTTGAGTTTGGATGGAAAAAATTCTTTGAAGGTTTTGAGTTTTCAAAATATTCAGCTTCCTCTGAAATTCCTGAAAATGTTCAGAAAGAGTTTCGTGTAATAAACCTAATTAATGCCTACCGAAAGGTTGGTCACCTTTTTACCAAAACCAACCCTGTGCGCGAGCGCAGGAAGTACGAACCAACGCTTGCTGTTGAAAATTTCGGGCTGGATAAAAGCGATTTAAACACTGTTTTTCAGGCAGGTTCCGAAATCGGAATTGGTGCTGCAACTTTGGAAAATATTATTGAGCATCTCTACCAAACCTATTGTCGCAGCGTAGGCTCTGAGTTCATGTATATGCGAAAACCAGAAGTCTTAGGCTGGATTCAGAAGCGTTTGGAAAGCACAAAAAACACTCCTTCATTTTCGTTTGAAGAGAAAAAACAAATTCTCACTAAACTGAACGAGGCTGTTGTTTTCGAAAATTTTCTACAAAAAAAATTCACCGGACAAAAACGCTTTTCGCTGGAAGGCGCTGAATCATTAATTCCTGCATTAGATGCTATTGTTGAGCGTGGCGCAAAACTTGGAATTGCTGAGTTTGTAATTGGAATGGCTCATCGTGGCCGATTAAACGTACTTGCCAACATCCTGAATAAAACCTACGACAAAATTTTTTCTGAGTTTGAAGGCAAAGATTATGAAGACGATTATTTTGAAGGTGATGTAAAATACCATCAGGGTTTTACTTCCATTGAAAAAACAGAAAGCGGAAAAGATGTGAAATTGAATCTTTGTCCAAACCCTTCACACCTTGAAGCAGTTGGTCCCGTGTTAGAGGGTATTGCCCGAGCAAAAATTGAAAAGGATTATCACAATGATGCCAACTCGCTATGCCCGATTATTATTCACGGTGATGCTGCTATTGCAGCCCAAGGCGTGGTTTATGAAACTGTGCAGATGGCTCAGCTCGATGGTTATAAAACAGGAGGAACTATACATTTGGTAATTAACAACCAGGTTGGTTTTACCACCAATTTTGCTGATGCTCGTTCCAGCATTTATTGCACCGATATAGCTAAAGTAACATTGTCGCCCGTTTTTCATGTTAATGGTGATGATGCAGAAGCTGTGGTTAATACAATTCAACTGGCAATTGAATTCCGACAGACTTTTAAACGCGATATTTTTATTGACCTTTTGTGTTACCGTAAATACGGACACAACGAAGGTGACGAGCCACGTTTCACACAACCTTTGCTCTACAAAATAATTGAAAAACACCCAAACCCGTTAGAGATTTACAACAAGAAACTAACCGAACAGGGGGTTATAGAAGCAGGACTGGTAAAGGAGATGGAGAAAAAGTTCAATCAGTTTTTACAGGAAAGACTGGACCAGTCAAAGCAACAAAAAAAAGCAGAAATTATTCCATTTCTTGCAGATGTATGGAAAGGCTTCCGCAGATCAACACCGGAAGATTTTGATACCTCGCCTGAAACCGGAGTTGATAAAAAAATACTACTCGACATTTCTGAAAAAATTACAGCTATTCCTGAAGGTAAAAAGTTTTTTAAGAAGATGGAAAAAATCATGCAGGACCGCCACGACATGGTTTTTAAAACCGATAAATTGGATTGGGGAATGGCGGAGTTGCTGGCATACGCATCGCTGCTGAAGGAACGTTATCCCGTTCGTTTCAGCGGACAGGATGTAGAACGTGGTACTTTTTCGCACCGCCATGCAGTGTTAAAAGTTGAAGATTCGGAAGAGGAGTATGTTCCGTTGAATCACATCAACGGCAAGCAGGCAGATTTTCAGATTTATAACTCATTGTTATCTGAATATGCAGTAATGGGTTTTGATTACGGTTACGCATTTGCAACACCCAATGATCTTACAATTTGGGAAGCGCAATTCGGTGATTTTAACAACGGAGCCCAAATCATCATTGATCAGTTCCTTTGCTGTGCCGAAGAAAAATGGGATGTAATGAATGGCTTGGTTTTATTTCTGCCTCATGGCTATGAAGGCATGGGTGCAGAGCATAGCAGCGGAAGAATGGAACGTTTCCTTTCGCTTTCTGCTGATTACAATATGCAGGTTGTTAACTGCACTTCGCCAGCAAACTTCTTTCACGTATTGCGCAGACAAATGAAACGTAATTTCCGTAAACCATTGATTGCATTTACTCCTAAAAGTTTGTTGCGTCATCCAGCTTGTGTTTCATCGCTTGATGATTTTGCAAACGGTTCGTTCAACGAAGTTTTTGACGATGCAACAGCAATTGTTAAAGATGTGAAGAAAGTAGTTTTCTGTTCAGGAAAAATCTATTACGAATTACTGGAACAAAAGGAAAAAGCTGTTGACAGCGAAACCGCTATTATCCGAGTAGAGCAATTATTTCCCTTGCCTAAAAAACAATTAGATAACATTGTTCAGAAATATAAAAATGCTGAAAAATGGTATTGGGTTCAGGAAGAGCCGGCAAACATGGGCGCATGGCCGTACATTGTTAGATTGTATCGAAATATTGACCTGGAAGTAATTGCGCGCCCTGATTCGGGTACGCCTGCAACGGGTTCGCACGAAAGACATTTGCACACTCAACAAAAATTGATTGAAAAAGTATTCAGCAAAACAACTGTAAAAGCATAAACCAATATGATAGCAGAAATAAAAGTTCCGAGCCCGGGAGAATCAATCACCGAAGTAGAAATTGCCAACTGGCTTGTTAAAGATGGCGACTATGTTTCCAAAGATGACGAATTGTGTGAGATTGATTCGGACAAGGCAACGCTGACTGTAAATGCCGAGGAATCGGGAAGTGTAAAAATATTAGCTGCTCCAGGAGAAAAAGTAGCGGTAGGCGCAACTATCTGTACTATTGATACTGATGCAAAAACACCTGCTTCAACTGAAAAGAAAAAGGAAAAAGCTGTTGCAGAAGTTGTTGCCACACCTGAGAAAAAACAAGAACTGAAAGAAGAGAAAAAGAAATCGTATGCCGATGGCATTCCTTCTGTTTCGGCAAAAAAACTGATGGATGAAAATGCTGTTCCGGCTTCAAGAATCAAAGCTACAGGTAAAGACGGACGAATTACCAAAGGCGATGTGTTGCAGGCAATGTCATCCGGTTTCAGCACGGAGAGCATTTCAATTTCATGGCAAGGCGCAAGGGAAACCGACCGGCAGAAGATGAGCAGCCTGCGCAAAAAACTTTCTGAACGTTTGGTAGGTGTAAAAAATCAAACAGCTATGCTAACCACATTCAATGAAGTGGACATGAGCGGAATTATGGAGCTGCGTAAAAAATACAAAGACAAGTTCAAAGAAAAACATGGAGTTGGAGTTGGCTTCATGTCCTTTTTTACCAAAGCTGTTACAGAGGCATTGTTTCATTTTCCTGCTGTAAATGCGATGATAGAAGGCGAAGAAATTGTTTACCATAAGTACTGTGATATCGGAATTGCTGTGAGCGCTCCTAAAGGTTTAATGGTTCCTGTAATCAGAAATGCAGAGATACTTTCATTGGCTGATATTGAAAAATCAATAGCCCTACTTGCTGGTAAAGCTCGCGATGGGAAATTGAGTATTGATGAAATGACTGGCGGAACATTCACCATCACTAATGGTGGCGTATTTGGTTCTATGCTCAGCACACCGATTTTAAATCCTCCGCAAAGTGCAATTCTGGGCATGCACAACATTGTGGAGCGTCCTGTTGCAATAAATGGCAAAGTTGAAATCCGACCGATTATGTATGTTGCACTTTCCTACGACCACCGTATTATTGACGGAAGAGAATCGGTTGGTTTTCTGGTGAAAGTAAAAGAGATGCTTGAAAATCCTCAGAAGATTTTATTCGGAAGTAAAGCACCGGAAGAGATTTTATTGGGGCTGTAGTTTGTTTTGTTTCTGAAGAGCAAACATTAACATTCCAAGCAGAACCAAACTCAGCAACACTACTGACACATTATCTGAAGCAACACTTTCCAATTGTTCTTCATTAATTATTCCGCGCTGGTTCAAATAATCCAGTGTTACGGCAGCACCATTATTCAGAAAGTGCGCGAAAACAACCAGCCAGATATTTCTGCTCCAAACGAAAATGCAGCCCAGAATAATTCCAAGCAACATACGTGGCAAAAAGCCCATAAACTGAAAGTGGAAAGCACTGAAAATTATTGCCGTTATTACGATTGCGATGTAAACATTTTTTACTGCTTTCGTTATGTATTGTTGAATCATGCCCCGAAAAAATATTTCCTCACCAAGAGCTGGAAGTAAAGCCATTATTAAAACGTTCAGCAGAAAAACACCAATATTGTCGGCTTTCAAAAATGCTTTAGTAACTATTTCCCCTTGCTCTTCTGCTTGCTTTACCCAATCTGCAATTCCAAAGGATTCGGGAAAAGGAAATGCAGCATTCCATTTCCCTGTAAGTTCAACTAATGGTTGAACAACCAACATAATTCCAAATACAATCAGAAGACTTACCATTGTCGGAAAAAAATTCATTTTCAAAAATTCAAATGAGCTCTGTTGTGCAAGTTTTAAAAACACAAAACAAGGAACTATGAATAAACCAATGGAATACATCGCCTGCAAAAATTTCATCGGATTAAGAATTGAAGGATTAGTCAAATCGCTCAGTGCATTCGGATCAGTAAGAACAGGAATTCCCCAACCGAACTGAATAACTACCATTGCCAGCAAAGAAAACAATCCTGTGAAGAACAACGCAAGAGCAACCAAAAACAGGATGTTAAAGAGTGGCGAACGATCGCGGAGGAAGTGGAATTGAGCCATAAACGGGCTTTTTTGTGTATTTTTGCGCGGTTTTATAAACGATGGCGAAAATAGGAAATATTGATTTAGGTGAATTCCCACTATTGCTTGCTCCTATGGAGGATGTTAGCGATCCGCCCTTTCGTGCCGTTTGCAAAGAGGGTGGCGCGGATATGATGTACACTGAATTTATTTCTTCAGAAGGGTTGATTCGTGATGCTGCAAAGAGTTTGAAAAAATTAGATGTATTTGAATACGAGCGTCCGATTGGTATTCAGCTGTTCGGCAGCAACATTGAATCGATGCGCGAGTCAACAGAGATTGCAACCGGTGCAAATCCTGATTTAATTGACATCAATTACGGTTGCCCTGTAAAAAATGTAGCCTGTAAAGGTGCCGGTGCCGGCATTTTGCAGAACATTCCGAAAATGGTAGCAATGACAGAAGCGGTGGTGAAAGCAACGCATTTACCTGTAACCGTAAAAACCCGTTTGGGCTGGGACGATAACACTAAAAATATTCTGGAAGTTGCAGAACGGTTGCAGGATGTTGGAATAAAAGCATTGACTATTCATGGTCGCACCCGAGCTCAGATGTATAAAGGTGCTGCCGACTGGACACTGATTGCTAAAGTGAAAGAAAATCCTCGCATTGCAATTCCTATTTTTGGAAATGGTGATGTGGATTCTCCGGAAAAAGCTTTACAGATGAAAAACACCTACGGTGTTGACGGCATTATGATTGGCCGAGCGAGTATTGGCAATCCCTGGATTTTCCGTGAGATCAAACATTTTTTTGCAACAGGTTTGCATTTAGACAAACCAACTATTGAAGAACGTGTTGCCGTTTGTAAACGCCATCTTGATTTTTCTATCCGATGGAAGGGCGATACACTTGGTGTTCTTGAAATGAGAACTCACTACAGCAATTACTTCAAAGGCTATCCTAATTTCAAAGAATACCGCATGAAATTGGTGACCTCTAATTCTTATGCAGAAGTGTTGGAAACATTAGAGGAAATCAAAAGAGTCTATTCGGCAGAATTGGTGTAATTACCACAAATCTCCCAGCGTATAATTCACATTCATACAAAACAGGAGTTGGCCTTCGTAACTAACTTTTGAATCCGGCAGTGTTGTTCTTGAATCACTAACATCACTTATCATTGCATTTTGAAATTTGAATTCTCTTGCTGCCTGAGCACAGTATTGTGTTACAAAACCGAAGTTCAGTTTTTTGCCGACATTCAGCAACATTCCCATTCCCGCAATTACTCCAAAACTCCAGCGTTTTGCTTCCCAGCTTTCTACATTTAAAGTGCGTGAATTGATTTGCGTGTAAGTTGAAGTTGGCCCGATTGAAAAATACGGAGTGCATTCTTTTCCGGTATAAATTTCGTGAAGGGGATAGTATTCTATAGTACTGCCTATGCGAATATCTCTTCGTTCTCCATTCCATTTAATGGTAGCCGGAAAATAATCAGCAAACCATTCGGTATTTACTCTGCGCGAAATTTTCACACGCATTTGTGCACCATAACTAATCCATGAAACAGCATTTTTCAAAAAAGGATTTAATGTTCCGCGCAAGCCAAATTGCAAATTACCGCTGTAAGGATTTTTAGTTTTCGGATGTTGCGCTGTTGCATGTTGATTGGAAGTTGCAATTCCAACCAAAGAAACAACAGGAGCGAGATAAAGAAGTTTGTTGTTCATGGCTTCAGAGTTTATGGTTTCTGAAGATAGAACGCAGGAAAATACAGTTTATTGTGCAGCTACCTAAATCGGAGCAATAAAATGAATATACAATCCGTGTTTGCCCAACTTGTTTATAGAATATTCAAATCGAAAAATGCGGTCGTAATAGGTTACAAAATCTAATCCTATGCCTCCTCCATACAGCCATGAGTTGGTAAGCGGATTATTTTCTCTGTATTGATCGGCATAAACATAACCGCCATCAAAAAGTCCTTTTACATAAAGCGCATAAGGCATTGGATTGAATTTCCCTTTCTTTATAAACTTCATATTCCACAAACGTGTTGAAACAAGCGCATATTTTAATTCAGACTTAAAATAAGCAAAATGTCTTCCATCAATAACGTAGTATTCATAGCTGCGCACAAAGTCTTCCATGTAGCCCAATCCACGCTGAATGTAATACGGCTGAAAAGAACGGTTAGATATTTTTGCTTTCAGCCCCGAGGAGAAATAAAAGTTCCTGCTCAACTCCCAGAATTTTTTGAAAGAAAGTTCAGCTATAAGCATATCTGTCTTTTCGTTATTAAGAATTCCTAACCCGTATTTTGTAAGAATAATTTCAGCAAAATGTCCTTTCAACGGGTAAATTTTTACATCCCGAAAATCGTATTCAAAGGTGTAAGCAGCCGTGAGATATTGGGTCTTATTTCCGTGTCCGGCAAAATAATCGGGGTTTAGTTTTGCTAGGGTGTCCTGAACATTGGCATGGTAATACATAACATCTAATCGGTGACGGAAATATAAACCATGCCGATAAAGCAACCCTACGCCTCCATCAATTTCCTGACGAACATGACGCTTAGTGTCTTTGTAAAAAAGTTGTTTATTATCGTCTGCCGAGTACCATATTTCCTTATGTTGCGAGTAGCCAGAAGTAAATGACAAACCAAGTGTTTGCTTTTTGTTGATATAAGGAATTTCATAGGTTAAACGAAACTGTGTATTAAAACCAAGGCGAATTAATCCAATCAGTTTTTCTTTTCTTCCACGAAAATTATAATGCGTAGTCATTATGCCGTAATCAAGGCGCGAAAAATCTTTGTTCTGCCACCATGCATTAAAATTACGCTCTGCAATCTGCACAAACGGAACCGGCCAGATGTACCAGCGTTCCTGCATGTTTATAGTTACATCTACTTTGTTTCCGGTGATTACTGTATCAACTGTAACAATGGTAAAAAGCAAGGTGTTGAACACATTGAACTGCGTGCGTTCAATAGTGTGCTCAAGATTATTTCTGGAAATTGTATCTCCTAAATGAAAAGGAATTTCACGGTAAATAATTTTTTCTTTGGTACGTTTATTTCCGTTCAGCGAAATGCTGTTTACAACAAGCAGCGAGTCATTTGAGGGCAATGAGATTTCATGCGCAGAAAGATGAAGTGAAAAGTAAAAACAGAGAAGTAATAATGCAGGAATAATCTTCCCCTGCATCAGATATTAATGAATTTCATTAAAGACTCGAAACGGTTTTTCAAATCTTCGAGGTGTTTAGTTTCGTTGAATGTAGCCACAATGTTGTAATTGTAACGCTCAAAAGTCTGTATAATTCCCGAGAGCTCTTCTTTATTGATTTTAAGAGTCAATTCCATGTTGTCAGTTCCCGGCAACGTGCGGATATACGAACTGAGAATTTTTGCATCATTTGATTCAACAATTCTCGCTACTTCTGTCAGTGAATAATCACGCACATTCATTTCTAACACCAAGATTCCACCTGGGTCGCTGATGGCTGCCATTTTGTTGGTATTTTGTATCAGATTGTTGATGGTAACCATTCCCAGGTATTTGTGAGTTTCGTCCACAATAGGAATTGCTGTCAGGTTCATGCCAGCTGCCATACGTATAGCATCGTACACATGTTGGTTGGCAATATTTTCAGGATTATTGAGTGTTAACGGGTGTTTTGAAAGCTGTTGGTCGGGAATATTGCTGTCCAGTATGTCAGCCTCCGAAACCATGCCTACATAATTTGTTCCATCAATCACCGGCAGATGAGCTACCTTAAATTCTTCCATCCACGACAAGGCTTTTCGCCCGGTGTCAGTGGTTTTCAGCGGGGGAATTTCATCGGTAATAAGTTCTCTGACTAACATGATTTCTGTTCTTTTTCTCTTTCTATCTGCAAACTCTATACCTAAAACGTTTAAAACCCGGAAATGTTGTGTTACTCATCTTAAGATGATGGAGGCAAACCTACGTGTTTTAATATAAAACGCAAAAGATCCGCTTTTAGTTTGTTCAAAGTATATTTGTGTGCAGAATTCTTTTCTTATGACAAAACTTAGCGTTAATATTAACAAGA
>SXGT01510283.1_pt1 | contig 12368 bp, 8 predicted proteins | sample 3176221 | NCBI WGS metagenome assembly SXGT01 (sample SAMN11356862, study PRJNA531348) | freshwater metagenome | isolation source: freshwater sample F1-120 | place: China: Fuxian Lake, Yuxi | collected 2017-12-25
CTTCGATGGTTTTACCTAAACCGACTTCATCCGCCAGCATAATGCGCGGCGACAAACGGTTGGCGGCTTCGTGGGCAATATACAACTGATGTGCCAATAATGAGGTACGCCCTCCCTGCAAGCCTTTATATTCGGCTTGTTGATGTTGTTGTGCACGTCTCCAGGTTTCATAACGTAGCAGAAACCAGGACTCAGGATCAGTTTGTCCGGCAAATAAACGATCTTGCGGTTTGTTGAATTGGATATGATGGTTTAATTCCATTTCTTCCATGTGCGCTGGTTTGCCTTCGCTATCAACACCGTAATAGGTGATAATACCGCCTTCTTCGACGACTTTCTGCACCAGCAAATATTCATTATCCATAGATTCAATGGCATCGCCTTCGGCAAAGCGCACCCGCGTTAACGGAGCGTTATCCGCAGCATATAAGCGTTTTTCGCCGCACGCTAAAAATAACATGCTTACGCGATTAAACTCAACGTCTAGTACCAAGCCCAAACCCAGCTCAGACTCTGTATTACTAATCCAGCGTTGGCCGGGGATGAAATCACTCATTGCTCAAAATGCCTGTTTAGATAATTGCAAATCACACCAATTAAAAAATAACCTATAGATAGGCTAATATCAGCATTATGGGATTAATTTTAGATTTTTCAACTCCGCAAGCGCCAAAATTTGCTTTTTTTATAAAAAAACATTTAATTTCAATTACTTAAAAAGTATGTTTTTGATTGTTTTTTGTGGATAAAAAACAACACAAAGTATGCGTTTTAGCGTGGTTTTCACACATCGTCAATCCTAAAGATTGAACATAACTGAATTTGGTACAATTACCCCCATAACAATAGTGCGCTTTAGCTAGTCAGAACAATGTTTAGCTTTATTGAAAATTCGGCGCGTAACGTATTTCTGCGCTCTTAAGTCAAGTATGTAGCAGTTTTATACTATGTAACTGCAGATTTCTGCCATTCTTCAACCTGGTATTATGCCTCAATGTCAATAACCGCTTTATTTAAGTATATTTCCTCGACTCGCTCATTGGGATTTTGCTGTCTACTTATAATGTTGTGCTGTACCTTGGACCTAGCCCAAGCTGCTGAAAGCAACTCCAAATCCTTAGGCAACACTTTAGACAAAAACATCAGCGTTGAAGCCATAGAAAGCAAAATCAAGCTGGTGAATGAAAAACAAGGGCTAGATGAGGTCAACAAAAATAAAATTGTAAACACTTATCAAGCGGCGAAAGAAAACTTGGATGATTTAAGCCAGGCGCGACAAAAAACCAGCTATTACCAAGATGCCTTAAGCTCTGCCCCGCTCAAGATTAAAACCCTGCAATCCGAGTTAGAGCGCAGTCAAAACTCCAGCAACGACAAACCGCTAGAAAATTTTCAAGCGATTCCCACGGACGAATTAGAACAACGCTATATCATTGAGAAAAGTAAGCTGAGTGATTTAGACGGCGTGATCAATAAAACCAATAGTGAAGTGTTACTGCAAAACAGCCGCCCACAATTAATTCATACCGAAGCTACTGCCGCCAAACAAGCTTTGGACGCTGCGCAACTAAAACTGGAAAATTTTTTACGTAGCGGAAATAACAGTAAATTGGAAGCCGAAGCACAACAACTGTTTTTACAAACCGAAATTGAAGCCCGTACTGCCGAGCTAAAAATGTATGATTTGGAAACTATCAGCAACAATATTCGCACCCAATTATTAAAGTTAAATCTACAGCAGACTAGCCTCAAACGCGCAGCCTTAGAACCCATTATTACCGCAATTGAAGAGCAACTCGCCTTGCGCCGCCAAGAAGAGGCCGATAAAGTCAACGAGGAACTTTCGCAAGCCGAAAAAGACGTGGCCGACAAACCCCAAGTCATCCAAATCATTACCCGTGAAAATATTCAATTTAGTCGCGAGTTACAAAGCATTACTCAAAAACTCGAACAACTGAATAGCCAAAAAAACACAATCAATGCGCAAACCACTGCCATAGCAGAAAATGAAAAAAGCGCCGAGAAACGCATTAATCTTGCAGGTCTAAGCCCGGCACTCGGACGAGCACTCCGCGAGCAGCGGCGTAATATTCGCTTTTCAGATGAGTTTTTACTGCAATCGCAAGACCTGGAGAGTGAGACCGCAGTTGCAAGTTTGAATCAGTTTAAACTGGAAGATAAAGTCAAGTTGCTCGGCGATATCGATGCCGAAATGACGCGCTTACTCAATGAGCAAGTTGCGCCAAACACCCCCGGACCCACACGTTCACGCATCAAAGCCGAATTGCGGATTCTGCTGAATTCCCAAAAAGAAGTCTTGCAGAAGCTTAGCGATTTATATACTCACTATCTGCGTGCGTTGAATGACTTAAGTTTTTCCCGCCAAGAATTGGTGACCCAAGCCAATAATTATGCAGCGTATCTAGACAAGCGTTTACTGTGGGTTCCCAGTTCCCTACCCATAGATTTCGATTTTCCGAAACAAATTTACCATGCACTACGGGATTTTTTAGCGCCTCAGCACTGGCTGACCGTCGCTGTCGAACTGTTCGCAGGTATCCGCAAGCATCCTTTTCTAAGTTTTATCGCGCTCGGGAATTTATTAATCTTACGCTATTTTAAAGACAAGGTACTTAACCTCATTCTCGAAAATAACAGTAAAGTCCTCAAACCTGCGACCGATCAATTTAAATATACAACGCTGAATATTATTTTGACCATGGTCTTAGTCGCGCCTTTGGGGTTGACCTTACATTATCTGGGCTGGTTTTTAAGTGGTGATATGCAGTTAAGCAGTTTTAGCAAATCTTTTGGACTGGCACTGCGCTCTATTTCAATTCCATTATTTTTTATTCAATTTTTTCATACCTTATTTAGTATCGATGGCATCGCCCGAAAACATTTTCATTGGCGTAAAAACCCCTTAGCGATTATCCGCACGCAACTGCAATTATTCAAATACCTAACCTTGCCCGCCTTGGGGATAATGGTATTTAGCAATCATTACGACAATCCAGCGTTAGCTGATACCTTGGGACGTAGCGCGTTAATCCTCAGCTTATTGTTACTGAACTATGTACTGCTGAATTTAGCTAATCCCAAAAACGAAATTTTGCCGAAACATATTTATGATAATTCCCATACTTGGTTAAGCAAACTGCGCTGGATTTGGTTTCCAGGTTTAATTGGCACGCCGTTGGTCAATTTAATATTTGCCGCCAGTGGTTATTATCAAAGCGCTTTAGAATTAAATGATAAATTTATCGCCAGTTTAGTATTAATCGTAATCGCGATTATGCTGCACGAATTAATTTTGCGCTGGCTGTTTTTAGTCAATCGGCAATTGGCGCAGGAAAATGCGCGCATCAACCAAATTTTGCAAGAAGAAGCGCATGAAGCCATAATCAATGAACGCTTGTTTGATATCAACACCATCAATGCCCAAACCATTCAAATTCTGAATTTTGCGATTCTACTGGGATTAACCTTATGCGCCTGGATGGTCTGGAAAGACATTCTGCCCGCTTTTTCCATCCTCGACCAAGTGGAACTCTGGCAGTATGAAGAGATGGTCGATCAACAAGAAATATTAAAGCCGATCACCTTAAACAACCTGATTTTTGCCCTACTGTATTTAGTCATTGCCTTCATCACCGTTCGCAATCTCGCAGGCTTAATGGATATACTGATCTTTAGACGTTTGGCCATAGAAGCAGGTAGCCGCTACGCAGTAATCCAACTCAGCAAATATCTGATTATGACCTTAGCGTTGATTCGTTGCGCTGCGGAATTAGGCGGGAGTTGGGCGCAAGTACAATGGCTTGCAGCTGCTTTAGGGGTGGGCTTGGGCTTTGGCTTGCAGGAAATTTTTGCCAATATGGTCTCGGGGATCATTTTATTATTCGAACGACCCATTCGCGTCGGCGATACCGTTACCGTCGGCGAAACCACTGGCATAGTCAATCGCATTCAAATCCGCGCTACCACGCTCATTGACAATGACCAAAAAGAACTGATCGTCCCCAATAAAACCTTTATCACCAATCAATTAATCAATTGGACCCTGACCGACCCCATCACGCGTCTGGTCATCCCAGTAGGCATCGCCTATGGCTCAAATATCGAATTAGCGCATCAAATCATGTTAGACACGATCCGTGAAATTCCACAGGTGTTAAAAGTCCCAGAACCCAATGTCGTCCTCATTGGCTTTGGCGATAGTGCATTGAACTTTTCAATCCGCATTTTTGTGGGAAAATTAACTGACCGCCCGCAAGTGACCCATGATCTGCATTTCAAATTGGAACAAGCGTTTCGGCAACATCACATCGAGATCCCCTATCCACATTTGGATGTCAGCATTCATACAGACCCTGAAGAGCAGCCCTTGAACCTCCATAAAGCGCAGTAAAACTTAAAGTCGTGCTTCTTGAAAACGCGGCATTTGACCGAGCGAGCCCATGGGTTTGCAGTGCAGCATCGCCTCATCCACGACCGCGATAATCTCGGCACATCCTAAAATTTGCTTGTTACTGGCAATAATATACCGAGCCAAATGCTCAATCAGCTGCCAATATAGAGGATCCTCAATAAAGTTAAAGGCTTCCAAAAATATTTGCGCAATTTTTTCGCTGCCTTGTGCCATGGTGTGGGTAAAACAATCGATATATTCTTGCACTAAAGCCACATCAGCAGCACCACCATAAAAGCGTAACGCCTCAACATTAATCAACTGGCGATTAATCGCTTCGCCATCGCGTAGAGCAACATATTTTGCTTCCGCCAAAGGCCCTGCCAGTAAATTCACCATATCTGCCTCGAACGCCCACAAATAAGCTTGCTGGTCCGCTGTTGAAAAATGCAGTAACGAATGCGGTAGATTCTGAATCAGTCGCCCGCCTTCCACTTTCGCCCATGGCTCATTGCCATGCAAACCCTGACTATCACGTAGCGTGATTTGAAAAAACACAGGCGGTAAATTACATTGCTGATTCCGCAAATAAATGGCAACCGCATGTCCTGCTTCATGAAAAGCAACTTGCTGTTGCAATTCTAATTGTTTACTCGCCTGAGTATCGGTGGTACTGAAATTTCTATGCATATTAACTCCTGTCGCCATGCGGGCCTAAACCGCGAATATGAATGATGCTGAAGTGTAGAAGAGAAATTACGCACTGAAAATGTGGCAAAACGCCGCGCGACAAATTGTCGCAGATGGAGGGTGTTAATGTATGTATTAGGGAGGCAATGTTAGTAGCGCGTGCCTGCATTTAGTGTAACGGAATGTTGGGTTAACTAAGTCAATAAATACAGTTGATGAAAAGCTGTGCCTGTGCGAATGGCTTACTAATAGTGATCACATTCCAAATCGGGCGTTAATGATTAAGAAAAAAGTTTTTAAATTATAGGCAATTTTAAGTGGTAACTCTTTGCTAAGATAAATGATCTAATATCAGATTGGTCCACGTATGATTATCATCCGAAATTTTATCGCCACCGATACCGAGTCAGTCCAACTCATCTATACAGCATGTACTCGCGAACTACGAGAGGTTTATGCCCCAAAACCAAATCCAAAGGATCAATTGCTTAACGGAATAGGGACAAACTTACGAATTGTGGCATTAGATGATTCGGGTAATGTCATTGGTGTTACTGAGTATATTCCACAATCTTTATTTCTCTATGTTCAAGGCATTGCGGTCGCTCAAACACATCGACGGCGTAGGGTAGCCTCCGCCCTCATTGAGTATACAGCTAAGCTTGCAGTTGAGCTAGGTTTACCAGCGTTGTCGTTGACAACCATTAAAGAAACAGGGAATGTAGAGGTATTCAAAAAACTTGGGTTTATTGAAATCGAAGAGCGTATATCCGATCGATTTGTGGGCATTGATGGAAAATCAATTACTGAAGTTAACTTTTGGCGGAATGTGCCTTAACATTGTAAAATTAACGACTAGCTAGCACAAAGTGGGCAGTAGTTCTTACCCAGCTTATCAACGGTAAATAGTTACACATGGATATAAAAAGCGCCCCCCGCTTTAGTAATCCAGGCTCCTGATTTGGCGCTATAGGCCAATATTTAACTGCTATAGAGTAAGCTACAGACAGCCATACCATTCGACGGCTTAATGAAATCACCTCAACCTCAACCTCAACTTGCCGACCACTCCACCAAACCACTATACGCCGTCCCCAAAACCACTAAGCCAAACACAATACGATACCAAGCAAACACGATGAAATCATGCCCACTGATATAGCGTAGCAAGCCTTTAATCGCTAATAAGGCACTGATAAACGCGGCCAGCATACCGACGGCAAAATACGGGGCATCCACAGCTAATTCCAATAATTCCCGATGTTTGTACAGATCATACAAGCTAGCCACGACTAGCGTAGGAATGGCTAGGAAGAAAGAAAATTCGGTCGCGGCTTTGCGTGACAGTCCAAAAAATAAGCCGCCGATAATAGTTGACCCCGAACGCGACATCCCCGGGATTAACGCACAGGCTTGCGCTAGCCCAAGTTTAAGTGCATCCAGCGGGGTTAAATCATCCACGGATTCCACTCGCACGGTGTGCTGGCGTTTTTCGGCCCAGATAATGATGAATGCCCCGAAAATAAAAGCCAAGGCCACTGGCACTGGTTTAAATAATAGCGCTTTGATATGTTTACCAAATAAAAAGCCCAAGCTCGCTAACGGTAGAAAGGCAATGCTTAAGTTAACTGCAAATTTCTGTGCCACAGGGTCGCTACTAAGACCTGTCAAGACCGACCAGATTTTTTTACGATATTCCCAACACACCGCCAAAATGGCACCGACTTGAATGACCAGTTCAAATACTTTGCCTTTTTCGTCGTTGAAGTGCAGTAAATCCCCCACCAAGATCAAATGTCCAGTACTGGAAATCGGTAAAAATTCGGTCAAGCCTTCTACGATGCCTAAAATTAAGGCTTTGATAACTAGTATTAAATCCATAGGTATTTTTGAATAAGTGAAACAAGCTGCATGGCTGACCTTGCAGCGCTAAACAAGCAGGATAAACGCTTTTAGCTATTTGCTCAATTGCGCATGACGAAAACATGCGGTGACATGATCATTCACCATACCAATTGCCTGCATATAGGCATAGCAAATCGTGGGGCCCACAAATTTAAAGCCTCGCCGGAGGAGATCTTTACTCATAGTTACTGATTCTGGCGTACTGGCAGGTAAATCACTATGGGATTGCCAATGGTTTTGTTTAGGGGTACCGCCGACGAATTGCCAGATGTAGGCATCAAAACTGCCAAATTCCTGCTGCACCTGGATAAACGCTCGTGCATTTAATAAGGTGGATTGAATTTTTAAGCGATTGCGAATAATTCCTGGATTGTCCAACAAGGCTTGTATGCGTTCTGCATCAAACTTGGCAACGCTATGTACATCGAACTCGGCAAAAGCTTGGCGGTAGTTTTCGCGTTTTTTTAAAACCGTTACCCAACTCAAACCCGCTTGTGCGCCCTCTAAAATCAGCATTTCGAACAGCAAGCGATCATCGTCCACTGGCACGCCCCATTGCTGATCGTGATAAGCTTCAGAAAGCGTATCCGACAGCGCCCAAGTACACTTTTGCATAGTGAGCCCCCTGCTTGCTCAGTGAAAAATCTATAGGTTAGTGCAAATCACTAAAACGATTTAGTGGCTGTGCAACGCATAAATACCGTTGTTCGTGATTATTTTCTAACGCCATAATGCGTTTAACAATATCTTCTGCACTACTTTTACCAATCGGTCCGGCTACCGCTCTCCCTGTCGCATTGCTCAGTAAATGCACATAATTTTGATATGGCCCACCTGCGATTTTAGAACTGACCACGATGCCCGGCGTATCCCAATGCGAATACTGTTTGGGGGTTGCGGTTCCGGCATTGCATTCCCCCATAAAAATCAAACCATCCGCTTTAACTAAGTCGCGTAAGCTATTAGCGTACAAGTTAAAGCGTGCTTCACTGGCTTCTTCGTAATATTTAATATCATATAAGGATTTTCGGCAAACCTGATCACAGCTGTCCAACCGCTCTGAGCGTAACGCTTCCGGCAGCTCTTGCAGCTTGGTGTTGGGGCAGAATTTATTAAAACAATTATTATCCACGGGCTGCAATTGTTGGCGCATGCGGCGTAACGTCGCTTTCGCCTCATTGGGAGGCAGTTCCAGTAATTCGCGCCAATGCTGATCGACATAGTCTGCAAATGCTGGATTTTCATGCGGCTTATAACTAAGCGCAATCACATGCTGATTACCCGGTTGCGCTTCCGTTAATTGCAGGACTAAGGTCTGATCGCCTTGTTGCGTTCGGTCTTCGCGCAGCACATCCGTATTTAAAATAGGGCCATCGTAACCGCCATGCGCGATAAATATGGCACGGTCAAAGCTTGCTCCGCGCTGGCGGAGTGCATCGGTTTGGGCATAATAATCTTTCCAGGTACGCACATTCCGCAGAAAGGTTACATGCGCATGATAGCGCGCACGATAAAACGCTTCCAAACGCCGCGCATAAGGTTCGGGCCAATGCGCATTTTCGCGAGCAACATCGGGATTACGATACATTAATGGCACCAACAAAATCTCTTTTGGCGCACGCCGAATCGTAAAGTCGCTGAGTTGACTGCTGCCTTCTTGGCATGCAGCAAAACCGCCCCCCAGTTCATCGGCCAGGGCCAAATGCAGGATTGAAAAGTTGCACCACGTAATCATGCAAATGCTTGTAAGTAATACTTGCCAATTAAACTTGCTACGCGACATGATCTATCTTCCATGTTAAAAACTCTAAGCTAGCATAATATTTATGAATCAGACCAAAATACGCCAATATTCTTAAATCGCAAAGTCTATAAGCTCTTAGCAATCATAGGTGTGTAGGCTTGCGCGCTAGTTCTCTGCAGCTTATCCCCAAAAACCATAAAGCGCGAATTACGTGCCCTGCGCCAGCAACGACGGCGCTAAATTGTGCAAAAACTTCAATCCACAAGGAAATTAAATGGCTTGCTAAGTTTTTTGTTGTGTTCCGCTGGCGCTTCTTTTATGCTTGCAATACTCTAGGCCAAGTAATAGTGTGTATTCTTAAACTTATGCGATCTTTGTTACTCACGCATATTGCCTAGTTGTACAGAACCGCCATGCCAACATAATAACAAAAACGGGTTTTGCTTTGAGCGAGTAACCTTACAAGCAAGAAACTCGTGTGCTCAGGATTATTTTATGCAGATTTATCTAGACAATATCAATGAATTGCTTTTGAGTTGGTTTGCCATCATCATGAGTAACCCCGTGTATCAAGCAATCGCGGGCGCCGCAGTCGTCGCTGTATTAATCTGGTTGGTTATGATTATTAATTACCAGCTTAAGCTTGCTAAGTTACGGGGAACTCTACGCAAAACTGAATCGGCACATGAAACCGAACGCCAACAACTGCATACCGAAATCGATAACGTTAAAGAGCAACTGCACTATACCGCCAGTGAATTGGATGCAAAAACTGTGCAGCTCAGCCAATTAGAAGCTGAACAACTCAAAGCTAAAGCGTTGATTGATCGTACGCTCAATCTGGAAAAACAAGCTAAACATCTCGTTGACACCTTACAAACAGAATTTTATTTACCTGGAATAGCGCAAGCCGAACTTGCGGAGACCTTGGGTCAAACGGTGCAGCAAGTGGTCACCCGCCTTAAAACCTCTACCCAAGAACACTTAGCCGTTGTGCAAGCGCAACAACAGACGAAACAAGTGTTAAGCGAGAACGCGGCTTTAATAGAAAAACTGCAACTGCAATTATCAGATCTGACGGCGCAACAGCAAACGTTGGAACAGGACTATAAAGCTCAAAAATCAGCTTGGCAGCAAGAGCAAGCACAATTGCATGAAGAATTACAGTTGTTGCAAGCCAGCCAGCAAGAGAATTTAAACAAAATTGCCGAACTCGAAGCCAAACCGCAAACAGTGACCTTGGCCGCGGCCGCATCGACCGTGACGCAAGCTATTATTGAACCTGCCACAGCGACGCTAAACACGTTACAACACGAAGTTAAAGTAGCGGTAGAAGCCGTGGAAGAAGCGGTAACACCATTAGCTGAAAGCGTCATAGAATCTGTCACTGAGGCGGTCGCGCCCTTAGAGGAAATGGTAGAAAATGTCGTCGAGAATGTGACTGAAGTAGTCACTGAAGTTGAGCAGGCCGCCGAGAGCAGCTTGGCACAAACCAGCAGTAAATTTTCCAGCTTTATGGGATCGCTTAAAGGCTTAGGTGCTAGCAAAAAAGCGTCCCCTGTCGTCGAAAGCGCCCCAGAAATCCCCGATGCCCCCAGCGCACCAGCTGAAGCACCCGCAGCACCTGAGTCATCTGCAGTAACGGAAGAAAGTAGTAGTCCGGCTAGCCCTGGCCTATTTGGTAAACTCAAAAGCTTTGGCAGTAGCAAGAAATCTAGCGTAGCGGTCGCTGTAGAGACACCTGAGGCTGCTGTTGAAGTTGCTACAGCCGAAGTTATTGCAGAGAGCAAACCTAGTTCTGGCACGCTAGACAAAATGAAAGGCTGGGTTAACTTTAAAAAACCCGCAGCCGTGGAAGATGCTAAACCTGAAGAAGCCTCAGCTGAGCCAGAACCCTTTTTGGATAGTATGTTAGAAAAATTGGAAACCAGTAATGTGAATAAAATGGTTCCCGAGAAATTAAAAGATATTTACCGCAAAATTATGTCGGTATAAAGTATTGATATAAATTTAGCTTGTGTAGCTCTCCTGCTTTAAACTTTAGGAGAGCTACACCACAAAGTGTCAGCGTTTACAGTATTAACAACTTAAATAGCCTGTTTAATCCGCGCCATCGCTTTTTCCAGATTTTGCATGCTGGTTGCAATCGAAATACGGATATGACCATCGCCACCAAACGCTGAACCCGGTACCAAAGCCACGCCCGCTTTTTCAATCAGATAATCCGCAAACTCTAAATCGTTATTGATATTATCTAAGCGCGCAATCAACTTTTCCACATTCGGAAATACATAAAAAGTGCCGTCAGTTTCCAAGCATTCAACACCCTCAATTGAATTTAATTCTGCCACCACATAATCGTGGCGTTTTTTAAACTCAACGCACATTTCTGCGATAAAGCTTTGATCGCCCAGCAATGCAGTTTCTGCAGCCACTTGTGAAATAGAAGTTGGATTAGAGGTGCTTTGTGATTGAATTGTGCACATGGCTTCAATTAAATCCAGCGGACCCGCAGCATATCCAATCCGCCAGCCAGTCATCGAATAGGCTTTAGAAACGCCATTCATCACCACGGTACGTGCATAAAATTCTGGATGCGCATTCAAGATATTTACGAAAGTGCCCGGCTGCCACAGAATGTGTTCATACATATCATCGGTAGCGATAATAATGTCTGGGTATTCGGCTAATACATCTCCCAAAGCTTTTAATTCTGCAAGCGTATAAGCAGCACCGGTTGGATTCGATGGACTGTTAATAAAAATCAACCGGGTTTTGGGGGTGATCGCCGCCCGCAATTGCTCAGGTGAAATTTTGAAGTTCTGTGCTTGGGTAGTAGGAATAATTACCGGGACCCCATCCGCCAATAACACCATATCTGGGTAGGATACCCAATAAGGTGCTGGTATGATCACTTCATCCCCTTTGTTCAATAACGCTTGCGTCAGGTTAAACGAACTTTGCTTACCGCCGCACGACACTAGAATTTGTTTTGGCGTATACTCCAAACCATTATCTTTTTTAAATTTTGCGATAATTGCTTTTTTTAAACCCGCAGTGCCGTCCACCGCTGTATATTTGGTAAAGCCATTGGCAATTGCGGTTACCGCTGCATCTTTAATATGTTGCGGAGTATCAAAATCCGGTTCCCCGGCACCCAGGCCGATAATATCTTTACCCGCAGCGCGCATTTCGGCAGCTCTTGCGGTAATCGCCAAGGTTGGAGAAGGTTTAACAGCTTTGACTCGGTCTGAAAGTGTAATACTCATAATTCGGTTAGGATAGTTATAAAAAATACGGTACGTGATTACTCAATTGCGGCAAACAGCCCACACTCACCTGCTTCCTGTTCGGAAAAAATAGGGAGTCAATGCAATAATTTTATCGGTCCAACTGGTAATTATACGCTAATGTATAATAGTTCAAATTCAAAAACTCAATAATTTATGCCTAGCTATTACTCATATTGTGGAAAAAGCGTTTAAAATTCATAGTCGTTATCAACCCGCAGGCGATCAACCGACCGCCATCCAGCAACTGGTGGAGGGTTTGCAGGACGGTGAAGTACACCAAACCTTGCTGGGAGTAACCGGGTCAGGTAAAACCTTTACCATTGCA
>SXGT01426141.1_pt1 | contig 12367 bp, 11 predicted proteins | sample 3176221 | NCBI WGS metagenome assembly SXGT01 (sample SAMN11356862, study PRJNA531348) | freshwater metagenome | isolation source: freshwater sample F1-120 | place: China: Fuxian Lake, Yuxi | collected 2017-12-25
CGGTGGCCTTCGGGTTGTTCCAGTAGCCCGACATCAGGGTCGGGGCCCGGTAGACGATCTCTCCGACCTGGCCGACCGGGACATCGTTCATATCCTCGTCGACGATGCGGGCCGACACCGTCGGGATGACTCGCCCGACCGAGCCCAGCTTGCGAATGGCGTCTTCCCCCAACAACATACACGTCACCGGGGACATCTCGGTCTGACCGAACGCGGCGAGGATACTGGCGCCCGGGAAGGTTTCGGCCATGTCCTTCAGCAACGTGTCCGATGCCGGCGCGGCGCCCCAGGACAGCACCCGCAGCCGGAGGTTGCGCGGCTGGGCCCGCTGGGCCGCACAGACCGCCTGCCACTGCGCGGGCACCAGGAAAATGCCCGTCACCTGCTCGGCCGCCAGCACGTCGAGCAGCGCACCGGGGTCGAAGGCGCCCAGCGGATAGAGCACCGTCGGACGGCCCAGCAGCAGACCCGGGATCATGTTGCCGATACCGGCGATGTGGAACAGCGGAACACCGATGAAGCCGACATCGTGGTTCAGATCGGCACCGTTGGTGAACAGGAAGGTCAGCGCCTGCCCGGTGATGTTGGTGTGGGTGAGCACCGCGCCCTTGGGCCGGCCGGTGGGGCCCGAGGTGTACATGATCAGCGCCGGTGAATCGTTCGGGATGTCGGCCGGGGCGGGTGCCGGGCCCGGTTCGGCCAGCAGGTCGTCGTAGCCGAGCACGCCGTCCTCGGTGGGCGCTCCGTCGACGATCACCGTCGACAGGGTCGCGTCCAGCGCACGCACCGCGGTGGCCACCGGTGCCAGCACCGATTCGGTGATGACCACCGCGGCGGCGCAGTCCGCGACCAGGAAGGCGATCTCCGGCGGGGTCATCCGGAAGTTCACCGGGACCGCGATCGCGCCGAGCCGGTTGGCGGCCAGGAACGACTCGATGAACTCGGTGCGGTTGAGCATGAGGATGAGCACCCGGTCCCCGGGCCCGACGCCGCGTCGCTGCAGCGCCCCGGCCAGCTTGGTGACCCGCTCGTCGAGTTCGGCCCATGTGGTGGTGTGGCCGAGAAAGCGCAGCGCGGTCTTTTCCGGCTGCATCAAGGCGTGCCGGGTCAGCTGGTTGGACCAGTTCTGCTGACGGGCGAGATAGGGCTGTTCGGTGCTCTGAGCAGTCAACGCGAAGGCTCTTTCGTCAGGGATGCGCAACCGGGCTTGCGCAATGTTGATATTTGATCAAACATTGTGTCGTCGCGGTCACACTATGCCGACACTGCCGACGTGAACAAGCCGTCCGCGATAGGTCACCACCGCTCGTTGAGAGGACGGCAGCCCGTGAACGCCCCCGCGAAACTGCGGCCCGCCCGCCGTCGCGAACAACTCTCCGATGAGGTCGCCGGCCATCTGCGGGTCGCGATCATGTCCGGGTCCCTGCGGCCCGGAACGTTCGTCCGCCTCGACGAGACCGCCGCACAACTCGGCGTGAGTATCACCCCGGTACGCGAGGCGTTGCGCACCCTGCGCGGTGAGGGGCTGGTGCAGCTGGAGCCCCACCGCGGGCATGTGGTGGCCCCCTTCACCCGCGATGACATCGCCGATATCTTCTGGCTGCAGGGAATGATCGCCGCCGAACTCGCCTCGACCGCGGCCCAGCGCGCCGACGACGCCGATATCGACGAGCTGGAACGGCTGACCGACGCGCTCGACGATGCGGTGCAGGGTGGCGATGTCGAGGCGATCGCGCTGGCGGAGTTCAACTTCCACCGCGCGTTCAACCGCATCACGAACCGGATGAAGCTGGCCTGGTTCCTGCTGAACGCCGCACGCTATCTGCCGCCGCACATCTACGCCTCCGATCCCCAGTGGGGTGTGGAGGCGGTGGCCAACCACCGGGAACTGGTGGCGGCGCTGCGACGACGCGATGTCGGCGAGGTCGTCCGGCTGACCCGCAGCCAATTCGACGACGGTGCGCGCCGGCTGACCAGCCTGCTCGACGATCTGGGGCTGTGGACCTAGACCAGTTCTTCGGCGCGCTTCTTCAGATTGCCCGCCAGGTGCTCCAGCGCATCGCCCGCGATCTTCTTCACCATCATCGCGGGCACGCCGGGCATGGCCACCTCGACATCCATGTCGACGGTGAGCAGGCTCGTGGGGCCCATGTCCACGACGGCGAACAGCTGCTCCTGCTTGGAGAACAGGTTGCCCTGCTGCATCACCGTCTGGATCTGGCTCTCGCCCGGGTAGTACACGGCCTGGATGTAGGTGCCCTCCATGCCCTGGACCTTGGTGTCCAGCCGTAGCTGGCTGGGCCTGCCGTCGTCGTAGCGGGCCAGCACCCAGGCGCCGGTGACCTCTTCGTTCCACTGCGGGTAGGCCTCGAAATCGGCGACGATCGCCATGATCGCGGCGGCGGGGGCGGCAACCTCGACGGTCTTGCTGACGACTGGCATCCGGCGAGCATATCGCCGGGGCTCAGTCCGCCGTGATGCCCACCATCAGTGCGCGGATGTCCCCGGGGATCGGGACGGGCCGACGCGTCTGGCGGTCGACGTAGACGTGTACCCAGGAGCCGACGGCGGCGACCGGCCCGCCGTCGGCCCACAGCCCGGTGCGGTAGGTGACGCTGCTGGTGCCCAGCCGGGTCACCGCGAGCCCGACCACCAGATCCGACGGGAACTTCAGTTCGGCGAAGTAGCGGCAGCTCGACTCGGCCACCACGCCCAGCCAGGGTGCGGTCACCGCGTCGACGGCCGCCCGGGTGCCGATCCAGGCGTTGATGGCGGTATCGAACAGCTGGTAGTAGATCGCGTTGTTGAGATGGCCGAACATGTCGTTGTCGGTCCAGCGCGTCTGCACCGGCCAGTGCAGCGGGAAGTCCGCGTCTGAGTACTCCATGTGGGCCAGCATGTCAGGCTGGTGACATGTTGATCCGTGGTGCGGTACTGGAAACGATCGGAGCGTCCCGGCCGTACGCGGCGTCGCAGCCGCTGTCGGTGACCGAGCTGGAACTCGACGATCCAGGCGACGGTGAGTTGTTGGTGCGGATCGAGGCGGCCGGGTTGTGCCACTCCGATCTGTCCGTGGTCGACGGCAACCGGGTGCGTCCGGTGCCGATGCTGCTCGGCCACGAGGCCGCCGGCATCATCGAAAAGGTCGGTGGTGCTTCGGATCTCGCACGCGGACAACGGGTGGTGATGACCTTCCTGCCGCGCTGCGGGCAGTGTTCGGCGTGCGCCACCGACGGGCTGGCGCCGTGCATCCCCGGTAGCGCCGCCAACGGTGCGGGCACGCTGCTCAGCGGTGCGGTGCGCCTCGGTGGCGGTGTGCTGCACCACCTCGGGGTATCCGGGTTCGCCACCCATGCGGTGGTGGACCGGCGTTCGGTGGTGCCGGTCGACCCCGATGTACCGGCTGTCGTCGCCTCCTTGTTGGGGTGCGCGGTGCTCACCGGTGGCGGTGCGGTGCTCAACGCCGGCCGGCCCCGGGCCGGACAGACGGTCGCCATCGTCGGGATGGGTGGGGTCGGGATGGCCGCGATGCTGACCGCGTTGGCGCACGAGGATGTCCGGGTCATCGCCGTGGACCGGCTGCCGGAGAAGCTGGCGCTGGCACGCGATCTCGGCGCGCACGCCACCTACACCCCCGAGGAGGTCACCGAGAAGGCCGAGGTGGTGATCGAGGCCGTCGGGCACGCCGCCGCACTGGAAGGTGCGATCGCGCTGACCGCGCCCGGCGGGCGCACCATCACCGTCGGGCTACCGGCCCCGGATGCCCGGATCGCGTTGTCGCCGTTGAGCTTGGTCGCCGAGGGTCGCACACTGATCGGTAGCTATCTCGGCTCGGCGGTGCCCGCCCGCGACATCCCCCGCTTCGTCGAGTTGTGGCGGGACGGAAAGCTGCCGGTGGAGAAACTGGTGTCGGCGACGCTGGCCCTCGACGAGATCAACAGCGGCATGGACGAATTGGCCGACGGACGGGCGGTCCGGCAGATCATCGAGTTCTGAACGCGCACCGAGCGATCAGATGGACAAGCCGATCCGCTCACCGATGACACGCACCACCGACCACACCCCGGGTGCGCCCTTCATCAGCGGCCAGGTGACCGCTGCGGTGACCACCGAGCACACACTCTGCGCCAGGGAGGCCGGGACGCGGACCGGATCCATCAGGTCGTTCTCGGCGAACGGCCCCGCATCGGCCGACACCATGAGCTCGGTGAACTTGCGCAGCGAGCGACCGGCACCGCGCAGACCGTCGACGGCGCCCAGAAACGAGTCGCGGCGCGAGATCTCGGCGCGGAGGTCCTCGACGGACACTCCCAGGTGTTCGGCCAGCAGACCGTCCCGCACGGAGGCGACCAGGGCTCGCACATCGTCGCGGTCCGACGAATCATCAAGTGCGAGATCACATTCGCTGTCGAATCCCAGTGATCGGTTGTTGAGGTTGGACGATCCGATGCGCAGGAACCGGTCGTCGACGATCATGACCTTGGAATGAATGTAGAGCGACGTGCCGCCGGGTACCGCAGGCCAGTAGACGCCGAACCGGCCGTGTTCGTCGGCATCCCAGAGCAGCCGCACCATGCGCTCGCGGGCGCTGTCCATCGAGGCGGTTTCCAGCGGGCTCTCCGACGTCCGCGGCAGCACGATCACCACTTCGGGTCCGTCCGGCTCGCGCAACCGCTCCGCCAGCGCCTCGCAGATCCCCCGCGCGGCCAGGTACTGGTTCTCCAGATAGATGAAGTCCCGGGCGACTGCGATGGCGGCGAGGTTCAGTGCCTCCACCTCGCGGACCTCGTCGCGCTCCGGCAGTGGCGGCAGTGTGCGCGCAATGCCGACCTCGACCTGCCGTAGCGCCGGCTCGCAGAGCCGCGGCCAGGCCACCGCGCCCGCCCTGACCGGCGGTAGCGTCTGTCCGGTCGCCGTGTGCCACCGGTCGCGGGCCAGCTCGGCCAGACACGATGCGGCCTCCCCGTCGACCACCGTGGCCACTTCATGACGCGGGCCGTACGGCTCGCCCCCGGCGTGCCGGCCGGGATCGTTCGGGGTGTGCGCGCGGGTGTCCCACCGCCCGAGCGTCAGGTCGATACCGCCGCAGAACGCCACCGCGTCGTCGATCGCGACGATCTTCTGGTGATGCACCGCGCCGAGTGGATGTGCGCCGTCGACGGCCAGATGCATGCGCTGCGAGGTGATCCGGTTGAGCCACTGCACCGGGACGATGCTGTACCAATACCGCTCGAAGGCGGCGAGCAGACGGAGATTCGACTTCAGCACGTAGACCTTGAGGTGCGGTCGCCGCCACAGCAGCCAGAACAGAAACGGGCCCAGCTGGTTCGGGCCGGGCATCGTCGCGCCCTCTGGTTCGAACGTCGTGCGGGAGTCGAAGTCCCATCCCACCAGCAGAATCCGGTTTTCGGCGCCCAGCATCGCGGACTTCACGTGCCTGAGATAGTCCGCCCCGTCGATGATCGGGGCGTAGCGACCCGCCTCTGCGGTACGCCAGCACGTCTCGCCGGGTGCCAGCAGCGGATCCTTGACCGTGGTCATCAGCGCCTCCTTCGCTCCGGGCGATCGCCCGCGCGGACTCATCTACTGAGTCGCGCACCAGTGTGCACCACGCACGCGAACGAGACGCACCCCACAATCGTCGCCCGGAGCGCCCTTCACAACTTGTATGATGAGTTATAGACTTGTCATATGACTGATGCCATCCGCCATCTCCGCCTGTCCCACGTCGTGCTTCCGCTGCCCAACCCGGTCAGCGATGCCAAGGTCCTCACCGGCCGTCAGAAGCCGCTGACCGAAACGGTGTTGCTGTTCGCCGAGGTCCGCACCGAGCAGGGCTTCGAGGGGATGGGCTTCAGCTACTCCAAGCGGGCCGGCGGGCCGGCTCAGTACACCCACCTCTGCGAGATCGCCGACGTCGCGATCGGCCAGGACCCGTCCGATATCGACCGCATCTACCAGTCCCTGCTGTGGGCCGGCGCCTCGGTGGGACGCTCCGGTGTGGCCACCCAGGCCATCGCCGCACTCGATGTCGCGTTGTGGGATCTGAAGGCGCGACGCGCCGGACTGCCGTTGGCCAAACTCCTCGGTGCCCATCGCGACTCGTGCCGGGTGTACAACACCTCCGGCGGGTTCCTGCAGGCCTCGGTCGGCGAGATCAAGGAGAAGGCCAGCGCCTCACTGGAATCCGGTATCGGCGGCATCAAGATCAAGGTGGGACAGCCGGATTGGCGGATCGACCTGGACCGGGTCGCCGCCATCCGGGAGCATCTCGGCGACACCCCGCTCATGGTGGACGCCAACCAGCAGTGGGACCGGGCACGGGCCCGCCGGATGTGCCGCGAACTCGAACAGCACGACCTGATCTGGATCGAGGAACCCCTGGATGCCTGGGACGCGGTCGGCCACGCCGACCTGTCGCGCGCCTTCGACACCCCGATCGCCACCGGCGAGATGCTCACCTCGGTTCCCGAGCACATGGCGCTGATCGACGCCGGCTACCGCGGCATCGTGCAACCCGACGCACCCCGGATCGGTGGCATCACCCCGTTCCTGCGCTTCGCCACGCTCGCCTCGCACGCCGGGTTGGCCCTGGCCCCGCATTACGCCATGGAGATCCACCTGCACCTGGCTGCCGCGTACCCGACCGAGCCGTGGGTCGAGCATTTCGAATGGCTCAATCCGCTGTTCGACGAGCGCATCGACATCCGGGACGGGCGGATGTGGCTGCCCGAGCGCGCCGGACTCGGCTTCACGCTCAGCGATGAGATGCGGGCGCGCACCGTGGAGAGCGCGAGCTTCGGTCAGTCATGATGTGGCGATGACGACCTCGTTGGCCCAGCGGGTGGTCGCCGGCGTGAAGGACAAGATCTTCGCCGGCGATCTCCCGCCCGGGCACAAGCTGCCCTCGGAAACCGAACTGGTCGAGGAGTTCGGGGTGTCGCGCACCGTGGTGCGCGAAGCCGTCACCCGGCTTCGTGCCGAAGGCCTCGTCGAAACCTTCCAGGGCCGCGGCTCATTCGTGCTCGCCGTGCCGGAGCCGACGTCGTTCACCGTCGAGTCCGCTGCCATCCGGTCCCACCATGACGTGCTGGACATGATCGACTTCCGGCTCGGTATCGAATGTGAGGCGGCCGCGCTGGCCGCCGCCCGGGCGGATGCGGCGGGCGCACAGAACGTGCGCACCGCGCTCACCGAGTTCACCGAGGCCGCGCCCGAGGACGCTGTCGAGGCCGACTTCCGCTTTCACCGCGCCGTCGCCGCGGCCAGCGGCAACCGCTTCTATGTCGACCTGCTCGACTCACTCGGTCCGATGATGATCATGCTGCCCCGCACCCGCCTCGGTGACACCCACTCGATCACCGATGCGGCCCACGCCGAACGGATTCTCCGCGAGCATGACGCCATCGCGACGGCCGTCGTCGACGGCGACCCGGAATTGGCCCGCGCGGCGATGCGACTGCACCTGGGCAACACCCGGCGCCGTCTCGACGCCGGCAGGCCCTAGCGCACCACGGTTTCGGTGTCATCGGCCTGGGCCGGCGCGGAGGCCGCCGCACGCTTGTGGCGCACGAACTGGATCACCGGGAGCGCCACCAGCAGCAGGAAGATCGCCAGGATGCCCCCCGAGATCGGCCGGGTGATGAATCCGGTGGGGTCGCCGTCGAAGATCAGCAGGGAGCGCCGGGTGCTGGCCTCGATGATGGTGCCCAGCACGAACGCCAGCACCATCGGCCCGGGGTCGAAGCCGGCCTTCTTCATCAGGTAGCCGACGATGCCGAAGGCCAGCATGACGAAGATGTCGAAGGTCGAGTTGTTGATCGTGTAGACACCCAGGATGGTGATGAGCGCGGTGATCGGCGCCAGGATCGCCGGACGCACCCGCAGGATCCGGACGAACAAGCCCACCAACGGAATCGACAGGATCAGCAGCAGGATGTTGCCGATGTACATCGAGTTGATGACACCCCAGAACACGTCGGGATGCTCGTCGACGAGTTGCGGTCCGGGCGAGATGCCCAGGATCAGCAGCGCCCCGAACAGCATCGCCATCGACGCGTTGGCGGGCAGGCCGATGGTGAGCAGCGGGATGAACGATGAGGTGGCGGCCGCGTTGTTGGCCGTCTCCGGTGCGGCGACGCCCTCGATGGCGCCGCGACCGAAACGCTCGGGGGTCTTGGAGCGCCGTTTCTCGGTGGCGTAGGCCACGATCGACGACAGGGTGGCACCACCGCCGGGCAGCACACCCAAGACGAAGCCGATGATCGAACCGCGCCCGATGGCACCCGAGGACTGCCGGAGATCCTTGCGCGACGGCCACACATTGCCGACCTTGGCCGGGACATGTGTCTTTCCGTGGCGCTGCTCCAGGTTGTACAGAATCTCCCCGACACCGAACAGGCCCATCGCCACGACGACGAAGTCGATACCGTCGGCCAGTTGCAGGCTGTCGAAGGTGAAGCGGGAGGCACCGCTGAAGCTGTCCCGGCCCACCGTGGCGAGCAGCAAGCCGACCGCACCGGCGATCAGCGCCTTGAGCTTGTTGCCGCTGCCGATGGTCGCGACCAGGAGCACACCGAGCAGGGCCAGGGCCGCGTACTCGGGCGGACCGAAGTCGAGCGCGATCTCTGCCACGACGGGGGCCAGCAGCGTCAGCCCGATGATCGAGATCGTCGCGCCGACAAAGGATCCGATGGCCGCAATACCCAACGCGGTGCCGGCCTTGCCCTGTTTGGCCAGCGCGAAGCCGTCGAAGACGGTGACCACCGAGGATGCTTCGCCGGGGAGCCGCAGCAGCACCGAGGTGATGGTGCCGCCGTACTGGGCGCCGTAGTAGAGACCGGCCAGCATGATGATCGCGGCCACCGGGTCGATGGTGTAGGTGATCGGCAGCAGGATCGCGATGGTGGCGGCGGGGCCGAGGCCGGGCAGCACACCGATGATCATGCCGATGAGCACGCCCATCAGGCAGTACAACAGGTTCTGGGGTTCGGCAACCAGGGCGAACCCATCCAGGAATGCGGTGAAGTCCATGATGTTTCGGCTTCGCTCAGAACGCGATGAGGTGGGGGAGCGGAATCCGCAGCCCGTAGATGAACAGGAGGTAGAACACTGCCGTGGTGGCGACGCTGATCACCGCAGTGCTACGCCAGCTTTCACCGCCCAGGAAGCGCAGCCAGATCACACACAGCACCACCGCGGGAATCTCGAAACCGATCAACGGCATCAGCAGACCGAAGCCTGCGAAGGTGACGGCGCCGATGGCCACCAGAAGGCTGCTGCGGGTGAACTTTTCGGCGTCGTCGAGCCGGCGTCCGACCACCAGCAGCAGCATCGACAGTGCGGCGATGAGCACGCTGACCACGAAGGGCCACAGTCCGGGACCGGGCTCGCGCAGCGAGCCCAGACCGTAGCCGGAGGCCAGCGCGGCGCCGGCGACTCCGATCACCAGACCGATCAGCGCACCCGCGATCTGATAGCCGGGGCCGCCCGCGGGCGGGCGCTCCTCGTGCAGTTCGTGAGCGACCTCGGCCTCGATCTCGGCCAGGATGTCGTGTGCGTGCGGTGCGTGCGGCTCACCCACGGCGGTCATCAGCCCGCGTTCCGCAGGTCGAGGTCGTACTGCCCGACCAGCTCGGCGTAGCGCTGCTTGTCCTCGTTGAGCTGGGTCAGCATGTCCGCGCCGGACAGCTCCATCGGCGTGAGGCTGTTCTGCTCGTTGAACTTCTTGTAGTCCTCGGTGGCGAACGTCGCCTTCAGGCCCTCGACGAGCTTGTCCTTGACCTCCTGCGAGGTGCCCTTGGGAACCGTCATGAACCGGTACTGCGTCACCTCGACGTCCAGGCCCTGCTCCTTGGCCGTCGGCACATCGGGCAGGTAGCTGATCCGGTCCGGGCCGAACACCGCCAGCGGCACCAGCTTCCCGGACTGGATGTTCTCGATCGCCTCGCCCACCTGGATGGAGGCGACCTCGACCTGGTTGCCGAGCACCGCGGCCAGCGCCGGCGCGCCACCGTCGAACGGAACGGCGGCCGAGGGCACATTGCTGCTCTTGAACAGCAGCGCGGCGGACAGCTGCGCGCCGGTCCCGACGCCGGTGGTGCCGTAGCGAACCGTGCTGTCGGCGTTCTGCATGTCCTGGATGGTCCTGAACCCGCTACCGGGGCTCGCGACCAGCACGTAGTCGTCGCGGGATACGCCGTAGACCACGTCGAAGGCGTCGATGTCGGTGACCTCGTCGGGGCTCACGGCGAGCGGGGTGATCGTGAACAGCGACGCGTTCTGGATGGCGATCTTCGAGCCGTCCGGCGCGGCGTTCGCGACCTCGGCCGCGGCCAGGGCACCGTTGGCACCCTCGCGGTTGATGACCGGGAACGAGGCGCCCAGGTCATCGCTGAGGCCCTTGGAGACGGCACGGCTGATCAGGTCGCTGGATCCCCCGGCCGAGGCGCCGACGTACATCTCGACGGTGCCGGACGGCCAGCCGTCACCGGACCCGCTTCCGGTGCTGGTCTGCACTCCACCGCAGGCGGTGAGCAGCAGGCCGGCGGCGGCTGCGCCGGCCAGCGCGGCGCGGGGACGTCGGCGGGTGGCTTCGATCGCCATCGGGCACCTCCTGTTGTTCAAGTCTCAGATCGCCACCGGTGTGGCGGCCATCACTTAACTTAGGAAGCTCGGCGATACCTGTCCAAGGCATAATTGGTATCGCTTCATGCCGACATTGAATCGCCGGTGCTTATCTCACGAAGCCGCTTGCGGCGCGGTGTCGTGCAGATCGATGCCGTACTGCCGGACCAGTTCGGCGTAACGGCGCTTGTCCTTGTCGAGCTGGGCCAGCACCTCACCGCCGGGTATCTCCATCGGGGTGAAGCTGTGCTGTTCGTTGAAGTTGCGGTAGGCCTCGGAGTCGAACGTCGCCTTGAGTCCGTCGATCAGCGCGTCCTTGACGTACTGCGGAGTCCCCTTGGGCACCGTCATGAACCGGTACTGGGCCACCTCTGCGTCCACTCCCTGCTCTTGGACGGTGGGCACATCGGGCAGGTAGCCGTTGCGGTCGGGACCGAACACCGCCAGCGGCACCAGCATCCCGGACCGGATGCTCTCGATCGCCTCACCGACGTGGATGACGGCGATGTCCACCTCACCGGCGAGCACCGCAGCCAGCGCCGGCGCCCCGCTGTCGAACGGCACCGGCTCCGCAGGCAGGCCGGTCTGCGTGAACAGCAGAGCGGCCGACAGTTGGGCGCCGGTGCCGACGCCGGTGGTGCCGTACCGGATGTTCGGGTCCGCACGCATGTCCTCGATCGTGCGGAAACCATTGGCGGGGTTCGCCACCAGGACATAGTGATCCCGGGAGATCCCATAGACCACGTCGACGTTCTCGATGTCAGCGGCCTGATCGGGCGGAACGGCCAGCGGGGTGATGGCATACAGCGAGGCATTCTGGATCGAGAGCACCGAACCGTCGGCCGGGGCGGCGGCGACCTCCGCCGCGGCGATCGCGCCGTTGCCGCCCTCCCGGTTGATGATCCGGAACGGCGTCGCCCCGTCACCGGAGAGGCCCTCGGCGACCGCTCGGCTGATCAGATCGCTGGATCCACCGGCGGCGTAGCCGACGTACATGTCGACGGTGCCCGACGGCCAGGCACCCGCGGGTTGCTCCGCCGTTTCGGCCTCGATGGCGCCGCACGCCGTGAGCAGTACGGAGGCGACCGCCAGCGCGGCTGCCGGTCGTGAACGGGCGGCTGCGAACGCCATGAAGCACTCCCCTGCTTGCGTGAATCCCCCGGGCCAACGGCATCGTGTTGACGGCGACGTCAGAAAGGTAACACGCGGGGCAGCTACCACACGGAAGATCCGGCCGATCTCAGAACCAGCTGTCCTGCATCTCCAGCGTGGTGCGGTCCAGGCTTTCCAGCAAATCCAATTGGGCTGCCGTCTTGGGCAGTTCGTAGCGGAAGAAGAAGCGCGCGGCCTGGCGCTTGCCCTCGTAGAAGTCGCCGCCCTGGTCGCCGGCGACCAGGTACTGCTCCAGCCAGATCCAGGCGATGACGATATGACCGAACGCCTCCAGATAGATCGCGCTGTTGGCCATCGCGGCCTCGACGTCGCCGGAGGCGAACATGCCCGCGGTCACCGACGCCAGCCGCTGCCAGGAGGCGTGCAGTTGGGCGGCCAGCGGGTCGTCACCGGCCTGGGCGATGGTCGCGGAAACCCGCTCCGACAACGCCGCCAGGCTGGCGCCGTCGTTCTGGGTGACCTTGCGACCCAACAGGTCCAGGCTCTGAATGCCGTGGGTACCCTCATGGATCGGGTTGAGCCGGTTGTCCCGGTAGTGCTGCTCCACGTCGTACTCGCGGGTGTAGCC
>SXGT01383058.1_pt1 | contig 12366 bp, 10 predicted proteins | sample 3176221 | NCBI WGS metagenome assembly SXGT01 (sample SAMN11356862, study PRJNA531348) | freshwater metagenome | isolation source: freshwater sample F1-120 | place: China: Fuxian Lake, Yuxi | collected 2017-12-25
GCTCTGGCTTGCGTGGTTCACTTCAAATTGGTTCGTCACACTGGTTGCTTCCAAGTATCTCGAGTCTCCTGCTTGGCTCGCCACGACGACCACGGTGCCGGAGTCGGTCAGGCTAAAGGTGCTCCCGCTCACGGTCGCGGGGCCGCTTTCGATGTGGAAGCTCACTCCTAATCCGGAACTCGCGCTGGCACTGAGTGCGATGGTGTTGGTGCTATAGCTCCGGTCGGCTATTGCTCCAAAGGTGATCATTTGATCTGCTTGGCTTACGACGAATGTCTCGGTCTCTTCGGGTGCTGCCGCGTAATCGCTGTCGCCTGTTTGGCTCGCTACTACGACTACGGTCCCTACTCCGGTCAGGCTCAGGGTGTTCCCGCTCACGGTCGCGGGGCCGCTCCCTACTCGATAGCTCACTCCTAATCCGGAACTCGCTGCCCCGGTGAGGGTCAGGGTTTGGGTGCTATATTCCTGATCGGCGATCGCTTCGATCTCAACGGTTTGCTCGATCTGGTTCACGCTCACGGTCAATCCGTCGCTGGTTGCTGTCCCTGCGGGGTTGCTCACTCGCACGGTATAGACTCCCGCTTCGTTGGTGCTCACGGCCTCAACTCGGTAGGTCGCGTTGGTCGCTCCGATGAGGTCGGTTCCTCCCTTTTTCCATTGATACTCGTAGGGGCCTCCTCCTTCGACTCCTGCTGCTATCTCCAGGCTCTGGCGTGCGGTCACTTCGCTCGCTGCACTGCTCACGCTCACGCTCGGGGGCACTACTACGGTGTAATATCCAATCAGTTCTCCGAGGTTCCCTGAGTTCCCTGACCAGATCTCTCCGGTGGTTCCTCCGCTCGGGAGTAACGCGCTCTCTTCGCTTAGGTCCAAGGTCAGGCTCCCACTGAGTGCTCCCGCACTCGTCACAAATCCTGCTATCTCTTCGGTCTCAGGGTCGTTATGGAAGAGGTTCAAATCCGACCATGTCCCGGATTGGGAATCGAGGTAAACATTCCCATACTCGCTGGTGGCTCCTGTCCCTTTCAGGGTCGATCCACTTTGAGTCGTGTATTCTCCGTTCGCATCGATATGGGTGCCTACTCCGGTCAGGAATCCCAGTAAGGTCACTCCGGCATAGATGCTCACTTCGCTCTGGTCGTTGACTAAAGATGGGTTCCCCGTCCCCTCGATCACCACTGCTCCCGCGTCGGTCACGTTGACGATCACAAGGATCGGCTCAACCCCCAGAACGGTCGCGGTACAAATCCCGAAGACTATCAAGCCCCGGAGGAAAGGTTTCAAAACTCGTCTTAGATAATTCTTCATAATTATGGAGCGAGTAGGGAGCCCATTTGTGAGGCACTCCGCCGCTGTTGTAATTATTTTTTACCCGGATTTTGATTTTTTTTTTTGCGATTTCTGCCACTAGGACTTCGATTCTGCGGTCAGCTGCGGCGAGTTGCTCTGGATTCAGGATTCGCTGAATCTCGCTGAAATGGTATTGGACTCTTTTGTCCTCCTTGAACCCCGGATCCTTGGCAACCACCCCCATCCAAGCGTAGGCTTCGACTACATTTGTTTTGAGACCTGTGCCATTCAGAAGCAGGGTAGCAACCCCAACCTGAGCTAACCGATCGTTCTGCCAGGCAGCTTTCTGAATAAGAGCCGCGCCTTTATTGGCGTTCTTGCGAACCTTGTCACCTCTAACGTAGATCAAACCAAGATTGTATTGGGCTGGGGGATACCCTTGGCGAGCCGACTTCTCATACCATTTCACAGCGGAAGCAAAGTTCGTTGTGACTCCTTCCCCATGCTCGAAAGCCAACCCTAAGTTGAATTGACCAGCTGGGGAGCCTTTTTCCGCCGCTTTTCGAAACCATCGAGTTGATTGTTCGTAATCCTGCGGCACATAACGGCCAGAAACGTGCAATTGACCAAGGTAATTCTGTGCTTCGGGGTTGCCTTTCTCCGCATCCGCTCGGAGTTTCTCGATTTTAATTTGAATCTCCTCGGGGGAGAATTGCTTCGTGGCTTCGCTGGGTGGAGGAACCGAGTTGGTGACGACGTTTGATGCGGGAGTTTGAGCAACAGCAGTCCAGCAAAAGACAAGCAAAAGAGTAATGCTGAAATACTTGCACTTGGATTCCATGCTTTTCATATTAACTAAGTGGAAATGAATGGCTAGGAACTTTTGACGAAAAACACTAGGAGAATAAGCCTCAGTGTAAGACCACGAGATTTAGCTAGCATTCTTCCAGCCCTACAAACTCTAGGGTCCAATGGTAGTGAAATAGTCGAACACTCTGTATTGCCAAGCTGGAGTATAATAATTTCTATCCAGTAAACTTTAGTCGGAGACCGGCATAATTTTTGAGTGCCAATTCGCGAGCATTTGCGTGGTTTACGATAGGATTGGGATAGGTAACACCCAATTCTATGCCTGCTCGTAACCGCAGCGCATGAGGGGCTTCCCACGGGCAATGCAACCAAGCGTCGGGGAGCCTAGCGATTTCTGGACACCAGTGCCTAACATATTCACCTTGAGGATCAAACTTTTCACCCTGACTCACGGGGTTGAACACTCTGAAATATGGGGAAGCGTCGACACCGCAACCAGCAGTCCATTGCCATCCGAGCGTATTGTTTGCCAGGTCAGCGTCGACGAGAGTGTCCCAGAACCAAGCAGCACCTTCCTGCCACGATAGCTGAAGGTCTTTGACTAGAAACGATGCAACTATCATCCGGACCCGGTTGTGCATCCATCCAGTCCTCCATAGTTCGCGCATGCCCGCGTCCACGATCGGATAGCCGGTGGCTCCACGCTGCCAAGCATGAAGCCAATCGCGGTGCCCGGATGAGAGTAAATGGGCAAACTCGGCCCGGTAGGGTTGCTCCGGAGTCAGTGGAAAATGGTGAAGCAGGTGGTGAGCGAACTCGCGCCATCCAATCTCATTGAGAAACTGGGACTCGCGCCATTCGGCTTCATGCCAGCCTCGGGTGGCTGTCAATTGCCGAAGTCCGTGCCAGATTTGGCGGGGACTGACCTCCCCAAAATGCAGGTGTGGCGAGAGCCGAGATGTTCCATTTAAATCTGGGCGATTGCGCTGCTCACCATAAACGACAAAGTTGCTCCCTAGAAACTCCTGCAATCTAGTTCGGCCATTTGCTTCTCCTGGCTTCCAAGCCGTGCACAGTCCTTGCGCCCATCCTAACCTCGGTTCTAATTCCAGGTCGCCGAGGGAGAGTGATTTTGGCCATTTATGTGGTGATGGCAGAATGTTGGGTGGTTCGGATGGGGAGGGTGGAGCGGTTTGCGCTAAACAATGCCGCCAGAACGGCGTGAAGACTTGGAACGGCCTGCCTAACTTATTCTTAATCGTCGACGGCTCGAACAAAAGGGTTGATTTAAAACTTTCAACCCGCAGCCCGTCCTGACCCAAGTCCGTCATCACTTTTGCATCCTGGGCAACAACTGCGGGCTCATAGCGGTGATTCCAAAAGACGGCCTCAGCACCAGTTTCTTTTACCAAGGCGCGCAATGTTTCAAGCGTAGGGCCAAGCCTGAAGATCAGTCGGGAACCAGCCTCAACTAGTCTAAGATTAAGGGAGTGCAACGATTGGTGAAGCCACCACTTCGAAGCCGATCCAAAAGGCCAAACCCCTTCATAGGACGGATCCCAAATGAAAACGGGAATTACGCCCCCTCCACGCTGCACTGCAGATTGAAGGGCAGGGTTGTCACCCAATCGGAGGTCATTGCGAAAGCAAAGGATTGTTGGAGAATTCATTCGAGTCTGAAAATGGGTTATGATCCCCTATCAAGTTTTTTGAATTGCAGCAAAACCAAGCTCAATTTTAACCAAAACGTGATTATAAAAAGGTTGCACACTTAGTTTCCAATTCCAAACTTCTGAGGAGCTACCCTGCTGTGATGGGGAGATTGTAGAGGTGTGGGTCATTAGCAAGAGTGATCTTTGTGAATAAGCAAATCACTGGAAACGGACATACAAGGGAAACGTGGGATATCTCCTAGCTCACCGGTTCAGTTGCCAGATGCTAAAGTTAAGCGCAGCTGCAAATGTAACCCAGACAACATAAGGAATCAATAATGCACCGGCTAAGGCTCTTATTTGCCAAAACGCCACCACAGTTCCTAACAGCACCAACCATAACAACACAATATCCGCAAACGCTAGTGCAGGTCTGTGCAAACCGAAAAACAGGGGTGTCCAGAGTGCGTTTAAGAATAGTTGAATTAGAAACAACACCAGTGGTCGGAATTGCTTTCTGAAACCACCTCGACTCCAGACCATCCAAGCCGCGATTCCCATCACTGTATAGAGAACTGTCCACACCGGTGCGAAGGCCCATTTAGGGGGATTCCATGTTGGCTTGTTCAAAGTTGGATACCAGTCACCCGACACGAAGCCCGCGCCAAAAAAAGGAACTGAAAAGCATACGACCAACCAAATCACAAAGCCAAAGGCTTTGAAGGGTAATAAAGTCGCGGTTTTCATCTCAACTAAGCTTTGGCTTAGAATCTAATTTTTTATAAACTCTATTAAAACTCATGTGCCTAATCACCCACCGAACCCAATACTTAATCCGGCCATAATCCTGAGCTAAAAACAAAAGAATGTCACGTATCCCTTTGTCTGGCGCAGCGCGTCTGGCCGAGCTACAAGGGGGGCAATCATGATAATCCCCAATCTCTTCGCTAAGGATTGGGGTGGTTCCCTGATTCACCACGAGACCCAATGAACCTTAAGTTGAAAAAAGTTCTCGGAAAGTCTGGGTTTACCCTGATCGAACTGTTGGTGGTGATCACCATCATCGCGATCCTTGCTGGGCTCCTGCTCCCAGCTTTGGGACGAGCGAAAAATCTCGCCCGACGAACCGCATGCTTGTCGAATCTCCACCAGATTGGCGTGGCAGCGGAGCTCTACGTGGGAGATCACGAGGGAGTCATGCCATCGGTTCCCGATACCGAATTGCAACTGACACCACCAGTCAATGCATCGGGAAAACGGTATAATTCGATGGGATCGTTTATGCCGCTTTTTCATCCCTACTTGTCTCAGGCACAGATTTGGCTCTGCCCACCTGTCCGATTTGTGAAAGGGGACGACTGGCGGAAGCACTATGCCAGCCCGTGGCGTGAAGGAGGAGTGGACCGACCCGAACTGGCATGGGGTAACTACATCAGCGATAAACTTGCCGAAATGGATCCGAAACAGCCCCGCTACCTCCGAGGGAGGACCCCCGAAAGCGTCGCACAAGCCCGGAAATCAAGTATTTCCCAAGAGGAATGGCTAATGAGCCCGTTCTTCGAACGACCGTGGCATCCTTACGGCAGCGAGTGGACCATCGGCAGCAGTGCGCCACCTCCCGGAGGTTGGTCAGCCCACAACGGAGGTCGCAACGAGCTTTACCTCGACGGCCACGCCGGCTGGGTCCGGAAAGACATCGCCCGCCAATAGACCCGAGGATTGTTTGTGTGGGTCTCCTCTCGGTTGTTGCCAAACAAAATTCGCTTACATTCCGGTTTCCCTGTTCTACCTTAGTCAAATGAACCACTGTTTTCGTGACGTTCTTCTGATGCTTCTACCATTCGCCCCACTCTCATCTCTACTAATTCAAGCTGAGGGTACCTATGCTCTCTTTTTTTCAAAAAACAATGGCTACTCGTGGTCTAGATCCAACACTGTGATGAGTTCTGACACGCGAATTAACGCCCTAGCATCTACCAAAACCACGATCATCGCTGGCACAGACTCCGGAATAATCATCTCAACAAATGGCGCAAAATCTTGGTACCCGGCCGCCATCCCCAGCTTAGGTGGGTCGCGTGTTACGAGCTTCGCAAATCTCAACAACCGGATCTTTGCTGGAACTTCCGAAGGTTTTTTACTCACCACCACTGATGACGGTGCAACATGGATGAAAAATCCATCCTTTCCGCGCCGATGGATTAGGTCCCTTCACGTTCACACCAACGCGCTCTACGTCGGAACCGATGCGGACCAAGTTTACGAATCGTCCAATCAAGGCGAGGGCTGGACCCACCTTTCTGCCGGGCTGCCTCCTCAAGCACAAATTTTTGCACTAACTTCGGTAGGCGATCAGCTCTTCGCGGGGCTTTACGCCAAAGGGCTATACGTTTGGAGTCGTTCCGATCGAAAATGGCTTCGCATTGGAACCTCGGCTAATATTCGGCCACTGGCACTCGCCGCAACCGGCAGCACACTCGTTGTCGGACACAATCCTGGCGGCATCTACTGGAGCGACGACTTGGGTCAAAACTGGAAGCGCTGGTCTCTTGCGAACGCAGCGACACCTTTCCGTTACGCGACCAACTTATTCCCATCGCTGGATCCAGTAATTATTACCTCCACGGCTTCGTTACTCGATGCACCGATTTGGGAAATGACTGCTAATGAGAAATTTGCCATTACCGGTGCAGGTGACGGTATCTACTACTCGACAGATCGTGCTCGCACTTGGACGTCCGCGACCAATGGGTTGCCCGCCACCAGCACCGGTATTGCCTTTTGTCTCCGAGCAGAATTGATCCTCGCTGCAGTGATGAAAAAACATGGAATTCAATAACACTCAATAAACAAAGGGTGAAAACGATGCTCTTTGTTGGGGAAATTGGTTGCGGGGGCAGGATTTGAACCTGCAGTCCCGCTTACGCGGGATTATGAGCCAAACGTGGAATTCCGGTGAGTCGGTAGAGTCCAGATCCACCTTTTTGACGTTTGAGTAACTTTTCTAACTTTAACGCCTCTCCTAGGCTCATTTCGTTGCTTGTCCAAACCAGTTCCCACGGCCCTCTGCATTTCGTCCATTGCGAAACCCCGGTATTATGGTCGTTAAGTCGAATCTGGATATCCTCCGAAACTCCGATGTAAAGCCTTCCCCCTAGGTTTTGAATCACGTAAACTCGGTAGAACTTTACGCAGCTAGAGTTCATAGCGACTGAGGAATTGGTTGCGGGGGCTGGATTTGAACAAACAACCTTCAGGTTATGAGCCTGACGCGTTAAATCCGTTTTGCTAATAAATATGCGACAAAACTGCTAAAAATCAAAATGTGTTGGTGGTTGTGTTGGTTTTTCTGTTGCGAATGGTGCGCGTTCGTCTGTATGTTCCTTGATGTATCACTCAAGGGGTTATGCCACTAGAATACAGAAAGCAACGGGACGGAAGCATTCGCAATGTCTGGTTTGGAAGATTCGAGATCGAGGGCAAGCGTTACTGTTACAATCTCGGGGTCAAGATTACTGGCCGGATGCCGGTTTCTGGTTCGCTTAAGGAGGAAGGCGATGGGGCTTTTGAGCGTTCGCGGTCAGCGGCACAGGCGAAACTCGACAACCTCATCGAGGAAGCACGTTCGAGAAGCAACGCCGCCGGGTTGGTAGAAAAGATTTACGAAATCCGAACAGGCGGGGCCATCGAATCTGTCAAGCTTGAGGATCTGGCCATTGAATGGGACAAGATTCCGCGCAAACGAAAGCCAAGCAAGCAATACGCTTTCGAGTGTCACGCTGGTTTAAAGCGATTTGTTGCGTTCATTCAATCAGAATTCCCAAAAGTGGCTAACCTCTCACAAGTGACGAGAACAGTAGCGCGATCATTTCTAGATGCAGAAACAAAGCGCGGGCTGTCTGGCAAGACTTGGAACGGGACTTTGCAATTGTTGCGGTCAACGTGCTCGAATTTGCTACCAGAGGGGGCAATCAATCCTTTCTCAGATATTCCCACGAAAGAGACGGCGACTGTGTTCCGTAAACCATTCACGCGGGAAGAATTGCTGGCCATTCTAGAAGTAACGCGGCACGACGATTTTATCCGTCCTATCATTATCACTGGAATATGTACAGCGATGCGCCGGGGAGATTGTTGCTTGCTCAAGTGGAAGGATATTGATCTTGCTGGCAGATTTATTAATGCGAAGACTGCCAAGACAGGCGAATCGGTCAGCATTCCAATTTTTCCAATGCTTCAAACCGAATTGGAGACGAGGAAACGCGGCAGTAAACCGGATGACTTCGTTTTTCCTGAACAGGCGCAGATGTATCGAGAGAATCCCGACGGGATAACATGGCGAGTCAAAAAGGTTTTGGCGGTCGCATTGTCCAGTCCCCTTCCCTTGACGCAGGACAAGAACTTGCTGCCAGAAGTTTCGAGCGATGAGATAATGAGGCGAGGTCTCGAATTCCTTGGAAATATTCCAAACAAAGAGAAGCAGGGGAGAATGATCTCCGTTTTCCAATTATATTTGGAAGGTAAACCACTTTGCGAGGTCGCGACTACAGCCAACGTCAGCAAAGGGAGCGCATCGCAGTATCTTAACGAGATCGAGCGCGGGATTAATTGCCAGATCGTGCGAGGTAGAACGTCAGGCGGAGGGCTTACCGCGCAGTTGAGAAATGATTCCGACTTGCTGAGGTCGAAACGAGAGGACGGAAAGAGAAGGGCCAGCGTGCGCGATTTCCACAGTTTCCGGGTTACTTGGGTTACTCTCGCATTGACTGCCGGGGTGCCGCTTGAGCTTGTTCAGAAAGTGACGGGCCACAAAACGACGGGAATTGTGCTCAAACATTATTTCCAACCCGGCAAGGAAGCGTTCAGGCAAGCATTGAGCGCGGCAATGCCAGCACTGTTGACAGGAGGGCAGAAGTCTCCCAAGGACGAAGCCATCGAGACCATCAAGCGTTTAAAGGTTCCACAAGCAGAAAAGGCGCGGCTTCTGCGACTGGTTGGCCAACTCTGATGTTGGCATTCTCAAGGTAATCAAAGGGCAATCGTAAGTTTTTTTGTCACCATTTTTTGGGACAATCCACGCGGCTTTATTTGGTGCTTCAGATCTCAATTGTTTAACCCGTTGGTTATCAGAGTGTTGCGCTGTTTTTCTTAAATTTTCGTCGATTCAGTTTAAGGGCGTTTTTGAAAGGCAATAATTCCGGTTTTTGATTCGCGCTCATTAGTGAGGACACGCAGCAACAAGCTGATGACGTGCCACCAAATCAAAAAAAGTATCGAAAACACAGATCAAAGTGAGCGCATTGTGAAACTGCTCAGGGCGACACCATCTCAGCAAGCAGCGTTTGACCGAATTCTTGACGGCGAAATGCCCAAGGCGGTCATCAGCGGGCCGTTTCTGTTGAAGTTGGGAGATGGCGCGAAATTGTTGGGGGTGTCGAGAGCGACCCTCTGGCGGATGTGCAAACAAGGGCGGCTCGTTCCAATCGAGATTCTGCCGGGGACTCATCGAGTAAGCCGAGCAGACCTTGAATCGTTGGCAAGCCACAGCAATAAGCAAGTGGGAGGTGCCCGATGAAAAGTCATTTCCGTAAATCTGCGATGAGTGGGACAGAACGCCGAAGGATTGAATCGCTGATGCGCCGACACTGGCGACCCGGGCAACGAATCTCCGACGTATTGAGACGGCGAACCACTCACGCCGTGGCAACATCCAACCAAACAGAGGCAATTCTGAAATAACGCGATGACTACTTTTAAGGATGGATCACCCGAGGAGACTGGAAAACCGCAACAACCGCCAGATCGTCGAATTGTCGCACTATACAATTATGAGGGCGAAACTGGTAAATTGGTCTATCAGGTTGTTCGGTTTCTTCCGAAAGACTTCAGACAACGACGACCAGATCCGGAAAAGCCCGGACAATGGATTTGGAATTTAGACCAAACAAAGAAAGTTCTGTATCACTTGCCGGAAGTTCGGCGAGCCTGCAAGAGCGGGCAACTTGTGGTGATTGTCGAAGGCGAAAAGGATGTAGAAACTCTTCGATCTGCTGGCTTTGTCGCCACCTGCAATCCCGGCGGGGCTGGAAAATGGAGCGACGATTTCAGCGAAAGCTTGCGCGGCGTGGATGTTGCTATTATCCCCGATAGCGACAGCCCGGGGGAAGATCACGCGGAACTTGTCGCCGGAAAACTTCACGGAATCGCTAAATCTATTCGTATAGTCGCGTTACCTATCACTGACGGCCAGCCCGTGAAGGATGTCACTGACTTTTTAAGCGAGGGCGGGACTCGCGAAGAACTGTTGAAGTTGATCTCAGAAACCCCGATCAAATCACTGCCAGAGGAGAATCTGGCGAGCCGAAGTGAGTCTGAAGCTTCGAGCGCGTTGGAGGAAAAGTACGGTCAACCGTTCTACCTGAACAAGGACGGGGCTATTTCCAGCATCAATCAGGCGTTTTGGGCTGCTCTCTATGCGGAGGAAAACGTCGTCCTGTACGAACCGGATGAACAGGCTTTTTACCGCTACAACCCTAGCACAGGGATTTACGAAGTCGAGTCTGCGGACGCCATCAAAACAGCTATCTCATCGCGCCTTCTTGAGGCGTCGAGGCAAGCCGACGCTTTTGCATTACAAAAGTTTAGGACTTCAGCGGGGCTGGACAGCATTGTTTCACACTTGCGCGGCCTAGTTGAGAAGCGCGGCGCGTTTACTGAACGCCGGAAAACAATTCACCTAGCAAATGGAGTCGTGGACTTTTCCAGCGGCAAAGCCCAATTGCTCCCCTTCTCGCCGGAGTATCGGGCACGCAACCGCTCTCCGATTCCTTTCGATCCAAACGCCAAATGTGAACGGTTCTTGAACGAACTCGTAATTCCAGCAGTGCATCCTGAGGAGGTGGAACTATTGCAGAAATTCGCGGGCATGTTGCTACTTGGCGACAATCGAGCCCAAAGGGTTGTCATTTTGGATGGTGAAGGTGGTCGAGGGAAGACGCAGTTTGCCAACGTCCTGCGAGACATCATAGGGACGGCGAATGTGACACAATTACGCACAGAACAATTAGGCGGGCGTTTCGAGATTTTTCGATTTCTCAAGAAGTCGCTCCTAGTTGGCTTAGATGTCAAACCTGACTTCTTAAGCACAAAAGGCGCATCTGTGATCAAGGCACTCGTTGGTGGCGATTGGTTCGACGCCGAACAGAAAGGCGGCACAGGCTCCTTCCAAGTTCAAGGAAATTTCAATATCCTCATCACGTCGAACTCACGGTTGCGTGTACGATTAGAAGGCGACATCAGCGCATGGAAACGGCGACTGGTAATCATTCGATTCCAAGGACCACCACCCGTCCTGAAAATTGCAGACTTCGCACGTTACCTTATCGAAAAGGAAGGACCCGGGATTCTGAACTGGGCACTATTGGGCGCAAAAAAACTGCTCGAGGAGATTCCTGACTCTGGCGGGAATCTAGTTTTGACACCGCGTCAATGCGGCATCGTTGACTCACTGCTGGCAGAGAGCGAAAGCTTGCGTCACTTCCTAAAAGACAAATTAGAGAAAACTAGCCTCAGCGATGTCACGAGGAGCGAACTGATCGAAGCGTATGCCGCATACTGTCCGGATAAGAAGTGGCAAGCTCTTCCCATTACGGAAGTTCAGTCACAACTTGACGCGCTGGTGCTGGACCTCTTTGGAACTACTCAACGTCACAACATTCAGCGAGACGGAAAAAATTGTCGAGGATACGGAGGAATTGGATTTAAAGCGGGGAGCGGAGGATGAGCCTCAATCAGTCCAAACTCGAAAAAATCGTCGAGCTTTCCGGCGGAATCTTTCGAGCGCGATGTCCTGCTTGTGGTGAAGGCGGCGGTGACCGCGCTGGTCAGCACTTACGAATCTATCCTGACGGTCGTTTCGGTTGTTGCATCCATCCTAACGATCACGACCACCGTAGGCGGATCTTCGCGCTAGTAGGAGACCGCACCCAGAAGACGATTCGGATAAAACCAGCATCAGCGACAGTGGAAAAAACCCCTATTTACTCGAACGTCTTTGCACTCCTCAAATCGCAAGGCGCAAGGTCAATCACGCCGGACAAGGGAAATGAAGTCACCTTGGATCCAATTAACCCCGGCGCAAACGACTTTGGGACACTTGGGACACCTTTTTTAAACTCTTATGCGATGGAGAATAAAAATAATGAGAGTGATATAACGTATAAGGAGTTTGCGAACCCTGTCCCAAGTGTCCCAATGCCCTATCTAACGCCGGACGGCACTCTCGGGATTCCCTTCGACTCCCCAGAACGGTTTCACTGGTGGAAAGGCAGTCAATCCGTCGCCAAGACGCGGGCAGAAGTCGAATCGTGGATTTCAACCCCGCCTAGGGAATCTATTAGCTGAATTATTTCAAACGGTGACCGGAAGGAAGTTCGCCTCTCGTTTGTGAATGCAACACGAAAACGACTTCCCTGGTAATGCGTCAGTGGAGGCGGGTGAGGGCAGGAATTCCGATTTGAAAAAAATCACAGTTTTTTTCATTTTATCTTTTATATTGTACGTATGCTGCTGCATATACGGTCCATATGACATCTATCTCCGACGCTTTTCCCAA
>SXGT01459741.1_pt1 | contig 12366 bp, 15 predicted proteins | sample 3176221 | NCBI WGS metagenome assembly SXGT01 (sample SAMN11356862, study PRJNA531348) | freshwater metagenome | isolation source: freshwater sample F1-120 | place: China: Fuxian Lake, Yuxi | collected 2017-12-25
ATTAATATATACAAAACAATAACTTATGAATTACATGACGCAGCCGTAATGGATGGCATGTTTCTGGCTTTTAACTAACCGCCGCGCCCCATTTTGAGCACCGGCGCTTTTTCAATCTGAAACCAAGGAGCTTCAAATGACGCAACTGAATCAACTACGCAATCGTTCCGGCCAGTCCGGCTTTACCTTGATCGAACTGCTGATCGTCGTCGCCATCATCGGCATCCTGGCTGCGATCGCGGTACCTTCTTACCAAGCCTATACGCAACGTGCGAGGTTTGCCGATATCGTCAGCACGGCTAATGGTATCAAAACAGATATCGAGGTTTGCTATTCACGCACTTCTGATTTCTCTGCCTGTGATACTGCTGCAGAACTCGGTTTGGCTGCTTTACCGCAGTCGAGTGCCGCGACTGGTGCGTTCACATTGACTGCAACTACGGCTGCTATCAATGCAACGGGTGGAGCCGGTGCAGGTGGATTTGGATTTATCCTTACACCGACTGCCGCTCAAGGCCAAATTCGTTGGGCTCAAACAGGTAGTTGCTTGGCCGCTGGTGCTTGCTGATAAATATGATGGGGCGAATGCCCCTTGACCAAAACATAAAGCCGGGCTTTGCCCGGCTTTTTTGCGTTCAACCATTATTTGCCTCTGACAATTTTTCGACTCAGCAATTTTAACCATTTAGTAAAAATGAATTATTAGGGAGAAATGCATGGTCCAGATAAGACATTTCACGTTACTTACTTTATCGCTCCTGCTTTTAATTTCATATTCTATTTTTAAGCAGGGTTTGGGCGGTGATTTCCTATTTGATGATTATTCAAATTTATCCGGTCTTACGCAGGTAAACTCCACTTCAACAGCCCTCGATTATATCTACTCGGGAATTGCAGGTCCTGGTGGGCGGCCATTGAGTCTTCTCACTTTTGCCATTCAGGCGACATCATGGCCTGACCATCCATCAAATTTTATTCACGTCAATATTTTTATTCATTTAATAAACGGATTGTTAGTTGGCGCATTATCGATGAAACTAGCCAATTTCACCAGTAGCCCAAACAAGTCTATTTTTACTTTATTAGTAACCTCATTTTGGATTTTGCACCCGATTCAAGTCTCACCTGTGTTGTTTGTGGTTCAGCGCATGACATTATTGTCTGCTACATTCACTCTGCTTGGCGTGGTTCTTTATCTGCATGGTCGGAAATATCATGCCAATAATATTTGGTCATGGGTTTGGATTTTATTGGCACTTTGCATGACCATACCCGCAACATTGAGCAAGGAAAATGGAATTCTGCTTCCTGGATTGTTACTGATTATCGAAGTTACGCTTTTGAGCGGATTGTCTTCAAATTATGAGATCAAACCGAGTTCGGTTGGCAGTAATCATGTTGTGATATTCAGGAATTTGCTGATTGCAATCATGGTTCTAGCGATTGCCTTTCCGAGCCTATTATATTTATATCGCTTATGGCCAGATTTCGAGGATATTGTCTTTTCCAAAGGTTATACTTTATCACTGCACGCCGCTACTGAGTCTCGTGTGGTGCTTGATTATCTTGCGCTCATCCTTTTACCTCGTACTGCGGAATTTTCCCCCTTTAATGATGATTATGTGGTTTCAACTTCAATACTTGAGCCACGCGTTATTCTGGCCGCAGCATGTCTTGTACTTCTTGTCGTGATCGCATGGGTTGCTAGGCATCGAATCCCATTGCTATCTTGTGGTATTGGAGTGTTTCTGTGGGGGCACATTCTGGAATCCAGTTTCATCCCCCTTGAACTGTATTTCGAACATCGAAATTACATTCCGGTGCTTGGTGTGGCATTAGCGTTAATGGGATTAGCCCAGGAATCACTGAAATATAGGGTGTTGGCTACTGCAAGTTTTAGTGGTTTTATTTTAATATCAATGTTCATTACTTATCAGTATGCGACATTATGGGGCAATCGGGAATTGTCAGCCTATATCTGGCATTCCGACCGCCCCTATTCGGCTCGATCAACTCAATACTTGGCACGGTACTTGGCTCGGCAAGGTCAATGGGTTGATTTTTCGAGAGTGGTCACTGAAAGTTGGCGTAAAAATCCGAAAAATATGAATCTTGCCTTTTTGGTGATGTACGGTACTTGCCACCAGTCTGATACAAATATTGGTGATAAAACCATTGCTGATCTACTGTACACAGCACGCAATGGATATTATTCACTTCAATCTACAAAAACCCTGGATTACGTTGTTGAGCAAATAATTCATAGGCAATGCAAAGCAATATCTTTGCTAAATATTCTTCAGATTGTCGATGAGCTTGACATAAACCCTAGATATCATGTATTCCCTGAAGTCGAGGCGGATTTATACACAGTACGATCTAAGGTTCTGTATTCACAGGGAAAACGATATCAGGCTGCCCGTTTTCTTGATATGGCGGCAAATCGATTTTTTAGTCTAGATCTGGCACTTCAGGCGGCGAAAATATATGCAGAGAGTGGTTGCATGGCAGATTCGCAGCGATTATTGCAACTGTCAAGGGCACATGTGCCGCCAAATGTTTTCAAGAAAGAGTTGTGGCTACATGATATTGAACAAGCTCAACGGTTAATTGATTCCAATGTAGCGCGATCTGATGGAGTGTTGCCGAGTCGCGGGCCTTGTCAATGATTTATCGAGTAAAATTTATTAGTTTCAATATTTTCCGTGCTACGCACCTTCCATGTTATTCACTATTTGGCGTGTTTAGCAAGTTGTTATATAATTGAGATCTACTGGCAAAGCAACCCGAAATTCCGACAAAACACTTAAATCCGCACAATAAGTTAACCATTATTTAATTGCATTACCCCGAATTTAGAATCTTCGAACAGGACTTGGCTTTTGCTTTGAAAAGATTTAGATTTTCAACACACTGTTTATATTTAATACATTCCATAATGAACAGCAAAATAATATCAGGTACAACTCATTTTAGTATTATTCTGCCAGCACGCAATGAGGAGACAAGTTTGTGTGCTCTGCTTGCTGAATTGAAAAAAACTTACCCAAGCGCTGAGATTCTAGTTGTAGATGATGGCTCATCCGATGGAACGACCCGCCTTTGCCATCAGTTTGGGGTAGCTCGTATTGCGCACTACTACTCACTAGGCAATGGCGCTGCGGTGAAGGCAGGTGCGCGTGCTGCAAGGGAAGATATTCTGGTATTCATGGATGCCGACGGGCAACACCGCGCGGAAGATATTCCCGTATTGCTTGCTAAGCTCGAATCGGGTCTAGACATGGTGGTCGGCGCCCGCCAATCCGGCTCTCAGGCCAATTTTGGACGCGGACTGGCCAACCGTTTCTATAACCGGTTGGCCAGTTATATGACCGGCCAAAAGATCGATGACCTGACGTCCGGGTTTCGCGCAGTTCGGGCCCGCAAATTTCGTGAATTTCTATATCTACTACCGAATGGGTTTTCTTACCCAACGACCATCACCATGGCTTTTTTTCGCGCAGGCTACAGCGTCGCTTATGAACCGATTCATACCCCAAAACGAATCGGAAAAAGCCATCTGCATCCAATCAAGGACGGTCTGCGTTTTTTGCTGATTATTTTCAAGATCGGCACGCTTTATTCGCCCCTCAAGCTGTTTGTGCCGATAGCCCTACTGCACTTTCTGCTCGGTTTGGGGTATTACGCCTACACCTACTCGACCCAGGGAAGATTGTCGTTGGCGACCCTGTTTTTGCTGACCGCCGGCGTCACAATCTTTCTGATCGGGCTGGTATCCGAACAGATCACCCAATTGATGTATCGCCCAATGAGCAACCAGGCTGACCAAAAGTCAGGAGAAGTGCGCTAGTGATTGCGATGCAACGCCTGAAACGCTGGTTGACGCCGTTGAATGGGACACCGCTTCACCCCCAGTGGCTTGTGTTAAGCGATGCAACACTCACCCATCAAGTGTTGGCGCAAACAGCGCGAGGAGTAGTGCTGGATATTGGCTGCAGCGATCGTTGGCTGGAACCCTGTTTGAAGCACAGCACCCGCTATGTCGGGCTTGATTTTCCGGCCACGGTCAGCAAAGGGTACGCCGGACAGCCGGATGTATTCGGCGATGGCCAACGTCTGCCATTTGCTTCCGACAGTTTTGACAGTGTCGTGCTGCTCGACGTTCTGGAGCACTTGCCGGCGCCGAGCGATGCCATGGCGGAAGCGCACCGCGTCCTGAAACCCGGCGGAGTGCTGGTCGTGCAGGTACCCTTTCTTTACCCGCTGCATGACCAGCCGCATGATTTTCAGCGTTGGACCGAACAAGGTTTGCGCACCTTTTTTGCTGCCCACCACTTCAATATCGACAGCATGACGCGTCATGGTCACCCCCTCGAGACGGCAGCCGCGCTGTTTGCCATCGCGCTTGCCAACAGCCTGCTGGATGCGGCCAGAAAAATGCACCCCGCAATTCTGCTAGCACCGTTTCTGCTAGCAGCCATTCCGCTAGTGAACCTGAGCGGCTGGGCGCTGGCCAGGATGCTTCCCGCCAGTTCGATCATGCCGATGGGTTATCGCGTGATCGCGCGCAAGACGCCATGAAACGGATTCTGCTCGTCACCACCAGCTATCCGGATGTAGGTGAGGGCAAAGCTGCTGCAGGCGTGTTTGTGCGCGATTTTGCGCGTGCACTGGCCGCTGCCGGGGTTGCTGTTGAGGTGGTTGCCCCTGCGAGCAATGTGGGACAACGGGAAGACGAGGGAGTGACCGAATCACGCTTTGCCGTGCCCCGTCTGCCCTTGTCTCTGCTGAGACCGACCCATATCCAGGACTGGTCGGACATTTTCACGACGCTCTCGCAGGGCAGGCAAGCGGTTTCGGCAGCATGTGCGCGCAACCGACCTGACCATATTCTTGCGCTTTGGGCGCTGCCCAGCGGCGCATGGGCTCAGAAAAGTGCTCGGCGTTTCGGAATCGGTTACAGCACCTGGGCGCTGGGCAGCGACATCTGGTCGCTAGGGAAAATTCCGCTACTGCGTCAATACCTGGGCAGCGTCATGCGCAACGCACAACATCGATTCGCGGATGGATTTCAGCTATCCGAAGATGTTGAGGCCATTTGCGACAGGGAATGCGAATTTCTCGCCAGCAGTCGCGATTTCGGTGCGCCTTCAAGCCGTGCAGTTGGCGCCGCCCCGCCCTATCGGCTGGCCTTTCTTGGCCGTTGGCATGAAAACAAAGGCATCGACTTGCTGCTCGAAGCTCTGGAAGGATTGAGCCAACAGGATTGGGCAAGGATTGCGGCAGTGAAGTTGCATGGCGGCGGCCCTATGGAAGCGCAGGTACGGGCACGCGCCCAAGCGTTACAACGCAACGGCAGACCTGTAGAAGTTGGCGGCTACCTTGACCTTGAAGGAGCGCGTGAACTTTTCGGGTGGACTGACTACGTCCTGATCCCCTCCCGAATCGAAAGCATCCCGGTGGTATTCTCAGACGCGATGCAGGCTAGGCGACCGGTTATCGCCACCCCAGTGGGTGATTTGCCTCGGCTGATTCAATCACCTGGTTGCGGACTGCTGACCAATGGTACCGATGCGGATGCCATTGCACGGTCGATACAGCAAGCCGTCAGATTGGATGCCACGGGCTTTGCCGAGGGCATTGCAAGCTCGGTCAAGGATTTTGATGTCAACACATCGGTGCACAGGTTTCTCCGGACAATGGATTCTTATGCCTGAACCACTGTCCCACGCCAACCACGATCCTCGCTGGGGCAGCAAGGACAGGGAGCGCAAGGCCGTAGCAATCTGGCAGACCTTGTTACATTACGCCGGACCTTCACTCCCTACCCAACACTGGGTAGACATTGGCTGTGGCAGCGGCGGCATTGCCGCACACCTCGCACCCAAGGTTGGAGAGATGCTGGGTATTGACCCGGAACCCTGGCCAAGGTGGGCGAATTGGATGCAACAGAATGCCAATCTCAAATTCGTACAAGGCAGTTACGACCATGTACCAGCCGATCTGGCCGCCGCTTCCGTGGATGTGGTGATATGCAATCAAGTCTATGAACATGTTGCCGACCCAATTGCCCTAATCCGCTTCATTCATCAGATACTGAAGCCCGATGGTTATTGCTATTTCGCCGGCCCCAATATGTTGTTTCCGATTGAGCCGCACGTATTCTGGCCGTTTGTGCATTGGCTACCGCGCAACCGGGCCATTCAATTGATGCGAATGCTGGGCTCCGCAAGGGCAGATGATCTGGATGCTTATTCAACGCATTTCTGGCAGTTGAAACGCTGGCTATCACCTCATTTTACGATCTCCAATGCAGTCCCGTTCATGATCACTGAAGTGATCCCTGCCCAGCATGAAGGCCTGTTCTGGAAGGTATTGGCCTTTCTGCCCAGGCGATTGCTCGTTGCACTCACTCCACTTACGCCAGGTTTTGTCTTCGTCTTGAAAAAGACCGTATGACATCAGCTTCCTTATTTCAAACGCCTGCGTGGTTTGAGGTACTCAACCTGGGATTTGGAACGAGTAGCCATCGAATCAACGACACGCTTGCCGTGACTGTTTTCCGTATCGGACCGCTGGGTTTGGCCTATGCCAATTTTCCGGTCGGAATTCGCACGCTCAGGGCACTGGATACCGTTATGCAACCGGAAATCCATCGCGCAATAAAGGCAGTGGGAGGCGATCTGCTGCGTTTCAGCGTTCCGGAATCCCTCGCGCGACAAAAGACGGTTGGCGTGCTTCGACTACCTGAAACATGCATCCACAATTTAGTCGACTGGACTGAACAAGGACTTGCAAGCGATGTTCGTTACAAAATTCGACGAACTCGCCGTGAAAATATTCAGATTCGCCCAGCGCGCGGTTCAGATGCTCCTTTCATTTACAAGCTATACCGGGCAACTGTAAAACGACATGAAGGGAGGCTCAGGTACTCACCTGCCTACTTTTCTGTTATCTGCAAACTAGCAGAAACCATGCAACAGGTATCTGGACTAATAGCAGAGACACCTGACCATATCCCTTGTGGATTTATCATCACTGTACAAAATAGCGAATGCACATACTATTTGCATGGTGGTTTTGATTCTGCCAGTGCCAACATGCGACCGGGCTACGCCCTGATGTTTGAAGCTATAAAACAGGCACGCGAAAATGGATGTACCAGTTTCAATTTTATGGCATCACCTGTAAATCAACATTCATTAATAGATTTCAAAGAGAAATGGGGTGGGGAAACCTATGATTTGTTCAACTATGACATACCGATTTCAAAGATTGGTCACCTTGTGCAGTTTGGTATGTATTTGCGTCGGCGCATATTCTTTCAGAGATGGATCTGAATCATGCGACCTTGGCATCGTATTGCTCTGGGGTGGCTGATTGCCGGTCTGGTTGTCGTTACGATTGGCTTCACCCTGCGCGACTCGTTACACGAAGCGGGCACTACGCTGGCAGGCATCGCTCCACTTACATTCTGTGCGCTGGTGCTACCCGGAGCGCTGATGATGGTGGCCACCGGCGCAAGCTTTGCTCTCCTGGTCCTGCCTCGCGACAGCGATTGGGTGCAACGAAGCAAGATTGTCGGCATCTACTTGACTGCTCAGATCATCAAATATCTGCCAGGGCGGGTTTGGGGGTTGGTCTATCAACTCAAGCGTCTGACCGAGCAGGTTCATATGAGTCAAGGCATCGTGGCCAGTGTGAACCACATGATTCTTACCATCCTAATCAGCATGCTGTTTCTTGGGCTCGCCTTTGATGTCCCTGGTGCTTGGTCACTGATGTTGTTTGGCGCATCGCTCGGTCTGCTCTGGACGCAACGTGGTGGAATTGCCGCTTACCTGACGTGGGTGACAAATATTCCCTTAACCACCTTGGCGCCACTTCCAATGCAGACTGTTTTGGGCATCGGAACCTGCCTTGCTCTGGAATGGGCATTTTATCTAATGGTCTGGACCGGGCTTTTCATGTTGCTGAGTATGCCACCAGAACCCGAGATGATCCTCGCACTGGCTTCCTTGTATGCTGGCTCCTGGATTTTTGGTAGTTTGGTGAGCCTCGTCCCCGGAGGGCTTGGGGTACGTGAAGGGGGATTTGTCATGTTGGGCCTGGTGCTGGGAATACCCGAGCCCAAGTTGATGGCAATAGCCATCCTGGCCCGGCTTATCTTAACCCTTGCAGAGACCATGACTGGGACGCTGGCAGCCGCTTATCTACAAAAAACAACCTGCAGATGAATTCAGATAAAAACAGAATTGCTAAAACCTATTGGAATAAGCTTGCTGTTCAGAGCCATGCCGCAGCAGCGATCGATCCAGCCGATCGATTAGGTAGGAAAAACGCCTACATCACCCATTGCCGGAATTTGGCTCTAGCTATTGCCCTCAAAAACCTTCCATCCCAGGCTCGAGTACTAGATTTTGGTTGTGGAACAGGCACTTTCCTGAGCTGGTTGATGAGATGGAGGCCCGAGATTTCCTGCTTTGGCACAGATATTTCGATAGAAATGCTGCGTATGGCGCTGAATCTGAATCCAGAACTTGAGGGTCGGATTACGGTGTGCGACGGCCAGAAAACCCCCTATCGAGATAGCTGTTTTGAGTCAATTTGCACAGCAGGCACCTTGGTTTACATACTTGAAAACCACACACTCCTATCCCTCGCGCGGGAGTTTCGACGTACTCTAGTGTCAGGGGGTATAGTTGTTTCGGTCGAGCAGGTCAGACGCAGAACCCATCATCAAACTGAGCACCTCAAAATCCAGCGCTCCCCAGAAGAAATCATTCAAATTTTTGCCCAAGCCGGGTTTGAGCTTCTGGAATGGCATCCGATTCGGCGTGGCCGCTTTCCGCTGATCTTCCTGATTCGCTACGGACTGATTCCAGTCGGCTGGCATGACTACATCGCACGCTTCGAAGCGCGCCTATGGCGTAAGTTCAGTGTTCCGCAACTTGATTACTCTGACGTTTTATTTGTCTGGCGGGTACGAAAGTGATCAATACCCAAGTCGCAACCAGGCCGCTTGAATGACCCGCTCAACTTCCGAATCATCCAGTTTCGCCGACAATGGCAAGCTTACCGTCTGCCTGCCCAACCTCATCGCGTTTGGATAATCCTCAGGCCGCCAACCGAAGCGCTGCTGGTAATAAGGGTGTTCAGGGATGCTCAGATAATGCACGCCGACCCCGATGCGTTGCTCGGTCATGGCATCCAGAAAGGCATCCCGGCTGATGCCCGTTCGCACTTCGTCAATCAACAGCATGTAGAGGTGATGTGCGTGCCGCGTATCCTGCTCGGGGTCGGCGGGTCGCGTCACCGGTAGGTCGGCAAACGCATTCTGGTAGCGGTTCCATATTTCCTGTCGGCGTATCCAGTTGCTCTCGACGCGTGCAAGTTGGTGTATGCCGATCGCGGCCTGGATATCCATCATGTTGTACTTGAAGCCGCATTCGACGACTTGGTAATGCTTGTAGCCAGCATCGCCAAAGCGGTGCCAGGCATCTTTGCTCATGCCATGCAAAGCAAGCATTTTCACCCTGTTGATGTCTTGCTCATTGCGCGCCAACACCATCCCGCCTTCACCGGTTGCGACATTTTTGGTGACGTAAAAACTGAAGCAGCCAAAATCACCGAAGGTGCCGGTCTTTCGACCCTGATATTCGCTTTCAATGGAGTGGGCGCAGTCTTCAATGACTTTCAAACCATGACGATTGGCAATGTCCATAATTGCATACATGTCACACGGTCGTCCGGCGAAGTGCACCGGTAAGATGGCCCGCGTGCGGTCGGTTATACGCGCTTCGATATTGGCCGGGTCGATGTTCATGGTCATCGGATCAACATCCGCCAGAACAGGGGTTGCACCGGCGTGAATAATGGCGTTTACGGTTGCACAGAAAGTTAGCGGTGTGGTTATGACCTCATCGCCGGGTTCAAGGCCGGCGGCAATCATGCTGACGTGCAAGGCAGCAGAACAAGAATTAACGGCAGCGGCATGGCTATAAGTGACGCCCTTATATGCAGCGAATGCGCTTTCGAAGGTAGCTACGCGAGGGCCGGTACCCAGCCAGCCCGATTCCATGGTGGCGACGACTTCCTTGATTTCCGCACTCTGGATATCGGGTGCACCGAACACAAGAAATTTTTGGTACATATTTACTATTTTATTAAGAACAGCATATACAAGGTGGCAAGGATACAAGGACCGTGAGGAATAATCGGGGCCAGGAATAATTGGGTCCAGACCACGGTTAACGGCAAACCCCGCTTAGGCGGGGTATTTTGTGTCTGAGTGCCGTCCCCCCGCCAACGCCGGATTTTCAGTGTAACTCAGCCGCTTTGCAGGCGCCCTCAATGACAGCATCCGAGAGGTAGTAGCCGACGCGTTTCAAATCCAGCAAGGTCGAGCGTAGGTCGTTCAGCAGACCGCACCGCCTTGCCTCCACCAGCAGCCCGGCGGCACCCTTCAACGGTAAGCCATAAACCTGATGGGCGATACGCCGTCCGCGCTCTCGTCGATGTTCGCCATGCAGGGGGCGCCCGAGGCCGGCGACGGCAACTTCGCGGAACACTGTATCGGGTATCCAGAATTCCTTGAACAGCGCGGGCAGCAGATCAAGTCTTCCTGCCAGCGACAGCGCCACCAACGGCCCGGCGTTGACGACCGCGCGGTCCAGAATCACTCGGCGAACTCCTCGGCTATTTCCTCATCGGTCATATCGAAGATGGGCACGCCTTCAAGGCTGGCGGCATGCAGGAATTCGACGCGTCCCATGCCGGCCAGGCGTCCCGGCCTTGCCGGACAAAATACGCCCTTGCTCGAAGAGCTTCAGCGCCAGCAGGTAGCGCGCTTCGTCGGAGAAGTTGTCCGGCAGATCGGCCGGCGAGGGCAGTCCCTCGACAGGCAATTCAATCGTCATCGTGTTCATCTTGACCTCCTGTGGGGAGTCGGTATGCAACGCCACAACCATGATGTTACGTTCAACAACGTCACGTGGAGAATTGCTGATAATCGGTGTCTGGGGGCTGGCATTGACTTTCAAGCCGAACACTGACGCGGAAGGAATGCGGGTAAAAATACATTAACCGGTTATACCAACGTAACCATGATAACCACGCTGAATACCTCGGTGCTGGTATCGGCCGCTCGCTCGCGGCAAGGTGCGAGCTTTGCCTTGGTGAGCAGTCTGCCCAATCCGCAATTCGACTTCGCCTTGTCGGTGGCGCTTTATACCGAATGGCAGGCCGTGCTGACGCGACCGGAGCACCTGCCGCCTGGCTTGCAGGCCGAAGATGCGCTGGCCTACCTGCGCTATCTTGCGTCTCTCGCCCGTCTGCAGGATTTGTATTACTTGTGGCGTCCCTTCCTGCGCGATCCGGACGACGACATGGTGCTCGAATGCGCAGCAGCATCGGGCAGCCGGTATCTGGTCACCCACAACGTACGGGACTTTGCGCGTAGCGCCGAACTTGGGGTGTCTGCCATCGCCCCGGCGGCATTTCTGGCTTTGTTGAGGAGTTCATCATGACTGCCCTGACTGTACGTTTGCCAAATTCGGTTCATGCAAAGATTCGCGAACTGGCGGCCCGGGACGAAATTTCGGTTAACCAGTTCATCGCGAGCGCCGCTGCGGAAAAGTTGGCATCAATACTGACGCTGGATTATTTGCGGCAGGAGGCAGCCAACGGCCGGCGGCAGGATTTCGAGCGCTACCTGAATGCGGTACCGGATGTGCCGGAATAATCCTATTTTCATCGGAAGAATCTGGCTTTCTCCGGTTCGTTTGGCAAGGGTCGACGGTGTGCGTGCTGTCGAGGTTCGCCGCATGGTGGAGCAAACGGGGTCAAACACGATTACACGGGCTGGTCAACGAACTCGCCAAAATCATCGAAGGATTCGATGTCATCGAAGCGTTCGCCCATTTTCGTTTTAGTGAAACCATGTAGCGCGCCCTGAAAATAGACGTTCTCCCTTCCCGCGTGTGCCATTCGGGTCAGCCCCCGGTTACTCTCCGCAATCCAAGGCCCCTCTCCGGAGGGGCTTTTCTTTAGCTCAGTTCAGGGAGAATCAGGGACTGTTCAATTTTGCCTCGTCCTTTCTTTTGCCACTTACCCCCAGCAACCTGAACCACACGTTTATTTGTCCAGCTCAGTGACTGATTTCCAATTTATCTGGAGCAACTGGAACGGAGCAGATCACCTCAGCATCATTGTTACGAGTGCCGGTCTTGCTCCAAGCACATGCTACAAATCACAATTAAATGCGGCCTCGCTATTGCGACCTGAGTGATCGCCACCTATAATGCGCGGACTTTGTAGCTGCCTTCGAAAGAAGCCGCTGCTTAAAGAGTAACGCAGCAAATTGGA
>SXGT01523719.1_pt1 | contig 12365 bp, 10 predicted proteins | sample 3176221 | NCBI WGS metagenome assembly SXGT01 (sample SAMN11356862, study PRJNA531348) | freshwater metagenome | isolation source: freshwater sample F1-120 | place: China: Fuxian Lake, Yuxi | collected 2017-12-25
CATCGTGCACACCTCGCATCACCTGCGCGGCCAGATCTACATACCGCACATCAACTGGATCCTGATGGTGGCGGTGATCGGGGCGGCCGTCGGCTTCGGCACCTCATCGGCCCTCGCCGGCGCCTACGGCCTGGCCGTGACCACCGCGATGCTCATCGATACCGCGCTGCTGTTCGCCGTCGCAACCTACCGCTGGAACGTGTCGCCGCTGGTGGCGTGGCCGGCGCTCGTGGCGTTCGTGTGCATGGACGTGCTGCTGATCGCCGCGTGCACCACCAAGCTGTTCGAGGGCGGCTGGTTCACGCTCACCATCGCCTTCGCCATCATGATGCTCATGGCAACCTGGCGCACGGGACGGCGCCTTGCGGCAGGCGCGGGTGGTGCAGACGAAATCGCGCTGGAGCCTTTCGTGCGCAGCCTGATGCTCGAGCCCATCCCGCGCGTGCCACGCACGGCGGTGTTCCTCATGAGCGATACCGAAGGCACGCCGCGCGCGATGCTGCACAAACTCAAGCACAACATGGTGCTGCACGAGCGCAACGTGCTGCTCACCGTGGTGTTCCACGAGGTGCCGGTGATGCCGGCGGAAGACCGGCTGCAGGTGGAAGCACTCGAGCATGGCTTCTGGCGCGTGAGGATGAACTTCGGCTACATGGAAAACCCGGACGTACCGGAGCACCTCAAGGGCTGCGCGGCGCTGGGGCTCGACATCGACATGTTCTCGACGTCGTTCTTCATCAACCGGCAGACCATCGTGTCGACCGCCGGCAGCGGCATGCCGGAGTGGCGCGAGCAACTGTTCGCCACGATGTATCGCAATGCCAGCAGCGTGGTGAACTACTTCAACATCCCGCACAACAGCGTGATCGAGCTCGGTACGCGGGTGGCGATCTAGGCGCCATCCAGGCGCGAGCACTACCGTCCTTCCGAGCCAGCGCCGCTTGCCGGATCGCGCGACTGGCGCGAACCCGCCGCAGGCGCGGCGAGGCTGGTCTGCAGTACCTGCGCCACGAGCCCGGCGCGATCGTGGAACGCGGCCTGCACGAGTGCGCGCCCGCTGCTGTCGACGGTCGACGCCGCGATGATGCCCAGCGGGCCCGGCGCAGGCATGCGCAGGAGGTGCAGCGAGATGTCCGCATTGATGAAGCCGATCATGCCGCCATCGGTCTGCAGGCGTCGCTGCGCGATGCCATTGCTGAAGTCCGCCAGTGCAGCGAGGTGGGCGAATGGCGACAGCGGCACGCCAGGCGCGAGATCAAGCGGCAGGTGCAGCCAGCCGCTACCCGAGCCTTCGCCCACCACGCCCTCCACCACGCGAACGCGCAGCCGCGTGTGCAGGCCGCGTCTGGGATCGGCATCGACCGGTGCGCGCGCGCCCAGCCGTTCCGCGAGTGCGAACTCCGACAGTGCATCCGGCGCGGGCAACGGGCACGGCGCCGTCGGCGCGAGCGCACCGAGCGTCGTGTGGTTGCTGCACGAAACCACTGCGTGCACACAGGCTTCGCCGCCGGCACGCACGGTGAGTTCGACCACCTGGATGCGACGTCCGGCGCGCAGCACGCGGTGTTCGATCGCGAGTGGCTGCCGCGGCACGGGACGGAACAGGTCGAAGGTGCAGCGCGCAGGCTGCAGCCCGGCGGGCGAGATGGTCTCGACCACGTGGGCAAGCAGCGCGCTGGTCGCGCCGCCGTGCAGGGTGTCGCCCCAGGGACCCAACGCATGCTCGGTGGGCAGCCAGTGCGCGCCGTCGCGCGTGAAGATCGTGTCGTTCAGTGTCGAGCCCCCTGAAGGGGCAGGAGGCTATCCCAGGTGTGAGCACCGCCGCGAGGCGGGATGGCACTCACCCATCACATGATCCGGACCCGTACACCTGAGCTGCTACCTGCGTCCACGTCGCCGTAGCGCGAGCAAGGCGGCTGCGCCGAACAACGTTGTCGCCGGCGCAGGCACATTCGCGAAGATCAGGCGGGACTCCGAGACCAGCGAGCCCGGCCCGATGCTGTAGCTCGAGTAGGAACTCAGGAGGTCACGTCCGTTCGCCACCGTGAACACCGGAGAGACCGGGAACTCATTGCGGAGGAGCTCGAAGCCCAGCAGGGCCGAGCCACCGTCAAGGCCGAGGTAGTCGAGTTCGCCCGCCGGGTTCGTGATTACGCTGGACGTGAGATTGGTGAGTGTCACTCGCAGGCGCTCGGCGAAGAAGTCGATCTGCAGGCGCTGGCGGCACGCGCCGTTCGCGTCCAGATCGGTGCACAGGTCGAACTCCACGGCATCGCTCACGACGGCGCTGCCGACGACGAACTCGCCGCCACCGTCATTTCGACCGGCCACGGAGACGGTGTCGCCAATGAGGCCGGCGTGTGCCGGGGCGGCAAGCGCGACTGCGAGCAGCATGGTGAGTGCGGTGATCGTTGCACTGCGTTGCGGACGGTCCATCCGTCCTCCAGGAATGAGCTGCGGGTTTGTCGACGAGCATGTTCGATCAACCGCCCCTCGGCCATACCCCATCCGGGTGAGCGGCGTCTGGCTTTCCGCACTCAATGCAGCGGCGATGCGGTGGACGACGCTCGGCACATGCAGCTGGTTCGATGTCGCCGCACGATGGCGGGTCCGCGGTGACAACACGGCTCAGCATGGCCTTGAGGCCGCGGTACAGTGAACGCTGCCAGGCCCCGAGAGGGACACCCAGTGACGCCGTTTGCCAGTGCTGATGTCGAGGCGCGTTTCGGAGCCTACCCGACGCAAGTGCGCAGGAAGATGCTCGCGCTACGTGAGTTGATCTTCGCAACCGCTGCATCAACCGATGGCGTTGGCGAGATTCACGAGACGCTGAAGTGGAGCGAGCCTGCATACCTCACGCAGCAATCAGGTAGCGGGAGCACGATACGCATCGACTGGAAGGCCAGGACGCCGGATCGATACGCCATGTACTTCAACTGTCGAACGAACCTGGTCGAGCACTTCAGGTCGCTGTTCCCGAACGACTTCGAGTTCGACGGGAATCGCGCGCTGATCCTGCAGCTGGGAAAACACCTCCCGAAGGGCTCGCTCGCGTTCTGCATCAGGGCGTCGCTCCTCTACCACGCCAGCAAGCGCGCTGCGATGTTCATGCCGTCGCACGAGCGGCCACGTGCGAGCGGGCGTGGCCGTCAGGCGAGTCGTGTCCGCACGTAGGCAATCAGCCAGTCCATCGACTGGTCGTGGCTGAGGCATGCCAGGGACAGGATGGTCACGCCGGTCCTGCTGTCACGGATTCTCGGGGCTACCCCCCGCCCCCGCGAATCCCCTGCAGCGCCAGCGCGGCCTCGTTGGGCGCGAGCTCGCCGCGTTCCAGCGCGTCGAGCACCGCGAGCGCAGCCTGCTCGGGGTCCGGCACCGGTGCAGCCGTGGCCACGGCCGCGTCGTCGCTGCCACGCGCGTTTCCCTCCAGGCCCAGGTGGGTACGCAGTGCAGCAAGGCGGCTCTTCACCGTGGGATAGCTCACGCCGAGCACTCGCTCCATGTCGCGGATGCGCCCTTCGCAGAGCACGAATACACGCAGCAGCTGCAGCAGCTCGGGCGGCAGCGCAGCAAACTCGTTGGCCTCGAAGCGCCCGCTCACCTGCACATCGCAGTGCGCGCACGCGAGTGTGCGGATCGCCATCGTGCGCTGGCACGCAGGGCAGGGCATGTGGGTGCCCAGCGCCGTCGTGGTCGAGGATGCGCCCGCGCGCGGATCAGCCGTCTCGGCACCCCGCTCACGCATGGCGGCGGGCCGCGGGTGCGCTGGCGAACCGCAGCAGCGCCTCGCTGCCGGCGAGCTGCATGCCGCTGAAGTCGACGCGTTCGAAGCGCGCGCCGCGCACATCGCAGGCGCGGAAGCTGGTGCGGTCGAACCGGCAGTCCACGAACTCGACGTCGCGCAACTGCACGGCATCGAGACGCAGATCGCGGATCGAGCCCCTGGCGCGCCGCGTCCACTCGTCCTGGCGGAAGCGCACGCCGGCCAGCGTGCTGTTCAGCACGACCAGGCCGCGCACCGAGACACCTCGGAACAGCACGTCGTCGAGTTCGCTGCCGTCAATGTCCAGGCCGCGCAGCGACGCGCCCGAGGCAACGAGGCCCTGCACGCGGGTGCGCCGGGTAAAGCGGGCGTCCCGCAGGTCCGTGCCGTTGAGCTGCAGCGCCGTGATTGCGCTGTCCAGCAACTGCACGTCGCGCAGGCTGCCGCCGTTGGCCTTGCTCTCTGCAAGCTGGCCGCCGCGCAGGACCAGCCGCGCGATGCTGGAGCCGTTGAACTGGTTGTCGCGCAGCACGCCCTTGTGCAGCTCGACCTGGCGCAGCGACGAACCGTTCAGCTGCTGGCCCCGGAAGATGCCCTCGCGCAGCGTCAGGCCCTCGAGCGATGCGGCGCGCAGCCGGTTGTCGTTGAACTCCGCCACCTCGAACAGCAGGCGACTCACGCCGGAGACGGCGATCTCGTTGTTCTCGCAGCGATACTGCGAGCCCTCGGGGAGCTCGGCGCTCGACATCACGACGCGGTTCGTGTCGTTCAGCCAGCGACCGGACACGCCCGAGCCACGGGTGCTCTCGCGAATCGCCTCCACGCCCACGCGAAAGGCCGCACGCAGTGTGTCGCGCAGGTCGTCGCCGAGCCGGCCGTGCCGACGGGCGCGATCGTGCCAGCCAGCGTCGCCCTCCTGATCATCACGACTGCGGCCATCGCTACCTTGGCCATCGCCACCTTGGCCCTGACCATGATGGTCGTGCCGATGCCGGCCGTGGCGGTGCCGGCCGGGACGATCCTCGCCTTCGCCGGTGCCCGCAGCGGCATCCGCACCTGCCGGATCACGAGCCTCCGTTCCTGCCTGGGCCTGTGCCGCGACGTCCGCGCCATCGGGCCGGCCAGCCGACGCAGCTGCACCGGGTGGTGTGACCGGCGCCGCACCGATCGCCCGCAGCAGGTCGGCGGCTTCCGCCGCGCTGATGCGCCCATTTGCCTCGAGAGCCCGGATGCGTTCGATTGCCTCTTCCATGCTCTGTCCTCCGTTGAATGCCGGACAAGCATCCCGCCCACGCATTGAAATGGTCAATGTATCGAGCGATGAAACCTCAGATTACTTAACTTCCGTGACATGAGCCGACATGAACTTGATACCAAGAGGCCCCAACCTGCTCACCGAGCGCGGCTGGCGAGGGCAGCACTGATCGGACATGCTGTCGCGGTCGGGCGCGCCAGCGCCTGTCGGGGGCGGCAAGAGGCGAAGGGTGACGAGCCAGATCTACATCAACATCGACGTCGACGACCTCGAGCGCGCGGTGACCTTCTACTGCGAGGGGCTCGGCCTGCAGCTGCGCCGGCGCCTGTTCGCCGGGCGCGTGGCGGAACTCACCGGGGGCGGTTGTTCACTGCACCTGCTGAGCCACGCGGCAGGCACGCCATCGAGCGCGGGCGAGTCCCAGCTGCGGGACTACCGGCGGCACTGGACCCCGGTGCATCTCGACTTCGTTGTGCCGGACATCGACAAGGCGATCGCCATCGCAGTGGCCGCCGGTGCCGTGCTCGAACGCGAGGTGCAGACCTACAGCTGGGGCCGGATCGCGGGCCTCGCGGATCCCTTCGGCCATGGCGTCTGCCTGATCCAGCTGCTCGGCAAGGGCTACGACGAGGTGAGTTGCTAGTGTTGGCCGGGCATGTGCTGCCCAGGCAGCGCGACACCTGATGCCACGTACTGCTCCCTGACCGCGATCGACGGGGCACAGTGCGCAACACCGGACGGGTACGAACGTGGCAAGAAGGCCGGCCATCAGCATCCCCGACTACGACGCGGTGGTCTCGGACATCTACGACGCCGCGCTGTCGCCTGCGCACTGGGAGGTGGCGCTCACCCATCTGGTGAACCGCTTCGGGCGCGACCGCTGGGACAACGCGATGCTGCTCTGGGAGCGAGTCGAGCCGCCTGCAGGCCGCTTCGTCGGCTGGAGTGGCGTGCACGACATGGCGCGGCAGGCCTACGTGCACGGTTTCGCCGGCAACAACGAGTGGAGCGTGCGCGGGCATGACCTGCCAGTGGGCACCGTCGTTCATTCCGACCAGCTCGTGCGCCGGGAAGACTTCCGCGAAGGTGCCTTCTACCGCGAGTACCTCTCGCGTTTCGAGCTCGAAGTGGGCGTGCTGGCGCTGCTGGATCGGCACGGGAGCGATCACCTCTGCCTGTGCCTGCCGGGACCAGACAACGGCGCGCCGGATCTGCTCGAGGCGGCAACGCGCCTGCTGCTGCCGCATCTCCAGCGCGCCGTGCGAATCGCGCGGCGACTGGGCGAGGCGGAGCTCGGCGCTGCAAGCGCGAAGGCGGCACTCGACGCGGCACCTTCCGCGATCCTGATGTGCGACGCGCAGCTGCGCCTGACCTACGCGAACAGGCAAGGCGAGGCGCTGCTACACGGGGGCCATCTCGCGCTCGGGAACGGCCGGCTGCTGTTGGCGGACGCGAAGCAGGCGCAACGGCTGCGCGCGCTGGCGGATCCCGCCAACACCAGCCGCACCATTGCCCTCATGCTGGACAAGGCCGGGCTGCCGGCCGTCGCCGCGGTCGCGGTTCGCGTGGATACCGGCCCGGGCGCGCAGGTGAATCCGGAGTTCGGCACACCGAGCCTGATGATCGTGGCTGGGCGCAACCACAGGGCGAGCTTCGCCCACGTCGATCACCTGCGCGACTGGTTCGGCCTGACCCCCGCAGAAGCGCGCCTTGCAGCCACGCTGGCCGAGGGCGGCAGCCTGGAGGACTTCGCGGCCACCCGCGGCGTGTCGCTGAATGCGGCGCGCTTCCTGCTCAAGGGCGTGTTCGCAAAGACTGCGACGAACCGTCAGCCACAACTCGTGGCGACGCTGCAGGCCACGCCGCTGCAGTGGCACATCGGCGCAAGCACGCCGGAACTGCCGAGCCCCGTGCAGCCCTCGCGCCGTACGACATAGCGATCTCGGCGGCGCATGTGACCGGATGACGGCGGGCACGTGCTTCGCGGCAGGCAGCTCAGGCACCCCCGCCGGTTGCCCGAACGGGCGGCGTTTCCGGCGTCCCTGCCGGCACACATGCCCCCTCGCGCCGTCAGCGCTCCAGCGCGGCCAAGTCGCCGTGAAACACGTTGAAGTCCACCGGCGTGTTGACGCCCGGCAACTCACCTTCGTCGTTGTGCTGCCAGAACGTCCAGCCCGTCACGCCGAGCGACCAGGGTGGCGCGTAGACGTTGCGGATCCAGAGCGGGTACTCGTGGAAGGCTCTGCCGATCAGCCGGAGGCGAACCTCGTTGGTGGTGTAGAGGACCGGCTTGCGGCCATAGGCGACTGTGAGCGCCTCGAGCAACGCACCGAGCTCGCGCACGATCACCTCGTTTGCCGGCGGATTCGCGCAGTTGCCGTAGTACTCCACGTCCACCGCCGGCGGCAGCATCGGCTGGCCCGGTGGCACCGTGCGCATGAAGTGCGCCGCCTGCGCGAGACCCGGCGTACAGAAGGTGAAGTAGTGGTAGGCGCCGCGCTGCATGCCCGCGTCCGCGCTCGCGCGCCAGTTGAGGGCGAAGCGCGTGTCGCTGTGATCCGCCCCTTCCGTGGCCTTGATGAACGCGAAGCGCATGCCGCTTGCAGCGACCTCCGGCCAGTCGATCTCGCCCTGGTGGTGCGAGACGTCGATGCCGCGGATCGGGTAACGCTCGTCGTCCGGCTGCGCGAGCTGATGCCGGCTCGTGATCGCGGCGATGGCAAGCACCGCGGCCGCAGTGAACCCGAATGCCACGAGCGCGCCGATGCGCCGGCCGATGGCCGCGAGGGTGCGCCGTGCCCGCGAACCACGCGGTGCGCCCGCGTCAGGCCGGTTGCGCGCACTCATGCCGCGCCTGCTGCACGGACGAGCCGAGGGCTGGAAGTCGGCCATGGGCTGGACGTCGGCCATGGCCAGGCTGTCGATTGCCGAAGGGCGGGCATCGCGGTCTCGTCGGTTGCGCTCGCCGCACCCCTTTGCGCAGGATGCGATCACCCGGGAATGCTAATCCCATTGCGACCCGGCCCTCCTGCGAGGGAACGCGCAGACGGGTAGGCGAATGGCCATGCGACCTGCAGGAAATCGACGGAGCGGATGATGCCTGTGCAGTTCATCGGGATGATCGGCGTGACGCCCGAGGGCGGCAGTGCGCGCGTGCACGTCGTGGGGGGTGGCATCGACCCCGGGTACGTCGTGTCCTTCGCACGCGCCCACGAGCGCGCCGGCTTCGATCGCGTGCTCGTGGGCTACGGCTCGACGTCGGCGGATGGCTTCCTCGTTGCCGGCCATGCGGCCGCACACACCGACCGGCTGAGCTTCCTCATTGCCCACCGTCCCGGCTTCGTGATGCCCACGCTCGCGGCGCGCAAGTTCGCGACCTTCGACTGCTTCCATCCAGGCCGCGTTGCGATGCACGTCATCACCGGCATCTCCGATGGCGAGCAGCGCGCGGATGGCGACCATCTGCCCAAGCCCGAGCGCTATCGCCGCTCGGACGAGTACATCGAGATCATGCGCCGCACCTGGACCGCGCATGAACCCTTCGACCACGACGGCCGCTTCTACACGCTGAAGGGCGCGCGCTCCGATGTGCTGCCCGTGACGCAACCGCATCCGCCGGTGTACTTCGGCGGCTCGTCGCCCGAGGCCATCGTTGCAGGCGCGCGGCACTGCGACGTGTACGCGCTGTTCGGCGAGCCGCGCGCTGCGATCGCGGAGCGCATGGGTGAGATACGCACGGAAGCCGCGAAGCATGGCCGGCGGCCGGAGTTCAGCGTGTCGTTGCGCCCGATCATCGCCGAGCTTGAGGGTGACGCCTGGGCCAAGGCGCATGCGCTTCGCGAGCGCATCTCCGGGGCGATGGGCGGTGTGCGCGGCCGGCCCGCGGTGGACGCAAGCGGCCAGCGAATGCTCGCCCATGCACAGGAAGCGGAAGTGCACGACGAGCGCCTGTGGATGGGCATCGCCGAACAGACCGGCGCCATCGGCAACTCGTCCTGCCTCGTCGGCACGCCGGAACAGGTCGCAGACTCGCTGCTGCGCTATCACGACCTCGGCGTGCGCAACTTCCTCATCCGCGGCTTCGATCCCGAGAACGATGCCGTGGAGTACGGCAGGGAGTTGATTCCGCGTGTACGGCTGGGGGTGATGGCAAGGGAGCGCGCTGCGGCAGCGGTTGCAACGCAGACCTAGGCGCCGGGTGCAGCTCGCGATGCCGTCGTGCCCTGCACTCATGCCCCCCGCATGAACGCATGCAGCCGACCTGCGAAGGCCAGCGCCTGCTGCGGCGCGCGCACGCGCCGATAGGCACCGGCCGCCGCCTTGTGCGCTTCCATCAGCGTCGGGTACACGTGGATGGCACCCATCAGCTTCACCAGCCCGAAGCGGTGCGTCATCGCCAGCACGGCCTCGGCGATGAGCTCGCCCGCATGCGGACCAACGATGGTCACGCCCAGGATCTCGTCGCTGCCCGGGCGCGTGAGCACCTTCAGCCAGCCTTCGGACTCACCTTCGGCCAGCGCGCGGTCGAGGTCATCGAAGCCGAAGTGCGTGACCTCGTAGGCCACGCCGGCTTCCTTCGCCGCGCGCTCGTTCAACCCGACCTGTGCCACCTCGGGATCGGTGAAGGTGGCCCAGGGCACCACGCGGTAATCGGCGCGGAAGCGCCAGAAGCCGCGGAACAGGCTGTTCACGGCCGCGTACCAGGCCTGGTGCGAGGCCATGTGCGTGAACTGGTAAGGCCCGACGAGATCACCGCAGGCGTAGATGTTCGGCACGGCCGTGGTCATGTAGTCGTCAACCTCCACCGCGCCATTGCGCTGGGTGCGGATGCCGAGCGCCTCGAGGCCGAGGTGCTCGTTGTTCGGCTTGCGGCCCACGGCCACCAACAGGTGCGAGAAGGGGACATCAATCTCCCCATCGGCGCCCTTCAGGCGCAGCGTGCCCGCAGCGCGCTTGGCGCCCTCGACAGCGCTCCCGCTCGCCACCGGTGTCACGCCCACTGCGCCGTGGCCGGTGAGCACACGCACGCCTTCCGACGCGAGCTTGCGCTCGATGTGCTCGCACACCTCGGGGTCTTCGCGCGGCAGCAGCCGATCGACCATGTCGACGATCGCTACCTGCGCCCCGAGGCGCGCGAAGGCCTGGGCGAGCTCGCAGCCGATCGGCCCGCCACCGAGCACCACCAGTTGCGGCGGCAGCGCGTCGAGCGACCACACGGAATCCGAGGTGAGAAAGGCAACACTGTCGAGCCCCGGGATCGGCGGCACGGCCGGGCGCGCACCACTCGCGAGAACGATGGAGCGTGCGGTGATGCGCCGGCCATCGACCTCGACGGTCCAGGGATCGACGAGCACACCGTTGCCGTGCACGCAGTCCACGCCGAGGCTCGTGTAGCGCGCCACCGAATCCTTCGGTTCGATGTGCGCGATCACACCCTTCACGCGCGCCATCACGGCCTTGAAGTCCACCGTCGGCTGCACGGAGGTGATGCCGAAGCGGTGCGCATCGCGCATCTGCTGCGCCACCTTGGCGGACGCAAGCAGCGCCTTGCTCGGCACGCAGCCGGTGTTCAGGCAGTCGCCGCCCATCAGGTGGCGCTCGATGAGGAACACCTTCGCCTTGATGGTGGCGGCGATGAGTGCGGCGATGAGCCCGCCGGAGCCAGCGCCGATCACGATCAGGTTGGCGTCGAAGCGCTTTGGCTTGCGGTGGCCGCGATAGGCACGGCGCGCGGCCAGCACGCCCATGATGCCGCGGGCGACCCATGGCAGCAGGCCGAGGAGAGTGAAGGCCGCGAGCAGGCCCGGGGTGACGATCGTGCCGAGGTCGAAGCCGTCTGCGGCAGATGCGGACAGCGCCTTGCCGAACTCCGTGCCCGCGAACACGTACACCAGGGTGCCGGGGATCATCCCCACCTGACTGACGAGGTAGAACTGCCGCACCGGCATGCGCGTGAGCCCGAGCACGAGGTTCACCACGAAGAACGGGAACAGCGGGATGAGGCGCAGGCTGAAGAGGTAGAAGCCGCCGTCGCGGGAGATGCCGGTGTTGATGGCGGCAAGCTGGCTGGCGAAGCGCTTCTGCACCCACTCGCCGAGCAGCGTGCGCGACAGCAGCATCGCGAGCGTTGCGCCCACCGAGCTGGCGAAGGAGACGAGCACGAAGCCGGTGAGCAGGCCGAACAACGCGCCGCCAACCAGCGTGAGCACCGCGGCGCCCGGCAACGAGGTGCCGGCCACGGCCACGTAGATCAGGAAGAAGACGGCGGCAGCAGCGAGCGGATGCGCCGCCTGCGCCGCGCGCAGTTCGTCCCAGCGCGCGGTCACGGCCGCCAGGTCCAGCCACCCGAGCAGGTCGAACCGCCACGCTGCGGCCAGCACGGCGAGCACCAGCACCACGACGACGATGCGCCTGTTCATCTGCGGAACCACCCCGGGAAGGACTTCGATGTGGCGCGCACTCTAACCGTCGCGGGCAGGGCGTGTGTCGGCAGCGCGAGGACGAACCGCGGAAGTCGGCCTCGATTGCGCTGCTACCATCGCGGCTCCCGCACGGCCATCGAGACCGCGATGCACACGCCCCGCAGCCCCTTTCCCGTCACCCGCATGCGGCGCATGCGCAGCGCCGACTTCTCGCGCAGGCTGATGCGCGAGAACGAGCTCACGGTGAACGACCTCATCTATCCGATGTTCATCATCGAAGGTGCGAGTGGCCGGCAGCCGGTGGGCTCGATGCCCGACATCGACCGCGTGACCATCGACGCCCTGCTGCACGACTGCGAGGACCTGTGCCGCCTGCGCGTGCCGGCGATCGCCCTGTTCCCGATGATCGACCCGGCGCTGAAGACACTCGATGGCCGTGAAGCGTGGAACGAGAACGGCCTGGTGCCGCGTGCCGTGCGCGCCGTGAAGGCAAGGTTTCCCGACCTCGGCGTGATCTGCGACGCGGCGCTCGATCCCTACACGAGCCATGGCCAGGACGGGATGATCGACGACGATGGCTACGTGCTGAACGACGAGACCGTGGCCGCGCTGGTGGCGCAGTCGCTGGTGGTAGCGCGCGCCGGCACCGATGTGATCGCACCCTCGGACATGATGGACGGCCGAATCGGTGCCATCCGCGAGAAGCTCGAGCAGCAGGGCCTGCGCAACACGAAGATCCTCGCCTACTCGGCGAAGTATGCCTCGGCCTACTATGGCCCCTTCCGCGATGCGGTGGGCTCGGCCGGCGCGCTCGGCAAGGGCAACAAGTACGCCTACCAGATGGACCCCGCGAACAGCGACGAGGCGCTGCACGAGATCGCGCTCGACCTGCAGGAAGGCGCAGACATGGTGATGGTGAAGCCAG
>SXGT01826510.1_pt1 | contig 12364 bp, 9 predicted proteins | sample 3176221 | NCBI WGS metagenome assembly SXGT01 (sample SAMN11356862, study PRJNA531348) | freshwater metagenome | isolation source: freshwater sample F1-120 | place: China: Fuxian Lake, Yuxi | collected 2017-12-25
AATATGATCGACTTGGAACGCATCAAATGGGAAGGCCCCGATGCCCTTGCACCCGGCAAACACACCCTCGAATTCGATTTCAAGTATGAAGGCCTCGGCGTCGGAACGCTCCTTTACAACAACATGAGTGGTCTGGCCCGTCCCGGCACCGGAGTGCTCAAAGTTGATGGCAAGGAAGTCATGTCGAAGAAAATGGAAAAGACCTTGCCCATGATTCTTCAATGGGATGAGAGCTTCGACGTTGGATCGGACACCCTCACCGGCGTCAACGACGTGGATTACAAACCACCATTCAATCTGACTGCCAAATTGAATCAGCTGACGATCAAGCTAGACCGTCCGCAATTGTCCGAGGACGACGTCCGCAAGCTTCAGGCAGCCATGCGCAACAACCAAGCCAGTGAATGACGACGAAAGTCGTTTTCACCCAGGATTCAAGAATTCCTGTGGGAGGACGCTACCGTTTCTCCGTAGCTCGACGAAAGATCGCGGAGTTGATCGCCTTGGAGAGACGATGGACGTGTGCTGTTGACTCACGTTTTGCTGGAAGGCGTTAATGACATCGGCGCCTCATGCCGGGCTCGATGACTTGCCATGGTTCGATCAATTTTCCCGGCCACAAGGCTGTTGACTAGGCGCGACTCGATAAGAGGCAGACAGCACGTTGCCCCAGCGTTGCCGTGGAAGCGACCAACGGGTTTATTTCAACTGGTGCAGGCGGACCAGAATCCAAGACTGGGTACTCTGGCTATTCACATAAACCAGTGCCGGAGCGGAGTCGATCGTCAAATTGTACAACCCGGTTTCGACCACTTTGTCGGTTGAATCGCCGAAACACCACACGATTCGCTGAGAATCCTTATCGGCGGCGCCAGAGATTGGTTTCAACTCAGAATGAGTCGTGTCGACATAATTGCCACGCACAACACCATCTTCATTGATGGCCAACTGTACGATCATATAAGAATCGTATTTCCCTTTGGGCGTCAGCGCAAAGACACCCAAAGGCAGCCATTGGTCATTCGGTTCTGTCTTAGCCGATTGACCATCCGTCGCCAGTTGAATCGCTTTTTGCGTATAGGCCGGGAGAGTGCCGAGAGACTTCCCACTGAGAAAGACCTCGTTGTTGGTCACGACAAGATTCGCACCATAGTTGTAGTAGATCGGCTGAGTGGTTCCGTACCCGAGAAAGCCGCCGAGTGATTGCCAGGTGGCTGTCATCCACTCGGCCTGAGGATTCCATCCAGCGGCGAACCAGGCTTTGGGATGTTGCGTACGCCATCCTTGATCGAAGAGTGCGTAACGATCAAAACTCGAACGGACTATTGACGCTCCCTGGTAGCGGTCGAGTGGTGTGCTACCCGAAAGAGATTGATCGGCTGAATTCCGGCTTCCCGTCGGTGGAGGAGTTGCCACCTTGCCGTCAGGTGCGACGATCGGCCCCGGGACGCTGTCTGAAAGATGATGCATGCCTTCGTCTGAGGGCAACCCGACCGTATTGGTACTTGGCGACGGCTGCGGCGGCTGATAACCCGATGTCAGGTTTGCATAATCATTAAGAACATTGGCCGCTCCAAATGCGCCAGTCCCCTCACCATAAGTCGTCATTTTTCCGATGTTGCCATACATGTACCCGGACTGTGGCGAAGTTCCGCCATCATACGTGGGCTGGCCTGGCGTCTGCGACAAGTTGTCCGAGCTGTCTGAACTACCGCCACCAAACCCCCGCCCTTGGCAGAACTGAGCACAGTACAAAATCAGGACACAACTGGTGAAAAAACGCGGAGACTTGATCATAAAGTTCCTGACTTGAGGGGGTAATTCTTGTGTATTGAAATTCCACAGTCACGTTTGATACGACTCTAAGCATGTCCTCGAGAATCTTAACTCGGATGAGCTTTTATGGGAGTATATGCTTCACTCAATCTCTTAAACGTATCCGAAACGAAGTTCGAAGTACAATTCCAAGCGAATAGAGCGACAGTTCGCGATCGGTAACAGATGCAGTCAGGGCGAGCTAAGTTTCTTTTCATTCCTGCCGTTGCTGACTTCGACGCGATTTGTGAGTACTTGTCGTTCGACGACTTTAGACAACACTCGGTCGATTTTGATTCACAATAAAGGAAGCGCCATTTCGGTCAAACGCCTGTAACAATGCAGGAAGGCCGTGCTTGAGTTCCAGTTGACGTTCTTCGGAGTAGAACGGCACCCTCGGTTCCGAAAAGCTATGGCGTCATGCTGCCGTTGGAGCGTTGGATAAAGGGGATTTCGCTTTCCACGGGCATCGCGGGCCACGTTGGCTGAAGGTTTTAACGGACTGAGCATCGAACACTGCGATCGAGGGTTCTTCATCACGATGAGCGGCGACTCTGACTGCTCGAGAGCCGGGTGTTGATCCAGCCAAGCTGCCAACGTCGCGCTACCACATGAAATACTCATAGCACGCGGCAAGTCCCCCATAGATACACTAGGACTAAATTGTTCCATCATTAAATCTACACAATCAAAACAACATCGCTGCAAATTGCAGCGATGTTGAGTGCATTCCACCTTGATTGCAACAGCCGTATTACTTGGCGCAGGCTATTTTTTCTTCTCCATCATCATCTGTCCTGCTTCCATGGTGCTGCGCACCATGGCGTCCTTCACAACACCCTTCATCATTGCGGGATCTTTAGTCATCGATTCGCTCTTCATCATTAAATGGTCGTCAGCGATCAGTTTGGCCATCGAAGACTCTTGTAGCTTCTTGGCTTGCTTTTCAACGATCGCCATCACCTCAGGATCTTCCATCAGAGACTTAATCAGAGACTCTCTGGCCATCATCATGGTCATCGCGTCACCCGCCATCATCTCCTTCTTGCTTTCCATCATCGAAGTCTCGTTCATCATCGGCATCATCGTTTTTGGCGTCATCATGTTTTTGGAATCAGTCGCCGATGGTTTTGCCATCGCGATTTTTTGAGCAGCCAAGTGCCTTGCGACCAACTCTTGAAACAGAAGCTGCATCTGGCTGCTGTCGGCAAGCAGCTTTTCTCCAGCCATCTTCATTTTATTGTCGTCCATCATCGCGGGCTTTTCGGAGTCCGGGGACATGGCGGCTTTTTTCATCATCATCATGGTCGACTCGTTGTGCATCATCTCATGCATGAGCATTTCTTTGGCCATCATGGAAGGAACCATAGACTTGTCGCTCATCATCGTTTTCTCAGCGGCCATCATCATGGCAGGCTGCATCAGTTTGGTTTTGGCCGCGCCTGTGTCCATCATGGGCTTGGCCATGGATTTGTCTTGCGCCTGTGTTTGGGTGACAAGAAATGCGAGTGCCAGTACAGCGAATGCGATTTTGCGTTTCATAAATCGTTCTTCCTCCGTCAGAAGTTAAGCAAACCTCGAGCAAAGTTGCTCGTTCATCTGACCATACGATAAGCCTTTCACATTTCTGCAATGTTCGTGTATCGACTTGATAAAGAACCCACCGGCGTCAAAACGCAACCGCTTGCCGGATCATTGCTCACTGGATCGCAGGAAGTTCGAACCAGAACATGGCTTTTCCATTCTCAAAGCGTGAACCAACGGAACCTCGGTGTGCCTCAATAAGCTCCTTGATGATTGCCAGCCCGAGACCAGTGCCGCCAAATTCACGAGACCGCGAAACATCACCGCGCTGAAACCGCTCAAAAAGCAAATGAGTATCATGAGGCTCAGGGCCCGTGAGGTCATTCTCAATTTCGAAGCGAACCCGTTGCTTGGTATGATGGATCTCAATAAGCAGGTCACCGCCGATTTGACCGTATCGCAACGAATTCTCGAAGAGATTCGTCAACACTTGCGTCAACTTCTCCTCATCAGCATCGATCATGACACTAGGCAAATTCTGTTCGACGCGAAATCTTTTCTCTGCAAAGCGGGGTTCAAATATTCGCAAGTTGTGTCTGACTAACTCAGATAAGTCGAAACATCTGGAATGCAGGTTGGATTTTGCCAAATCGGCTCGAGCCAGTTGCAGTAACTCTTCAACCAGTCGGACCAATCGAAACGTCTCTTCATGCAGAGATTCGAAGACTTCCTGGCTTGGCTCGATGACTTTATCTCTCAGTCCTTCCATATAGCCATGAATATTCGTCAGAGGCGTTCTGAGTTCATGTGCCACATCAACGATAAAATCTTTTCGGAATTTTTCGGCCTGTTGAAGGTGGTCGGCCATCTTGTTGAAGACGCCTGACAAGGCATCAATCTCGCCACATCCCCTCACCGTCACCTGGTTGCTGAAGTCCCCTTCCGAAATTCTTGCTGCGGAATGCATGATCTGCGAGATGGGCTTGAGCAACTGATAGTTCAGCCACATATTCAGGAGGGAGGAAATCACAAAGCCAATCGAGCCAGAAATCAGCATAAAGCGATCGACCGATTTCAAAAACATCGAGTGCACGTCGGTCGGATCAATGCTGTACTTTTCTATCAGCGACATAAAATAGGAGCTTGCCAACCAATGAATGGCTAAGACAACTAACAACATCATCACAAACAGGCCTGTCCAATTGATGAGCAGCAGTTTCCAAATCAGCCGTAGCGGAATATTCATTGAACTACCTTTGAGGATCTGCAAACCGATAACCGATTCCTCGGACAGTATGGATATAGGTTGGCTTGCCCGGGTTGTCGCCGATCTTCTGGCGCAGCTTCCCAATATGAACGTCAATCACGCGATCGACAACCAGTTCGCCACCTGGATAAAGTTTGTCTAAAAGTTCATGCCTTAAGAAAACGCGGCCAGGAGTTTTCATCAGTGTCTGCAAAAGCGTGAATTCGATCGGCGTCAAAGAGAGCGGGACGTCGTTGAGAGCGAATCGTCGCTTTTCGACGTCGAATCTCAGGGCTCCATGCGAGATGAATAATTTCTCAGGACGTAAATCTGCAGCGGTCTTCACTGCATGATTCATGCTGGCGCGACGAAGATGCGCCTTAATGCGTGCCACCAGCTCGCGTGGGCTGAATGGCTTGGCAATATAATCATCAGCGCCGATCCCCAGCCCCAGAACTTTGTCGACTTCGTCATCGCGTGCGGTCAAAAACAAGATCGGCACGCTGGAAATCTTTCGGATGGACGTGCAGACATCCAGTCCGTTCATTTTAGGCAGCATAATGTCAAGTAACACTAGACTAGGATGATGCTGCTCAAACAACGCTAACGCTCGTCTGCCATCATCGGCTATCACCGAAACAATCGATTCATTCTCAAGGTAACTGGCGATCAGTTTGGCCGTTTTGGCGTCATCTTCGGCGATCAGTACGACAGTCTCTTCTTTAACTTCCATGGTTGCGCTGTGTTCTGGAGCTATCTGGTCTTTGTATGAAATCCCAAGTCCGTGAAGCAGGGTAGTACACTCCAGAGAATACCCCAAAAGGGGATTCAGAGTGCGCCATGTTAGGGAATCTCTGCCATTCTTTACCGAATCTTTACGCGATCGTGTCCGGAACGAGACGCTGGTTTTATAAGACTTTGAGATACTCCGGCCTTTTCTGTTCCCTCCTAAACGCACTGCATGACCAGCACTCGAGCAGAAAACGCAGGCTAGTCTAGACAACGACAGGACGTGAATCATGACGCGATCAAGAATCGTTTGGTTTTCTATTTCTCTGCTTATTGTTCCATGCCTGACATTTGACAGCGCTCACATTCTGGCAGAGGACGAAAGCAATGACCTGTCGCCGGTCGTCGTCGAGCTCTTTACTTCGGAAGGTTGTTCGAGCTGTCCGCCGGCTGACAAATTACTCGACAAGTTACGAGCAGATGACGTCTTAGTCCTGTCGTTTCACGTCGACTATTGGAATCACCTTGGCTGGCGCGATCCATTCAGCAGCCCTGACTTCACACAACGCCAGAATCAGTACGCGAGACTTTTCAAGCTCGATCAGGTTTACACTCCGCAGATGATTGTTGGCGGCGAAACCGAGTTCGTTGGCTCGGACCGCAAGGCGGCGACAGCAGCCATCTCCGAGGCCAAACTCCATCTCGTCACCCGGTCATTGAAGCTGGAAGTGAAAATGAACTCTGGACGACCGCAGGCGAACTACTCTGTTGGCGAGCTCTCTGAAAACACTCGTCTGAATCTCGCTGTCGTCCAGAAGTCAGACATCAGCCATGCTACCGCAGGGGAGAATGCGGGAACAAAACTTCCTCATGTCAACATCGTTCGCTCACTGAAAACGATCGAGGTCAATTCAAGTAATCCAGGTTCGGTGGAACTGGAAGTCCCGGATGGCATCAAGCCTGACGAGCTATTTGTGGTCGGCTATCTGCAGAACATTTCGACCGGGAAGATTGGTGCCGCCGTCACACAACCTATTCGCTAAAGAACTCGCATGCCAAATTCATCTCATGATCGAATAACGCCTCCGGAATTGTACCTCAATCGCCGGAAGTTGATGAAAGCAGCAATTGCGGCTGGAAGCGTCCTTGCAACTGGAGCCACTTATCGCTGGTTCAATCGAACGACGACGCCCATGGCCGAGACGGCGGCATTAAGCGATCTAGTTTCGGCGGAACTGACCGACGCCCAGCGGCTTCAGAATGGATTTCTCGTCGATGAAGAATGGACGCCCGAACGTAGTATTCTGACCTACAACAACTTCTATGAGTTCACGACATCCAAGGAAGGTGTTGCTCAGGCGGCGATGAACTTCAAAGTCGATGGGTGGCAATTGCAGGTTGGCGGACTGGTTCAGAACCCGAAAACCTTCAGCATGTCTGACCTGAAGGCAATCAGCCCGCTGGAAGAAAGAGTCTATCGAATGCGATGCGTCGAAGCCTGGTCCATGGTCATCCCCTGGGCTGGTTTCCCACTTTCGCGTTTGCTCGAAGTTGTTCAGCCAACCGCTGACGCGAAGTACGTCGCATTCGAAACGCTGCACGACCCCGTCCGCATGCCGGGACAGAAGACAGACGTCCTTGACTGGCCTTACGTTGAAGGACTTCGATTGGACGAGGCCATGAATCCACTGACACTCCTGGCCATGGGACTTTACGGCAAAGAACTACCGCCACAGGATGGTGCGCCGATTCGTCTGGTGACACCCTGGAAGTATGGATTCAAGGGGATCAAATCCATCGTCAAGATCACCCTGACCGCGATGGAGCCGCCAACGAGTTGGAATCGGTATGCGCCCAATGAGTATGGCTTTTATGCGAATGTGAATCCTGCCGTTGATCATCCACGCTGGAGTCAAGCCACCGAACAGCGTATCGGCGAGGCTGGTCGCCGAAAAACTCTGATGTTTAACGGCTATGAAGAACAAGTCGCATCAATGTACGAAGGCATGGACCTGAGCGTTCACATCTGAGATTCGTTTTCGGTCGATCGTCTACGGAAAGTACATCAATGAATGATCTGAAATTCTACCGACGAATCGTCATCGTCAATGGGTGCCTCCCGTTGCTGATTCTAGCCTGGGATGGATGGCATGATCAGCTGGGTGCGAACGCTGCCAACAGAGCGCTGCATATCACCGGAATTCTGTCGCTGGTGTTTCTTTTTCTGTCATTGCTCGTTACCCCGCTTCGAACTTTGACAGGGTGGAACAGCCTGATTGCGTATCGACGAGCGTTGGGCTTATTCGGTTTTGCATACGCCGCTGTTCACCTCGGTATCTATGTGATCTTTGACCGGGCGGGAAACCTTGCCAGCTCCTTCGAGGAAATCATCAGCCGACGGTATTTGCAAGTCGGCGTAGTGGCGCTTCTATTGATGGTTCCTCTCGTCGTGACCTCCACAAATGCAATGATTCAGTGGATCGGACCCCGGCGTTGGAAGTTACTTCATCGTCTCTCCTACGTGGTTGTGATCCTCGGAGTAGCGCACTATTACTTGCTGGTGAAATCCGACGTCCGCCAGCCATTGGCGTTCGCCGCCGTGCTTTCTCCGATCCTCGGCTTCCGTGTCTTCAACCAGTATCGTGGACGTGGCAAGCAAACCGTTTCTCATCGCATGACGGGCACCCAACGGTCGAAGGCAGCGGGTTCAGGCTTCTGGAAGGGGCAATTGGAAGTCGTCAAGATTTTCCAGGAGACGCACAACGTGAAGACGTTCCGTTTCCAGTCCGTTGAAGGAGGAGAGTTGCCATTCCGCTTTCAAGCAGGGCAGTACTTGAACATTCAACTTCCCATCGACGGAACAATCGTCCGTCGTTCTTACACGATCTCTTCATCACCAACGAACCGCAGCTACTGCGAGATCTCGGTGAAACGTGAAGAACTGGGAGTAGGCTCACGTTTCTTACATGATCATGTGACCGAAGGGACCATTCTTGAGATTGCTGCGCCCGCGGGGAAATTTGTCTTTGATGATTCCCGACACACAGCCATCACTTTGATCGCGGGCGGAGTTGGAATCACACCGATGATGTCCCTGGCACGCAGCCTGACAGAGCGGTCCTGGCCTGGCGAAATCTACTTCATATTCGGCGTTCGAACACCGAAAGACATCATCTTTCGCGAGGAGCTCGAACGTATCTCGAAGAGATTCCCGAACTTCCACCTGCATATTACATTATCCGATCCAGTCATCGATCCGGATTGGCAAGGAGCAACGGGCCGAATTTCGGGACCGTTCTTGAGTGAAATCGTGCCATCGATCACCAGTTACCCGGTTCATGTCTGCGGCCCGGGCCCCATGATGGACGCCACCTGCGAAATCCTGCGAACCATCGGCGTGCCAGATCACCTGATCTGTACCGAAGCATTTCTGTCACCGACGGGCATAAGCCGATCTTCGGGAATAATTGAGGCTACTTCCGACAACGAGGACGTCTTAATTGAATCCGTTATTGAATTTTCTAAATCCAATGTCGTGACAACCTCGACCTCTGGCACTTCCGTGCTCGAAGCAGCGGAGGCTACCGGAGTCGAAATCCCCTGGGAGTGCCGCTCGGGAATCTGTGGTCAGTGTAAGGTCCGTCTGCGACGGGGCAGCGTCAGAATGGAAGTCGAAGACGCACTAAGCGCGAAAGAGAAAGAAGCTGGCTTCATTCTTGCATGCCAGGCACACCCTAAATCACAGCTGGAAATTGAAGCATAAAGTCGGCATACCCAAAAAACTGCAACGTCAGGAATGAAAAGAACAGGTTCTTGATCGCTTTGAGTTCTGGACGGTAGGCTGGCAGTTCCATCGGGGTGATATTGGCAAGCATCCGCAGCTTGCCACAGCGATGGAACCCGGCTCTGTCCCAGATGATTACAGTGCGTTCGTCTTCACTGATGCTCTTTGACAACCCTGCGAGAAACGCGTTGACGACTTCGGTGTTAAGCTTGGGACTAAGCAGTCCCTGTGCCTGGCCCGTCTCAGGACAGACCACTCCGAGCACCCATAAGTATTGGTAGGCAGTTTGACGCACGACCTGTGGCCGAGAGCCGGTGCGTGCCCAGACATTCGTGGTCGTCCGCTGCTGGCCGAAGCGGGCTTCGTCCTGACGGCTTTCATTCAGACAGTAGACCCTCAGACGCTTGTCAGGATGAGAGGCCTGATTCCATCTCGACAGCCAGGATGGAGATATCATCGTGGAACCGCTCAGAGCCCTGCCACCGCGTGATCTCCGTCAGGAGGGTCAGAACGCTCTTCTCTAGTGTTATGGATCGCGTCTGAACGGTCGTCTGTATGAGTCGGTCGTCACCGAACTGATCGCTGACGGGATTCATGGCTTCGGTGACGCCATCCGAATAGAAGTACAATCGGTCGCCTGGCTTGAGGCGTATCGAATGCTCCTGATAGGGTTCGTCAGTCAGGCCGATTGGAAAACCTTCAGCCTCCAGAATGACTACCGGCGCTGCGGTGTCGAAGGGGAGATGCACTGGTCCGGGATGGCCTGCGGAGACGTACCGAAACTCCCCGTTTGACGCGTTCAGTATTCCGTAGATCAAGGTCGTGAACTGGCCGATCGCCATATCGAATGGAAAGAGCTGATTGAGTCGAGTCGCCACTTCAGCGGGCGGCGTGATCTCGATTCCTTCCGTTGTGCCGGCACCTCGGACCAGAATCGAGGAAGCGTCGGACGGCGGTGAGAGGAGCCTGCTCATCGTCACTGACATCAGGGCCGAGGCGACGCCATGACCGCTGACATCGAGAATGTAGAGTCCGAGATTTCCACCCCCCAGCGCGATGGCGTTCAGGCCATCGCCAGCCAGTTCGTCGCAGGGGCGATAGATCCAGGCAACATCGGTTCCCGGAACACAAGGTGGCTGGCGGGGAAGGAATGTCTGTTGGATTCTCGCCGCAGCTTTGAGGTCGCGAGACATCCGCTCGTTAATGTTCTCCAGCCGCGTGTTGACCTGCTCTAACTCGAGTTGCATACGGCGGAGATACAGGTGAGTCTCGACACGTGCGTGCAGTTCTTCCATCTGAAACGGCTTGGTGATGTAGTCGACGCCACCGAAGGCAAAAGCTTTGACCTTATCAAGTTGCTCGGTCAGAGCACTGATAAAGATGACCGGGATTGCCTTAAGTCGGTCATCGGCTTTGAGGAGCTCGCAGACCTCGTAGCCGTTCATCTCCGGCATGTTGATGTCCAGCAGAATCAAGTCCGGGGGATCGCGGTCGGCAGCCTGCAGCGCCAACTTGCCGCTGGGCACGGGCCGAACTTTATAACCGCGATCCTTGAGCATGCCAGCTAATACTTGAAGATTGGCCGGAGTGTCGTCAACCATCAGGATGCTGGCAGGCATGATGCTATTGCTGGGATGGACCGTACGACGTTCAGACTTTTTCAGATTCAAGAGAGGCCTCCGAGCATAGTAGGTCGAGAAGTTTCTGGTACTGGAAGCTTTCTGCCAAGCGGCGCAGGCCCCGAGCAATACGGGGATCGCGAACCTCAACCTCCTGGATCCTGGCCAGCAACTGGTCCAGATCCGCCGTAATCACGGCTTCACGCATCGGGTCGATCAGGTTTTGCGGCCAGCCGGCCAGTGACTGTCGCGTCAGTTCGGTCGTTTCTTCCGGAGTCGGTGGCGCGGGCTGTTCAGCGTAAACGAATTCTAAGCCCAGATGCGTATGAATCTTCTCAAACAGTTCGGACTCTCTGAACGGCTTGCCGATGAAATCATTTGCGCCGACCGCCATCAAGTCCTGGCGGTTCTCGTCCATTGCACTGGCAGTCACGGCGATAATCTTGAGGTCTGGGCCACGGTCTATGGCACGAATCCGGCGAATCGCCTCGTGACCGTCCATCACCGGCATGCGGAAATCCATCAGGATCAGATTCGGCCGCCATTCCTCAAATACCTGGACAGCTTCTGCTCCGTTGGTCGCCATTCGGATTTCGAAACCAATGGGCGCCAGCAGTTGAACCAGGAGCTGGCGGTTATCCTCGACGTCATCGGCAATCAGAACCCGGCACGTCGCCTGCCCGGGCTGCAGCCTCAGGACTTGCCGGGGCGTCCTTTTTGCTTGGACCGCGTTTGCTTCACCCTCTTTCAAAGGGAGGCGAATGACGAAAACGCTACCTATGCCAATCTGGCTGCTCAACGAGATATCTCCACCCATCAGACGAACAAACTCCCGGCTGATGGCCAAGCCGAGCCCTGTGCCGGTTCCCGCTTGTTGTCCGGACTTGGTCTGCTCGAAATGTCGAAACAACTTGTCCTGATCGTCGGTTGAAATGCCCGGGCCCGTGTCTTCGATTTCGACCTGGAGAAAAGGTTTCGACTCCACCGCACGGTCCACGCGGACCCGTATTTCGACACTGCCCTGCTCGGTAAACTTGACAGCGTTTCCCAGCACGTTAATGAAAACCTGACGCAGCTTGTTGATATCGGTCACGATGTATTGGGGGACATCGCCGATCATCTCGACGGAGAACGATAACTCTTTTTCGTCCGTGCGGACGCGGAACATCATCTCCAGGTCCCTGAGCAGGACTGGCAGGTCAAATGTGGATGGATTCAGCGTCGTACGGCCCGCCTCGCTCTTGGACATCTCCAGGATGTCGTTGATCAGGGCAAGCAGATGCTCGCCGCTCCTGTTAATAGTTTCCAGATACTGGCATTGTCGAGGAGTGAGGACCTGATCGCGGAGCATCAACTGAGAGAATCCGAGGATGGCGTTCATCGGTGTGCGGATTTCGTGCGACATATTTGCCAGAAAGACGCTCTTAGCGCGGTTGGCTTGCTGCAACGATTGTTCGTAGCGTTTACGTTCGGTGACGTCACGGGCGGCGGCGAACACTCCTTGCAGCTTTCTATCGCGGTCGTGGAAGGTGGATGCGTTGTAAGACACCACGGTTTCTTTGCCATCGCGAGCCCGCGCGGTCAATTCGTAGTCAGTGAGCTTGTGTTCGCTCAGCACGCGCTTGATGCCCGCTTCGGCCCGTTCCG
>SXGT01771972.1_pt1 | contig 12363 bp, 8 predicted proteins | sample 3176221 | NCBI WGS metagenome assembly SXGT01 (sample SAMN11356862, study PRJNA531348) | freshwater metagenome | isolation source: freshwater sample F1-120 | place: China: Fuxian Lake, Yuxi | collected 2017-12-25
GAGGATGGCGCGAGCGATCGCGCGCCCGTCGGCGTGCTCGAGGTGGAGCTCCTGCCCGGGCGCCAGCGCGTGCAGAGCGCCGCCGTCGACCTCGACCGCGCGCGATTGCGGTCCGATCCAAGCCTGCAGCCCGCGCGCACCGCACGACGCGCCGTCACCGAACAAGGCGCGATCGAGCGCCCCTTCCGCCTGCACGTGCTGTTCGCGGTGGAACCAGGCGACGTCGAGCGCCACGCGCGCCGCGACGTCGCGCCACGTCGCCGTCGGCGCCGCCGTCTGCAGCGTGCGACCGAGGAAGAAGGTCAGCGCGCCGTGCGCGAAGCGGCTGCCATCCGCCAGCGTCTCGACGTGCTCGACCGCGCTCTGGTCGAACGCACACGCCGCAAGATGGACCCACGGGATCGGCGCGGCGCGGGCCGGGTCGCCGTCCTCGAGGAACGGCACCTCGGCCGGCCAGAAGTCGGCGATGTCGTCGCGCGTCAGCGGCCGCCAGAAGTCGCCGGTGAAGCGGGCGCGCGGCCCGCCGCGAGTGACGCCGCCGGAGTGGCAGGCGTCGGTGATGACGGTGATCCGCGACGTGCGCCGCGCCAGCTCGCGCAGCAGCGAATGGAGTTCGTCGTCGGTGAAGTCGTAGCCGCCCTTCGCGGTCATCCCGTGGTCGACCGAGATCGCCGGCGGGACGCGGCTGTCGTAGAGCGTCAGGGTCGAGTCGTGGCCGGCGACCTCGTGGCTCGACCTGCCCGCCGCGTCGGGACAGCGCGAGCCGTGGCCCGAGTACCAGAAGACCACCTCGGTCGCCGGCCCGGCAGCGTCGATCAGCCACTCCTTCCACTCGCGGACGACCCGCGCGTGGGTCGCCTCGGCGTCACGCAGCACGCGGATGGACCCGGGCGGGAAGCCGAAGCGGCCGGTCAGGATGCTCGTCGCCAGCTCGACGTCGAGCTTGGCGCCTTCCAGCGCGGCCGGTCGGCGCGACTCGGCGGCGGGCGAGTACTCGTCGATGCCGATCAGCAGCGCACGGTGCGTCGGAGCGGTGGTCGGCGGCACTGCGGCGGCCTGCGTCCGCGGCGCCGTCGCCGACACCTCCGGTGCGCCGCAACCGGCCGCGAGCAGCAGCGCGCACGCCGCCGCCTGCATCGCACTCGCCCGGCTGCTGCGGAGCTCCATCGTCGTCCCTCCGTCCGCGTCGCATCCCGGCGAGGGAACGCGCACGGTGATCAAAGGGAACGGCGCCCCGGGCGTCGAGTCAGCGGGAGGCCGGCGGCGCCGCCGGTGCGGCCGCCGGCTCGACCGCGTGGCGGGCGACGTCGCGCTCCATCTGCTCGCGCAGGACGCCGTAGCTCGCCACCAGCCGCTCAAAGTCGGCGCGCCGGAAGGTCAGCACGTCCACCGACGTCAGCGCGCGCACGGTCGCGTTGCGCGGCGCATCGGTGAGCAGCGCGGTCTCGCCGAAGCTCTCGCCGGGCCCCTTGACGGCCAGGCGCCGCTCGCCGCCGGGCGCCGCCGCATCGGCGCGCACGATCTCGACCTGCCCCTTCTGCAGCACGAAGAAGGTGTCGCCGCGCTCGCCCTCGCGGACCAGGCAGTCGCCGGCGCGCCAGTGCGACGTCGACAGCGCCTCGGTGCGCCGCACCTCGAACTTGGCGAGGTCGCGCGGGAAGAACAGCTCGAGCAGCCAATCGAGGCCGACTCGCACCTTGCTCCGGAACGACGGCAGCTTGGCCCAGTAGACGCCGCGCCACAGCGCCCAGGCGAGGAAGCCCGAGAGGCGCAGCCCGCAGAGCTGCGCGACGCCGCAACGGTGCCCCACCACCGCCAGCTGGCCGAGCCCGCCGAACGCGAACGGCCGGCACGGCTCGCCGCGCAGCGAAGCGACCACGTTGCGCGCCAGCGTGCGGCCCTGGCGGACGGCGTACTGCGCGGTCGGCGGGCAGGTGCCGCCGTTCACCACGTCGGGCACCGCGGCGGCATCGCCGAGCGCCCAGATCCCGTCGTGCCCCTCGACCCGGAGGCAGGCGTCGGTGACCACGCGCCCGCCCTGCTGCGGCAGCGGACTGGAGCGCAGCAGCGGATGCGGCGCGTTGCCGATGGTGCAGATCACGGTGCCGGCGGCGATGAAGGTGCCGTCGTCCAGCCGCACGCCCTCCGGCGTCGCCTCGGCCGAGCGGCGCGGCAGCGCGAACTCGATGCCGCGTGCCGCCATGGTCCGCTGCGCGAAAGCGCCGAGCCGCGGGTCGAGCTCGTTCAGGATCACGTCGCGCGAATGGACCAGCACCATGCGATGGCCGGTCGACCGGGCGCGCGGGTAGCTCGGCAGCGCGCGCCGCACGAGGTCGTGCACTTCGGCGGCGGTCTCGACGCCGGAGAAGCCACCGCCGATGGCGACGAACGTCAGCAACCAGCGCCGGCGCGCCGCGTCGTCCTCGAGCTCCGCCTGCTCGAGCCGCGAGAGCACGTGGTTGCGCAGGTGGAAGGCGTCGCCGAGCGTCTTGATCGGCAGCGCGTGCTCGGCCATGCCGGGGATGCGCGAGAGGTCGACGACCTGGCCGAGCGCCAGCACCAGCTGGTCGTAGCCGAGCTCGTGCAGCCGCGGCGACTCGGCCTCGGCCAGCTGCACCCTGCGGCGCGCCCAGTCGATGGCATGGACGCGCGCGCAGCGGAAGCGGACGCCGCCGCCCAGCTGCCGCAAGGAGGTGACGATGTGGGTCGGCTCGATGCCGCCCGCCACCACTTCGGGCAGCATCGGCTGGAAGACGGCGTAGTTCTCCTCGCTGACGAGGAGGACCTCGACGCCGCTCTCGCCGCCGACCGCGCGCGCCAGCTCGACTGCCGCGGCGGTCCCGGCGAAGCCGCCGCCCAAGACCACGATCCGTCGCGCTTCCCGCTCCGGGAGTGGGTCGACCATCGTTTGCCTCCCGCCGTCGATCGCCGAGGACCGGCGTCACGCGACCCGTGGCCTATCGGTCCGCACTGCCAGCTCCCGCGAGTGCCGCGAGGCGCGCCTCGAAGCCGGAGCGGACCTCGAGATCTCCGATCGAGCGGGAACCGCGCTTCAGCTCGGGTGTCGCACGCAACTCCGCCGTCTCCCCCGTCAGGGCGGGCAGGTCGTGGAGCGGTCGCCGTTCGCGTCCGCGCCATGATCCGGCCGGAACTTCCGGACCGAGCCGCCGTACGCCGGCGCTTCGCGGTTCTCGTTCGCGCGCGACCGCATGGGAGGAGAGAGGGGAATGCAGCCACGTGGTTCGGTCCGTCCGCGCTGCCGGCATACGGCACCCCATCGAGGAGTGCACGCAGCGTTCGTCGCCATCGCGATCGGCGGCGCAGCGGCGGCACAAGAAGCGTCGACGCCTCCCGATGCCGCGGCCGGCGCAGCGGCGTCAGCCCCGGCTGCAGCGCCCTCCTTGCCCGCCGCGCCGATGCGCTTCCACGATGCCGCCGCGCTCGAGGCCGCTCTCGAGGCGCTGGTCGACGGTCGCCGCGACCTCGCGCGGCTCGCCCACTACGGTCGCTCGCGCGCCGGTCGGCCACTCTGGTGCGTCGAGCTCGGGATGATCGACCATCCGCAGCGCGATCGCCTGCCGGCGCTGCTCGTCGTCGCCGGCCTCGACGGTCACCACCTCGTCGGCACCGAGCTGGTGCTCGACCACGCGCGCTTGCTGCTGGAGGGCTACGGCCGCGAGCCGGCCATCACGCGCCTGCTCGACGAGCACGTCCTCTACCTGCTGCCGCGCGCCAACCCGGATGGCGCCGAAGCGGCGTTCGCCACGCCGCTGCGCGAGGTGCGCGGCAACCTCCGTCCGGTCGACGACGACCGCGACGGCCGCCTCGATGAGGACGCGCCGCAGGACCTGAACGGCGATGGCGTCATCACGCAGATGCGCTGGCGCGATCCGGCCGGCACCTGGATCGAGGATCCCGAGCAGCAGCGCCTGCTGCGCCCGGCCGACTCGCTGAAGGGCGAACGCGGCATCTACAAGCAGGGGGTCGAGGGGGTCGATCGCGACGGCGACGGCGAGTGCGGCGAGGACGGCGCGGGCGACGTGGCGCCGAACCGCAACTTCCCCCACCGCTGGCAGGAGTTCGACGGCGGCGCGGGCCGCCTGCCGATGGACGAGCCGGAGAGCCTCGCGCTCGGGCAGTTCCTGTTCGCACGGCCGGCGATCGCGCTGGCGCTGGTCTACGGGCTCCACGACAACCTCGCAGTCGACGCGAAGGTCGATGGCGGCGACGGCAGCGGCGGGCCGGGCGCGGGTGGCGGCGGCGGCTTCCGGCAGAACCGGACCATGCCGGGCGGGATCCTGAAGGACGACGGGCCGCTGTACGGCGAAGTCGCGGCGCGCTACCGGAAGCTCACCGGCGTGACCAGCAAGGCGCTGCTCGACGCCGACGACGGCGCCTTCGTGCCGTTCAGCTACTTCCAGTTCGGCGTGCCGACCTTCGCCGCGCACGTCTGGTCGCCGCCGCTCGACGTGAAGGCGCCGGACGCGCCGAAGGACGCGAAGGCCCCGGAAGGCGGCGAAGCGAAGCTGTTGGCGTGGAACGACCACGCGATGGGCGGCAGCGCGTTCGTGCCATGGACCAGGGTGCCGCACCCGACGCTTGGCGAGGTCGAAGTCGGCGGCTGGCGGCCCGGAGTGCGCTCCAATCCGCCCCTGGCCGAAGTGGCCGAGCTGGCGCGAAAGCACGGCGACTTCCTGGTCGAGCTCGGTTCGCTGTTCGCGCAGCTCGCGATCGGCGAACCGAAGGTCGAGCCGCTCGGCGGCGACCTGTTCCGCGTCACGGCCACGGTCGTGAACGACGGCTGGCTGCCGTCCCTCTCCGCCATGGGCGAGCGCAACCGCCGACCGCGCGCGGCGCGGCTCGACCTCGACCTCGGCTCCGCGAAGCTGCTGCAGGGACAGGTCCGCCATGCCTGGCCGCGGATCGAGGGCGGCGGCGGACGGCGCGAGGTGAAGTGGCTGCTGCAGGCGGAACCCGGCACGGAAGTACTGCTGCGGCTCTGGTCCGAGCGGGCCGGCGACGACGAACGCGCCGTGGTGCTGCAGTGACGATGTCGCGGCCCCTGACGAGGACTCGATCGATGGAACGGCTTCCTCCCGCCGCGCTGCTGCCCCTGCTTCTCTGCGCGCCATTCGCCGCCACGGCGACCGCACAGACGCGGGCGACGAACAAGGTCGACATCGCCTGGAACCGCTTCTACGACTACGGCGAGATCGTCGAGCTCTGCCGCCGCCTCGAGCGCGCGTGGCCCGAGTTCGTGACGCTCGAGTTCATCGGGCGGAGCAGCGAAGGGCGCGATCTGCCGGTGCTGACGCTGAACAACCCGCGCACCGGGCCGGCGTCGGGCAAGGCAGCGATGTGGATCGACGGCAACATCCACGGCAACGAGGTGCAGGGCAGCGAGGCGGCGCTGTACGCCGCGTGGTACCTGCTGGAGCGCCACGGCCAGGTCGAGCAGGCGACGCGCCTCCTCGACGAACGCGTCTTCCACGTCTGCCCGATGGTGAACCCCGACGGCCGCGCGCATTGGTTCGCCGCCGCCAACGACTCGTCGAGCTCGCGCAGCGGCACGCGCCCCACCGACAACGACGGCGACGGGCTGTCCGACGAGGATCCGGCCGACGACCTCGACGGCGACGGCTCGATCGAGTCGATGCGGAAGCACGTGCCCGGCGCGGGCGACTGGCGTCTCGACCCCGACGACCCGCGCGTGCTGGTGCGGCCGCCGCCGGGAGTGAAGGGCGACTGGATCCTCCTCGGCGAGGAGGGGATCGACAACGACGGCGACGGCCGCCTGAACGAGGACGACAAGGGCGGCTACGACATGAACCGCAACTGGCCGTCGGGCTGGATGCCGAACTTCATCCAGTTCGGCGCGGGTGAATGGCCGCTGTGCTATCCGGAGTGCCGCGCCGTCGCCGACTTCGTGCTGGCGCGGCCGAACATCGCCGCGGTGCAGGCGTTCCACAATGCCGGCGGGATGATCCTGCGCGGGCCAGGCGCCGAGTCGTACGGCGAGTATCCGCGCGGCGACGTCGCCGTCTACGACGAGCTCGGCAAGGACGGCGAGCGGATGCTGCCGTTCTACAAGTACATGGTGATCTGGAAGGACCTCTACACCGTCTACGGCGGCTTCGTGAACTGGACCTACGAAGGGCTCGGGATCTTCAGCTTCACCAACGAGCTGTGGAACCAGGGGCAGTACTTCCAGAAGGCGGAGAGCGCGCCGGCGGGCGACGCCGGCGAGCGCTTCTTCACCGACAAGCTGCTGCTCGGCGAGAGCTTCTCGCCGTGGACGAAGGCGAACCACCCGCTCTACGGCGAGATCGAGATCGGCGGCGACCGCAAGATGACGGGACGCGTGCCGCCGAGCTTCATGATCGAGGAGATGGTCCACCGCAACGCGGCGTTCTGCTGGTACCACGCCGACGCGATGCCGAAGGTCGAGCTGCGCGGCACCCGGGTGGAGAAGCTCGGCGGCGACGCGTACGCGCTCGAGGTCGTGGTCGGCAATCTAAAGCCGATGCCGACGCGCGCGGCGCTGGCCGCGCAGAAGAAGATCGGGCGCCCCGACCTGCTCTCGGTGGGCGGGGACGATGCGACCGTGGTCTCGGCGGCGTGGCTGACCGACCGGTTCCGGCCGGCGCGCGACGAGATGATCGACGACCCGACGCCCGGCGAACTGCGCGTCGAGCAAGGGATCGCGGGGCGGGGCGAGCTCAAGGTCCGCTTCATCCTGCGCGGCCGCGGCAGCGTGAAGGTGCGCTACGACGCGGAGAAGGGCGGCGTGGTCGAGACGATCGTGCCGCTGCAGTAGGTGCTGGGGCGGGTGCGCGATGCGGTCGGCCCCGCGACCACATGCGCACCATCGAGAAACCGATTTCAGGCATCGAACTTCGCACGGATTGAGTCCGGGCGCGCGGAAGTGACGATGACGGGCGTACCCCTCCCCGAGGAATCCCCCCGTGAAGAAGCTCTTCGCCTCGATGTCGTTCCGGCTGGCGCTGGTGGCGCTGCCGCTGTTCCTGCTCTGCACGGCCTGCAGCAGCAACTGCTGAAGCTGAGACCATCGCGGCCGGTCGGCCGCTGATTCCGGGTGGGTCGAGGCTCACCCTGCGCCCTCGGGCGCGACCGACGCCGACGCGTAGCTCGCTACGCGCCGGCGTCTTCGTTTCCCCGTGCTCGGTCACTGGTCCGGGGCTTGCATCCCGACGCCTGGCGCACGAACCGTTCGTGCGGCGGAGGCGAATCGCATGAGTGCACGCAGTCCGTCGGTCGCCCGCTCCCGCTGCGCGCCGCGCCGCTCGCGGGTCGCCGCCGGCCTGCTCGGCGGCCTGCTGCTCGCGCCGGGTTGCGTGACCGCGGCGCTCTGGGAGGAGCTGCCCGACCGCGATCGCGGGCGGATCGACTGGTCTGAAGGCTCGACCATCGGCGCGATGGCGCTGACGCCGGTCACGGTCGCCGCCGACGTCGCGCTGGTCGCCGGAGTGATCTGGCTCGTCGTCGCGACCGAGGACGACTGCTGCTGCGACTCGATCGAGATCGACTTCGACTGACCCGGCGCCGACGGAACGCGCCGGCGTGCGTTAGAAGTTCGCACCATGCTCGCCCCGCTCCTCCGGTCCACGGCTCCTCGCGCGGCGCCTCGCGCCCGTTGCGGCGGGCTCGCCCTGCTGCTCGTCGGCGCACTGGTGACTGCCAGCCCCGCGCGCGGCCGTGCGGCGCCGCAGGCCGCGGACGACCCCGCCGCGACCGAGCGGTTCAAGGTCCTGGTCCGCGACGCCAAGGACGCCGATGACGCGCGGCGGTTGAAGGCGTGGGAGGGGCTGCTCGGGTTCGGGGACGCCGGTTGCGCGGCGCTGCGGCCGCTGCTGGAGGCGAAGCTCGCGCGCGATCGCGCCGCGATCGAGGAGCGCCTGAAGGGCAAGGAGCTCGCGCGGCTGCGCAAGCTCTACGAAGCCGAGCTGGTCGCGCGCCGGCAGGCGGCGCTGGCCTGCATCTTCGATCCGAAGCGCTACCCCGACGAGAACCATGGCGCCGCCGGCCAGGGCGAGGTCGATGCGCTGGTGGCCACCGTGCGCGAGGCGTGGGAGCGGCCGGTGCAGTTCGCCCGCCGCTTCTCGCCCGAGCTCGAGCGCGCGTGCGCCGGTCTCGAGGAGGTGCTGGCCTACGGCGTTTCGGCCGGGTACTCGCCGCCCGCGGAGCTGGCCGACGTCGCCGGCTGGCTGGACACGCTGACTCCGCGCTTCGAGCGCGACCCGCTCGGCATCGGCGGCGCGCAGCACGACTGGAACGTCGCGGTGGCGAAGTGGCACGCGGAGGAGATGCCGACCTCGGCCGACGCGTCGGAGCGGGCGTGCATGGACGCCACCAACGCCTATCGCGTGCTGATGGGCAAGCCGCTGCTCGAGATCGACGAACGGCTGGTCCGCGCGGCCCGCAAGCACAGCCAGGAGATGGTCGACCTCGGCTACTTCGCGCATGCATCGCCGGTGGCGGAGCACAAGAGCCCGGGCCAGCGCTGCGCGCTCGAGGGCTATTCCGGCGGCGGCGCCGAGAACATCGCCACCGCCGCCGACGGACAAGGCGCCTTCGTCGGCTGGTACACGTCGTCGGGCCACCACCGCAACATGCTCGGCGGCCACCGGCAGTTCGGCGTCGGCCGCGCCGGCGAGTTCCCCGGGAACACCTTCACCCAGAACTTCGGCGGCGGCGACTCGCTGCGCGGTCGGACCATCGAGGATCCGCAGATCGCCTACCTGCAGAAGCGCAGGAAGCTGGCGATGGCCGACCCCGATGCCCACTACGCGCTGGCGGTCTGGTGCAAGGCCAACGGCCTCACCGACCTCGCCAACCTCCATGCCGAGACCGCCGTCGCCCTCGCCCCCGGCCACGCCAAGGCGCTCGAGTTCCTCGGCCGCAAGCGCCGCACCTGACCCGCTACAGCCCGCGCATCCACTCCGGACGGAACGCAGCGCGCTCCGGGGCCGCCAGGACCTTGTCGAGCGCCGCCACCAGCCGCGACTGGTCCTTCCGCAGCGTCCCCGCCAGCGCGAGGAAGTTGCTCGCGTGGTTGCTGCGGAAGACGCAGCCGTCGACCGCGAGCCCCGCCAGGAGCTCGCGCAGCTCGCCGGCCAGCTCGAGCGGCGACAGCTCGGGGACCCGACCGCGTCGCGCCTCCTCCATCAGCGGCGTCCCCTCCACCGGCGTCATCACCAGCGTGCTGAGGAACCGCGGCTGGATCGCGTTGACGACCGCCGCGCTGGCGCGCGCATGCGCGTGCGAACCCGGATGGCCGCTCGCGTCCCCCTCCCGTCCGCCCGCGCCGAGCAGGATCATCGTCGACAGCTTGACGCCCGCGGAGTGCGCCTTGGCGGCGACGCGCACCATCTCCGCGGCGTCGACCCCCTTCTTCAGCCGCTCGAGCACGGCGTCATGGCCGCTCTCGATCCCGAGGTAGTACAGCGACAGTCCGAGCTCGCGCAGCTCGGCCATCTCCGCGACCGACCGCGCCTGCAGGGCCTGCGGCGAGGCGTAGCAGCTGACCCGCGAGAGCCGCGGGAACGCCGTGCGCAGCGCGCGCAGCAGGTCGGCCAGGAAACTGGCCCGCGCCACCAGCGCGTCGCCGTCGGCGAGGAACACCTTGCGCACGCCGCCCGGCCCGTCGCCGAGCTCCGCGCGCGCCCACTCGATCTCCGCCGCCAGCTCGGCCAACGGCCGCACGCGGAACCGCTTGTCGCGATACATCCCGCAGAACGTGCACTCGTTCCACGAGCAGCCGATGGTCGCCTGCAGGATCAGGCTGTCGGCCTCGGACGGCGGGCGATAGAGCGTCCCTTCGTGGCGGATCAAGGCATGCACTCCGCGCGCTCCGTCGCCCCGTTCCACTCGCGCCGGCCGCGCGCCGCGCAGGAGCTCGCGCCCGGCGGTGGAACCCCGGGTCTCGAGCCTACCCCCGCCGGCTCCTGAGCGCCGCCGCGCCCGCCTCCTATGCTTCCGCGCTTCCGCCCGCCTGGGGTTCGCGCCTGGCGTGGCGACCGGATCGGAGGTCCAGTTCCCCCATGTTCCTGCTTCGCAAGATCGGCAAGGTGCTGCGCGGCGCCGCCACGCCGTTCCAGATCACGCTCGCCTGCATCCTCGGCTCGCTGCTCGGCTTCGTGCCGAGCTTCTCGCGCGCACCCGCGCTGGTGCTGCTGCTGCTGGCCGCGCTCTTGATCCTCAACGCCAACCTCGCCGTGGCCGGGCTGATCGGCGCCGCCGCGAAGCTCGCTTCCTTCGCGCTGGCCGGCGTCTCCTTCGCCGCCGGCCGCTGGCTGCTGGATGGCCCCGCCGGAAGCCTGCTGCGCGATCTCATCAACGCGCCGGTCTTCGCCTACTGCGGCCTCGAGTGGTACCTCTGCAGCGGCGGCCTGCTGGTGGGGTTCCTCTTCGGCATCGGCGCGGCGCTGGCGGTGAACTGGCCGGTGGCGAAGTTCCGCGGCGCGATGGTCCGCCTCGAGGAGCAATCGGGCTTCTACCAGCGCCACAAGGAGAAGAAGAGCGTCCGTTTCGGCTTCTGGGTTGTGTTCGGCCCGCGCCACCAGTGGGACACCTACAAGAAGCTGCTGGGTCGCCGCTTCGGCAATCCGTTGCGCATCGCCGGCGTCATCGTGGCGGCGCTGCTGCTCGGCGCCGCCTGGTTCGGCATCGGCAAGCTGGCGGCACCGGAGCTGCGGCAGGCGTTGCAGGGCGGACTGCAGTCGCTGAACGGCGCCACCGTCGACCTCGGCGCGCTCGAGCTCGACGTCGGCGCGAACCGCATCGCGCTGCGCGACCTCGCGCTGGCCGACGCCGAGGCGCTCGAGCGCGACCTCTTCCGCGCCGCCCGCCTCGAGGGCGACCTGTCCGGCAGCGACCTGCTCGCGCGCCGGCTCAAGATCGATCGTCTCGTCGTGCACGACGCTCGCCACGGCGCCACCCGCGCGACGCCGGGCGAGCGCGTCGGGATTCCGGAGGCGCAGAGCCCGCCGCCCGGCGGCGGCGATCCCGAGATGCGCACGCTCGACCAATGGCTGGCCGAGGCGGAGAAGTGGCAGCAGCGCCTGCAGCAGGCGCGCGAGTGGCTGGCCAAGGTCCGCCGTCCCGCCACTTCCGAGGACGAGGAGACCCTGCGCGAACGGCTCGAGCGCGTGGCGCGAGAGAAGGGCTACGCCGAGGTCGCAGCCTCCCACCTGATCGACCAGTCGCCGCTGGTGCAGATCGGCGAGGTCGTGGTCAAGGGCATCGCCAGCGATGCGCTCGGCACGGCGATCGACCTGCGCATCGAGAACTTCTCCAGCAATCCGGCGCTGCTCGACGCCGCGCCGCGCGTCACGCTCACGACGCAGGACGGCCGCTACGCGGTCGACGTCGGCCTCGGCGCGGAGTCGCGCGCGCGCGGCGAGAGCTTCATCGACGTCCGCGTCGCCGGCCTGCCGACGGCGACCTTCACCGCGCCGATCGAGTCGCGCACCGGCGTGAAGACGCTCGAGGGCGGCACGCTCGACTCGGGGTTCCGGCTCGCGTGGGGCGCCGGCGGCGTCGCCGCGTTCGACACCCCCCTCGCGGTGAAGGTGAAGGACTCGACGCTCCACCTCGGCCAGCTCGGCGCCACCGCGGTCAAGGAACTGGCGATTCCGCTGCTCGTACGCGGTCCGCTCGACCAGCCGCAGGTGAAGGTCGAGTTCGATCGGCTGGCCGACTCGCTGCTGGCCGGCGGCTTCGCCGAACTCGGGCAGAAGGTGAAGGACGAGGCGGTGCGGCGGGCGAACGCGGTGAAGGACGCCGCCACCGCCGAGGCGGCGCGCCTCGGCGACGCGGCGCGCGCGAAGAGCGAGGCGCTGGCGGAGCAGGCGAAGGAGACGACCGGTGCGGCCGCTGCGGGCGCCGCCGAGCAGGTGCAGGAGGCTGCCGGCCGCGCTCTCGAAGGCGCGCTCGAAGGGGCCGGCAAGGAGGCGCTGGGCAGTGCGAAGGACGGGCTCAAGGACGGACTGAAGGGCACCGGCAAGGAAGCGCTCGAGGGCTTGAAGGGTGGCGGCAAGGACGCCGCGAAGGAGTTGGGCGGCGACACGGCGGAGTCGGGCAAGGGCGTCGGTGACGAGGCGAAGAAGGCGCTCGAGGGGCTCGGCGACCTGAACCCGTTCGGCAAGAAGGACGACGGCAAGAAGGACGACGCCAAGGACGCGAAGAAGAAGGACGCGAAGAAGAAAGACCCCGAGAAGAAGGACACCGAGAAGAAGGACGGCGCCACGAAGGACGGCGCGAAGGAGCAGGACGGATGATCGCGCGGCGCAGGATGGCTGGTCGGACGCTCGCAGCCGCGAGCGTGGTGGCATGCCTCGCGGC
>SXGT01870449.1_pt1 | contig 12363 bp, 12 predicted proteins | sample 3176221 | NCBI WGS metagenome assembly SXGT01 (sample SAMN11356862, study PRJNA531348) | freshwater metagenome | isolation source: freshwater sample F1-120 | place: China: Fuxian Lake, Yuxi | collected 2017-12-25
AAGGTGTATCGATGTGGGATGAGGGCAGTGGCACGGGGACCTATCTATGGTTCTTATTGGCGAGCTTGCCAGTGGGCTTTGTCTTGGTGGTCATTGGTCTGGTGATGAAGATCGTTCGTATGCGAGGTAGGTAGAGATGCTCGTGCGGATTCCTCAGATGGTGCTAGGTGGCATCCTTGCAGCTGCAGGGGTGAGCCATCTCGGTAGTAGGCGCCTTGAGTTTGTGGCACAGGTTCCTAATCTTTTGAAGGAGTATGCAGACTTTGTTGTGCTCACCTCAGGTGTCGTTGAGATTGTTTTAGGGGTGGGCTTGGTGCTGGTGTGGAGATACCGGGTAGTGATCGGTTGGGCAACGGCGATCTTCTTCGTTGCAATCTTCTGGGGCAATATCTCTCAGTATCACAATGGCGTAGATGCCTTTGGTTTAGATAGCGATAGAGAGCGCTTGGTGCGCCTGTTGTTTCAGCCGGTGTTGGTGGCCTGGGCGCTGCTGAGCACGGGGGCCTGGCGTGCTGGGCGGGGCGGCCTCAGGTAGCGTTCAAGTATGAAGAAGGTGATCATTAGCGCCCTTGCCCTCTTACTTGCCTGCATCATGGCCTTGGCACCTGCGGTGGGCTTTGCAGCGAGCTATGACTCTGTCTCACACATCCATGGCGTGAAGGTATTTGGTAAAGAGATCCTCATGCCGACCCATGAAGGTCTCTATCGCTATAGGGCAGCCAACTCGATGCAGATCCTTCCAGGTCCCATCTTTGATGTGATGGGCCTTGGCATCTATGGCACCACGCTCTATGCCAGTGGTCATCCAGGTGAGAAATCAAAGTTTGCACAGCCCATCGGGTTGATCTCATCCAGTGATGGGGGAAAGAGTTGGAAACAGATCTCTCTCAAGGGGCAGATGGATTTTCATATGCTGGAGGTTTCAAAGTTTGATATGTATGGGATGGATTCAGGCAGTGGCCAGCTCATGCACTCAGGGGATAGGGGCAAGAGCTGGAAGAGGTTAGGTGCAAACAAGTACTCAGATATTGCACCCCTTGATACCAAGAAGGGGGCTGCCTATGCCCTACTCGAGGGCTCTTTAGTCCAGACTGGTGATGGTTTTGCCACAACGGTGGCGATAAAGTCAAGGATGAAGTGGGGATCGATAGAGGCTGTGGGCCCAAGGATCTATGGGGCCTTTGCAAAAGATATCTATCGCTCCATCGATGGTGCAAAAAGTTGGAAGAAGATTGCAACTCTGCCCGATGCGATATCGAGCATCTCGGTGAACTCTGAGATCTTTGCCGCCGTGGCCGGTGGGGCGATCTTTATCTCACGAGATGGTGGCAAGAGCTTCACATCCTAAAGGCTCTCTTGAACACGCATTAAATCCTCTGTCTTGACATCTCAAATTTAAATCACTATTTTCCTCTTATCTTCGGACATGAAAGTGTCCTTGGATGGCAATATCTCTAGCGAAGTCCGGTTAAATCCCGGCGCTGTCCCGCAACTGTAGATGATCCTTGGATCAAAGCCAGGTCGCCTGTTTTATCGCCGTTGTATCCGACCTCGGAGGAAGGTCGGGCCGCCTAGCACTTTGCTACAAAGCCCAATTTTCCTCCCTCACCTATCTGAGGGAGTTTTTTTTATGTTACGTGCACGTTTTCGCTTGCAGGCGATCGCAATCTCAATCTTTGTCTTTGCGACAGTCTTAGGTAGTCCTGCACAGGCAGCTGAGAGCAAATATCCACTGAGTATTAAATTCGGTGGCTATACAACCAAAATCGCCAAAGTACCAAAACGAATCATCTCACTATCACCGAGTGCAACTGAGATCTTCTTTGCTATCGGTGCAGGTCCACAAGTCATGGCAGTTGATAGCTATTCAAACTTCCCGGCAAATGCACCGATTACAGAGCTCAGTGCATATGAGCCAAGTATCGAGGCTATCGTGGCGATGAAGCCAGATCTGATCTTGCTCTCTGCCACCTCTTCTAAGGCCAAGGAGACTAGGAATGCATTCACAAAGTTTGGGATCGCGGTCTTGATGGAGAGTGCCCCGACCACCCTTGCCGAGGTCTATGCCCAAAACACTGTGCTGGGCATAGTCACCAATAACCAGTCACAGGCACTTAAACTCAATGGGGATATGCGCCGGAGTATCAAATCGATCATCGCAAAGGCAAAGAACAAGACAGGTGTTCGTATCTTCCATGAGCTCGATAACACCTACTACTCAGCGACCTCTGCAACCTTTATCGGTAAGGTCTATAAGGACTTTGGGCTGATCAATATCGCAGATGCAGCCGCAGGAGCAGATGCCTCTGGCTATCCGCAATTAACCGCTGAGTATCTGCTCAAAAGTGATCCCCAGGTGATCCTTCTTGCCGATGCCCAGTATGGCGAGAGCGCTGCCATTGTTGCAGCCCGTCCAGGATGGGCCGGGATCAGCGCAGTGAAAAATGCGAAGATCGTCGAACTACCCGCCGATATCTCATCACGTTGGGGGCCCCGCCTGGTCGATTTCTACAAAACCATCGGTGCGGTCTTGGGTAAAGTATCGGGATGATGAGCCAAGAGATCAATCGAATCTGGCACTGGCGCATCACAGCCGGGGCAGCTCTGCTGCTTTTCTTTGTGATGTTGCTGGGTGTCTCCTTCGGTCCGATCCCTTTGGATTTCTTCCAAATAGTGCGCACGATCCTTGGCTTAGATGGCGGGCTGCAAGATGAGGAGAGGATCCTCTTCTTGCAGCTTCGCCTGCCACGAGTAGCTTTGGCCGCACTCGTTGGGGCAGCCCTTGCAACAAGTGGGGCCGTCTATCAGACCGTCTTTCGAAATCCACTCGCCGATCCCTATCTTTTGGGGGCAGCTGCAGGGGCCGGCCTTGGGGCAACTCTTGCTCTGACTCGGGGTAATCAAAGCTTCTATGCCGCCCTTCCACTATTCGCATTTGTTGGCGCTGTCCTTGCCGTCTTGGCGACATTTCTTATCTCAGGAAAATCCAGTGCAAATCCAGCGACGTTATTGTTATCTGGTATCGCCATCGGCTCATTTGCAACGGCCTTTCAAACCTATCTGCAGCAGAGAAAGAGTGAGGTACTGCGCCCTGTTTACTCCTGGATCCTTGGCCAACTCACCGTTGCCGACTGGCAGGTGATCAAGTGGGCAGGGTTCTACATCGTTGTGGCCCTCTTCATCCTAATTCGCATGTCACGTCTGCTCGATGGCCTGCTCCTTAGTGATGAAGAGGCCTTCTCACTTGGCATCTCCCCGAACAAAATCCGAATCATCGCAATCGCTGCAGCCACACTTGCCACAGCAACTGCCGTTTCGGCCAGTGGTCTGATCGGCTTTGTCGGCATCGTCGTTCCTCATCTGGTGCGCGGTCTGACCAAGCGGGCCACCAATAGAGCCCTGCTTACAGTAGCTCTCTCGGGGGCGGCCTTTTTGGTCTTGGCAGATCTTGGCGCTCGCACTCTGCTCTCTCCAGCAGAGCTACCTATCGGGGTCATCACCGCATTCGTTGGTGCGCCCTTTCTCTTATTCGTACTTCGAGCAAAGAGGGTCCTGAATTGATTAACATCAGGCAGTTGTGTGTGCGCTACGGTGATTTCTACGCACTCGATCATATAAACCTAGATATCCCACGGGGTAGCTGGACCTGTCTTGTCGGACCCAACGGGGCGGGAAAAACAACTCTTCTTAAGACTCTGCTTGGCAATAAGGCCTATGACGGATCGATTGCGATCGATGGTATCGAGGCATATAAGAAACTACGTAACGTGGCCTTTGTTCCACAGCGTCCTGAGATCCCAGTCGGTATGGATGTCTCGGAGTATGTGATGTTGGGCCGGGCCCGCCTAGATGGCTGGGGACGTGAATCACGGACAAGTCGTCAGATGGTGCATCAGATGCTGGAGAAGATGCACCTGTCCGGAATGCGCCACCAATTAGTTGCCGCGCTCTCAGGAGGTGAGATGCAGCGAGTGCTGATCGCACGGGCGCTGGTGCAAGAGCCAGAGCTACTGATCTTAGATGAGCCCACATCGGCCCTTGATCTGCACCATCAGATTGCGACCTTGGATCATATTGAATCACTGCAAAAATCTGGGGCGACGATAGTCTCAACGATGCATGACATCACATTGGGTGCGATGTATGCAGAGCGCATCATCATCATGCAAAAGGGGAGAGTCTTATTGGATGGTCCCTCAGACTCTGTTATTCACTCACCAGAGCTTAAGAGGGCATTTGATGACAGGATCTCAATTCACACCCTTGATAATGGGCGCCCGGTCATCATTGCAACAAGGAACTCTTAGAGGATAGGCACCCCCATCTGACTATAAAGTTTTAAACGATGCGCTGATCATTTATGATTGGCGCACTCTGGCGTACTCATCAACTATTTGGTACGGGCTTGGTAGAAGGTAATGCAGGTTTGGGATTATCACATCTCACATGATGAATTAGTCACATGCCGGAGTTGAGAACTGGTGGTGAATGGGGCGCCTACTATGAATTTAACTTTGGATTACTAGGGATAAAAAAATGTGGCCACCCCCTCAAAGGGGTGACCACATCTACTTTTACCTTACTTCTTGATGAGCTTTGCTACATCCACTCCTGGTGGAAGGATCACTGCATCGATTGCATGAATGACGCCATTAGATGCCATGACATCTGCTGCGATGACCGTGGCACCATTGACGGTGACGCCACTGGCTGTTGATAGCGTGAGATTTTGACCTTCAACGGTTGCAACATCACCATCGGTGACATCTGCGGCCATGACCATGCCCGATAGGACGTGGTAGGTCAGGATCTGTGCAAGTAGCGCCTTGTTCTCTGGAAGAAGAAGGGCATCGAGGACTCCGGCTGGAAGGGCGGCAAATGCCTCATCGGTTGGTGCAAATACTGTGAATGGACCTGCTCCACTGAGTGTCTCAACGAGCTCTGCAGCTGTAACGGCTGCAACTAGGGTATTGAAGTTGCCTGCCGCGATAGCGACATCAACGATCGTACCTGGAGACATGGTCTCCTCTGCTACTTCCTCAGTTGCCATCTCTTCATCGCTGCCACAGGCTGACAGAGTCAGTGCTGTTGCAATGGCGAGAGCGGCAAATGCACTACGACGCATTACCTTCATGTATTTCTCCTTGTGGGTTGTTTTAAATTACCTGATAAACCTAAGTGCAGGTGGAGGCGGCGGCAACTTGAAATGCTCCCATGGCAGGCCTAGGGGAGATGAACATGGGCTGGGCCCAGAGCCTTCCAGGCTCAGACTGATCACCGAATGAGCCCTGGGCAGGCGCTACTAGGGGGGCTCCTGTAGCGTTTTCCTGTGCGCAAACTCCTGATTGCAGTGCTGGCCCTGGTGCTAGTCGGTAGTGGGCCAGCAATTGCCCACCAGCCTGTGGTCCTGCTTGATACTGATACCAGCGCTGCTAAGGGGCCCGTGTTAGTAGATGGCACTATCTCATTTGCCGTGCGTGCAGCCTTTACCAAGGCGGGGCAGAGGAAGGCATTTCGTGCTCAATTACAGGCAGGTGATGCCCTCGCGGTTCAATTATTAATCATCGATAAGAAGCCCGAAAATACTTTGAAGATCACCCAGTTACCCTCTGTCCTCATTACCGGGCCAACAGGTAAAAAAGTAACGTTAAAGATCAATGAGCGCACAAAGTTCTTTGAACCCTATGGAGGAACGAACTATCTCTTTCTTGCTCGATACAACGCGGTGGCCCTGGCTGGAATCTATGAGTTCCTCATTACATCGCGAGCCAAATCTGAGATCACCCTTGCAGTAGGGGAGAGAGAGATCAGAGGCGAGGTCGTGCGCGGGCCAGCGCCTGCGCCGAGCCCGAGCCCGACACCGACACCGACACCTACTCCGACACCGACACCTACTCCAACACCGACGCCAACACCGACTCCAACTCCAAGCCCAACAGATCCAGTTGCAGCCTCAGTAGACACAACTCCCCCAAATGTTGCCTCTTCAATATCTGCATTATGGTCTGGAAACAATCTGTCTATAACTGCCACAGTAGCTGCAGATGCTAAAAAGTTTATTATAAGACTCACAAACGGAAATGCTGTAGGTTTTTTTACTAAATTTCCCTCTTCTTCTGGCACAACTCAAACAATATTAATAACAGAGCAAGAGCTATACAATACACTAGGAAAATACTTCACTTCATTTTCTGGATTGTTTACATCAGCAGATGCTCCCGACAATCGTGATGCAGGGGTTGCTTTCGCAGTGGCTCAAAAAACAAATCCACTTCTTGGTGTTGTTCCAACGTTTACGCTATCTGCTGTAGCCAATGGATATACCGTGACATGGGTTTTACCTGCTGGAGCTTCATATGCAAAAGTATATGAAAGAGCAACTTCATGGGGAGGCGGAAATCCACTAGCAGAAGAATTGGTATTTAGTGGCCAAAGCCCTGCCATTGTATTAAAGCCGGTGTACACAACAAGGTATATAAAAATTGAATATTTGTCTTCTGATGGCTTTACTTCTTTATTTTCAGCAGAACAAGCTCCGGCTCCAACACCTACACCTACACCCACACCCACACCCACACCCGTCGGCTACACCATGGAGCAAGTCAGGGCAAATAACACAGCGGCCAGCTGCTGGAGTGCTATTGATGCAGTTGTTTATAACTTAACGAATTGGATCCCCTTACACCCTGGAGGTTCATACCTGATCCAGATGCTCTGTGGCACCGATGGTTCGGCCCAATTCCGGGGACAACATGCCAACTCATCAAATCCTGCGGCCCAACTGGCAAAGTACCGACTCGGCCCGCTCAAGTAAGTAGAATTAGATATGGCCGATAAAGAGCAGAGCAACAGACATGTAGAGACCTCGATACTTCCCACCAGATATGTTGATTTTGTGGAGGATGTATTTCACGCAGTCCTTGCCCTTGCCCTCTTTGTCATCGGTGTGGGGGCCTTCTTCTTTAGTATCAAGCGCCTCTTTGAGACCGTACCCTTCTTTCCCAATGGGATGATCCAGGGCGTCAATGACATCCTCTTTATCGTCATCATCTTGGAGATCTTGCGCACAGTGATCTCGCGCTTTACCGATGGTGTCTACCAGTTGGATAAGTTCTTGATCATCGGTGTGATCGCAGCCGTTCGACACATCTTGACTGTGGGTGCATCCTTGACCTTGGAGTCGGGCAAGAGTGATAGCGCCTTTGATCGGGCGATCTTTGAAATGGGTTTAAATGCGATTATCGTGGTCGCCCTGGTCTTTGCCATCTTTCTATCTAAATCGGCCCATAAGGACAGGGGCTAGTGCCTCTGACCTAAAAAGCTCTTATGACTCGAAATCCCCGCCTCGGCCAGCGTTCTTGGAGCGATCTTTGCCTCGTCGATCATAGAAAGTGACGAGGACAAAGATAGCGCCGGCATAGAGAAGAAAGATTGCCAGACCAACACGCATTTAGTTACCTACGGTAGCCCAGAGAACCGAGGCCATTGTCAAAAGACCTGTGCCGATGATTGCAATTGCAGAAAGGGATAAGAGACCGCGCGAGTCAGCGATCTTTTGCGCAAGAGCAGATGGCTTCTCAATCTTGCGAAGATCGGCCAACAATGCCTCGCCTTCACGTACTGCGGCATACTGACTAATGGTTGCCAAGATACCGGTCACAGCCACCACTACAACGGTCAGATATGCAGCCGCTGTGGGTGCACCATCAAACTTTCCGTAGATTGCAAGTACGAAGGTTGCGATGAGAGCTAGGGCTGGTGCCATCTGAGACATAATGATTTGTGAACGCATAGTGTTCCACTGCTTGATGAGATCTCTCTCGTCCATGGGTAAGGCCTTTCCTTGTGTTTTTGAGTGGGAAGATTAGAGAAAGGCTAGAGGTTTTGAGCACAAATTGCACACTGTGCCTGGCACGTTCACTTTTCTTGCCGCTCTGGGGCGCAGCTAAATGGCGTTTTTGGCGATTTTCCCCTGCAGAGTCATCGATGCGGCAGAGCCTTTAACGGGCACTTTTATCGCAATCGAGGGAGTCCCGATGTTTGATGTCGTAATTTGAGGCGTAAAGCTCGCCACACGATTGATGGCCCACGAGCGATTGTCTTGAGCAAGAGATTCATCTAAGGCCAGTGCCGCAGCCGCAGCGGCAATCGCTGCATATCCAACACTACATCCTGCGCACATTTGAATCTTTCTTCCCGACTCGTTTCTAATAGTCTAGACCTTGAGGCAGTTGAGTCAAGACAGAAGAGGTGAGTTCCTGGGAGAGTCCGGGCTATGTGCTCAGGTGCGCCTGACTATCTGGGTGGGAACGGGGCCTTTGGCCCGATAGGTTGTTCGGGGCTGTGCCTTTGGCATCCTAGTGGAGAGAGAGAAGTGCCTTGCAACCAAAAGCAGGATCAAGCGAGATTCAGCCAGTGCAAAAGACTCTCCTAGACATTTGCGACTTCCGGCAAGAAATGGAAAGTAGGCACCGCGCACAAGTGAGCTCTCATATGCAGGATCCATCCAACGATAGGGGTTCCATGTGGGGGCATCGGGAAAGTACTGCTCAAGACGTTGGGTAACGAACTGACTGATCAAGACATGGGCACCTGCTGGAATATGTACTCCATCGATCTGGCAATCACGTAGTGCGATGCGCGGTGATACCCAGACCGGGGGGGCAAGGCGCAAAGTCTCTGCCAGAACTGCAGATGCAAAGGGTGAGGATCCCTCCAACTCGGCGAAGGTAGGTGTGCGATCTTGATCTATCCAGGCCTGTGCATCGGCCTCACGGGCCAAGTGCGCAGCGGCCTGTGGATTATTGCTCATGTAGGAGAAGGCCCAGGTCAAGACATTGGCAGTCGTCTCATGTCCGCTGAGTATCAAAGTCAGGACCTCATCGCGAATATGCTCCATCGAGATCTGATCGCGCATCTGCAACAAGATCCCGAGCAGATCATCGCTGTGATTGATATCGGATTTCAAACGAAGTTCGATGATCTCCTCTGCGATATCGGCTAGCTGATTGGCCGCCTCTTCAAATGCGAGGAAGTATGAGAGTGCAGATTTATCGAATCGCTCCAGCCCTGGCAGCATCGTGCGCTCGATGCGATCGATGGCGATCTCCATCGAGTGGGCGATCTGGACGGTGTATTTCGAGGAGTCCAAACCAAAAAGGCACTGGCTCACTATCTCAAGGGTGAGGGCCATCATCTGTGGAGCTAGATCCACACTCTCTTTTCCATCCCACGCTTTGATGTGTGATTTCACAAGTGTGTGCATGATCGCAACATATGAATCCAGGTTGCCATGGTGAAAGGGTGGCTGCATCAAACGGCGATGATTCAGGTGGATCGGCTCCTCATTGGTTAATAGGCCCTCACCCAAGACTTTGCGCATGCGGGCAAAGCCCACACCTTTGACGAAGTTATGTTGCTGGGCAACGGTTACTTGATGCACCGCCTCGGCAGAGAAAAGCCCGATGAATAATCTGCGTGAGAGGAAGAATGCGCATACGTTGCCATAGCGCCTTTGCATCGAGGTGAGAAAATTCGGTGTGTCCTTGATGAAGGTAAGGGTCAGCCAATCAGCAAATAATGGATTGGGCCCTGGAAGATCTCTGTGTTGCTGCCACTGACGGCGAAAAATCGGCTCTGGAATCGGTGGGTAGTGCCCAGGGCGCGCAGTATCAAATGCGCGAGCAGCTTTTAAGGACATGGGGGGATTCTAATGCTTTCATGCGTGCGACCTATGTGATGAGCCTGCGCGGTGAGGAACGGCGCTCAAAGCACCAGATATTAATCTAAATACAGGTAGTGGTTTAGGTTGCTGGCGCTGTTCTTGATTTAGACTTGGGGGCTGAAGGAAAGAGAAAAACCCACGATCTAGGGAGCCTGAATGGCAATAACAGCTAGGTCAAGGCTTCGCTCATTACTAGTCATTGTGCTGACCATCTTTGGTCTGAGCACATCAATGGTGCCCACCAATGCCATAGATCTTGGGGCAAAGGCCAAGTACATCATCTCTGTTACTCCGAGTGCTAAAGCCGCAGTTGAAGCGGCAGTTACTAAAAATGGGTGGAAGATTGAATCTAAGTACAACTATGTCTTTGATGGCTACACCATTGAGCTACCGAAGTTAGTTGCAGGCTTGCTGGCTAGGATTCCCAACGTTCTAACGGTTGAAGAGGACAGAGAGGTCCTTGGGTTAGCGATTCAGAACACGCAATCACCCGTTCCATCATGGGGCTTGGACCGTACTGATCAAAGGGAGAAAGTAGCGCTACCGGGATCGGTCAGTGCCTACGGCTATCGCAGCGCTGGTGCTGGGGCGACAATTTATATCGGTGATACAGGAATTTATCCGCACGCAGACTTTGGCACACGCCTATCGAGTTCTGGATATTCAGCAATCAGTGATGGTAATGGAACCGTTGACTGTAATGGGCATGGCACTCACGTTGCATCCACTGCTGCAGGTACTCAATACGGTATTGCAAAGAATGCTCGCTTAGTAGCGGTCCGTATTTTAGGATGCACTGGAAGTGGCGCTTATTCAGGAGTGATGGCAGGCCTAGATTGGATTTTAAGTCCTGAAAATCCCAATCCAAAGACACAGGCTGTATTGAATTTGAGCATTGGTGGAACAGCATCAGCTGCACTTAATAGTGCGATCCTACGTTTAACAAATGCTGGAATCAATGTTGTTGCAGCCGCAGGAAATGAAAATAGTGATGCATGCACTAGATCACCTGCTAGTGCGCCTAGTGCAATCACGGTGGGTGCAACGAGTCAGAGTGATACAAAGGCAAGCTTCTCTAACTTTGGAACATGCGTAGATATAAGTGCACCAGGAGTGGGTATTACAGGTGCATGGTTTGGCTCGGCAACTGCCACAAGCACGATCAGTGGAACTTCGATGGCTACACCTCACGTGGCAGGAGCTGTGGCCATCTATCTGGGCCTTAAGCCAACTGCATCAGTGGCTCAGGTGGCTCAGTACATCGATGCTGAATCGACAAAAGATGCACTCACTGGTTTTCCAACAGGAACTCCTAACAAATTACTTTACGTATCACCTACCGATGGAGGCGCAGCAATTCTCGCCCCAGTTGTCGCACAAAAAAGCGTTACAAACATCACGCACCAGAGCGCAGATGTCCTCATCGATGTAAATCCTGGCTTTGCCCCAACTACTTTGAGCTTTGAATACGGAACAGATGCAAGCTTTGCTACAAAATCAACAGCCACTGTTGTTCCAGGGTTAGTTGATGGGGGAGCTCCAACAACTGCATCGGTCAAGCTAACTGGACTCAATGCTGCAACTGTGTATCAATTTAGAATTATCGGTGTCAATGAATCAGGCCGGACTGTCAGTACTCCGGGATCGTTTACGACTTTGCCACCACCAGTCACCGCACCAACTCCAGTTGCAACTGCAGCAACGAATATCACCTCCTACAGCGCCACCTTGAATGGAACAGTCATCCCAGGAAATGCCCTGACCACTGTGACATTTATGTATGGCTCAGATCCAGATTTCAAAGTGAAGACGAATTCAGTCGCTGCAGCTCCTAATCAAGTCAGCGGAAATTCTGCATACGCCGTGACTCTACCTATCTCATTTCTTCTTGGTGAGACAAAGTACTACTACAAAGTTGTTGCACTTAACTCCAGTGGCTCAGTCCAATCTCCAACTCTCTCTTTCATTACGTCAAAGAGTTTGGGTCTACCACCGGTTGTAACAAATAATCCCAACCCAACAAATCGCGCAGTGGCCACGGCAGCCTTTGCTGGTGTCGTCAACCCTCAAGGTCAGACCACCACAGTCAAGTTTGTTTGGGGATATGAAAAGAGTCTTACGAGTCTCATATCAACGATTACCATCCCGCAAAGCCCACTTACTGGCATATCCGATGTGAGTGTCACTGCAAAGCCCGTTGGTCTAACCCCCGGACGGGGCGTCTACTACCAGTTCGTAGCTCTGAACTCTTCAGGTGTGACCAAGAGCGTTATCTACTACGCAATCATGAACCAAGAGGTTCCAATCTACATAAGTTCTTATGCCAACAATAATCTTGCGACGGGTATTACATTGAATGGAAAGTTCAATGGCATGGGCAGCAACACTCGACTCTACTTTGATTACAGCCTTAGCCCAACTATGGCGACAGAGGTTGTTTCAGTCCAAGCCAACCCATTTAAAGTAGCTCATGCTGTCGATATAACTGTAAATAATGTCCTGACTGGCTTGAAATCGGGAACTACTTATTACTATCAGTTTAGGATTCAAAATGCGGCCAGTGGTGATTGGGATAAAGTTCTGAGTCCAATCATAAGTTTTGCAACACTCAACGTTGCAGTCCCAACACCAACACCAAC
>SXGT01724187.1_pt1 | contig 12362 bp, 11 predicted proteins | sample 3176221 | NCBI WGS metagenome assembly SXGT01 (sample SAMN11356862, study PRJNA531348) | freshwater metagenome | isolation source: freshwater sample F1-120 | place: China: Fuxian Lake, Yuxi | collected 2017-12-25
CGGGTTGTCGACTGTTGACGACGCTCGACGTGATGTCGGCCGGGATCGCCGCGGGAACGACGCAGGAGACGTCGCTGGCCTTGCCAGCGATTCCGGCGGCCATCGGGGAAGAACTGCACCATCAGGGCTTCGTGCTCGACGCCAGCAGTGGTTCGCTGCAAGTGTCCTCGTCCAACGCGCTGCAACTCGTCGTCGGCGCTTGGTGAGCCGCCGCCGCGAGTGCGCGGACGTCGCGCCGCACCGAGCGCGCGGGTAGCTTCCCGCGGCCCGTGACCGACCACGCCGCACCGAAGAACCGCCTCGGACCGCTCAGCCTGATCGACGCCTGCAACCTCGCCTTGCTGGCGGTGCTGGTCGCGATCGCCGCCGTCGGCGTGCGCACCGCCGCCGCCTGGTGGCCGCTGCTCGGCTTCTGGGGTGGCGCGCTGCTGCTGACCTGGCTCGGCGTGCTGGCGCGCCGCCGCCCCGAACGCCTCGTCGGCGTGCGCGCCGCAGCCCTGTTCGCGCAGCCGATCGCCGTGCTGTTCCTGTTGTTCGAGAGCCTGTTCGTGCTGATCCCGGCGGTGCGCCGCGTGCGCTACGACGATGTCTTCGTCGCCGTCGACCGCGCCATGCTCGGCGTCGACGCGACGCTGTGGATGGAACAGTGGAACACGCCCTGGCTCGACGAGCTGTTCCACGTCAGCTACTTCCTCTACTTCCCGATGCCGCTGGTGGCGCTGGTCTGGCTGTTCGGCAAGGGCCGCCGCGCCGACGTCGAACGCGTGCTGTTCGTGTTCCTGTGCTGCTACTACCCGGCCTACCTGATCTACATCGCGTGGCCGACCGAAGGGCCGCAGCACTGGCTGCGCGACCAGCACACGGTCGAACTGCAGGGCCTCCTGTTGACGCAGCCGATCCGCACGCTGATCGCGACGCTCGAGCCGTCGAAGGTCGACGCGTTCCCGAGCGTGCACGCCGCGATCCTGACGACGACGATGATCACCGCCTGGTGGTACGTGCGGCGCGTGTTCTGGGCCTTCGTGCCGCTGGCCGTGTGCATCTACGTGTCGCTGATCTACACGCGGCACCACTACGTCATCGACGTCATCGCCGGCGTCGCCGTCGCGGTGTCGACGGCGTGGGCGGCGGTGAAGCTGTTCCCGCGCTGGTGGCCGAATCTGGCGCGCCACCTGCCGGATCCGGTGTCGAGCGGAGAGCGGCCGTGAACGAGCCGGGCCCGACGGCGCACGGTGCCGACCGCACGACCTGGGTGCTGCTGCTGGCGGTGCCGGTGCTGTTCCCGCTGTGGTGGTACTTCGCGCCACCGGCGGCGCTGTCGGGGCCGGGCGGCGAACGCGACGAACTGTGGCGCGTGCTGTCGTCGTTCGGCGTGTTCACGCTGCTGCTCGGCGTGCTGCCACTCGGCGAGCTGCTGCTGCGGCGCGGCGAAGGCGCGGGCCGCCTTCAGGCCCACGGCCTCGGCCTCGGCGACGTGCGGTTCGGCCTCCGCGCCGTGCTGCTCGGTGCGCCGCTGTGCGCGCTGGTCGCGTGGAGCGGAGCCGGCATGCCAGAGGTGCGCGCCGAGTATCCGATGTGCAAGCTGCTGGCGACGCACGCCGAACTGCGGCTGCCGTACTGGCTCGCCTACGCGGCGCTCTACTACGTCGCCTGGGAGTGGTGCTTCCGCGGCTGGATGCTGTTCGGCCTCGCGCGGCGCTGGCCGCCGGCGCTGGCGGTGTTGCTGCAGACGGTCCCCAGTGCGCTGGTGCACCTCGGCAAGCCGGCGGGCGAGACGCTCGGTGCGGTGCCGTTCGGTCTGGCGCTCGGCTGGCTGGCGCTGCGCACGCGGTCGATCTGGTACGGCTGGTTCCTGCACGTGCTGCTCGGCGTGCTGACCGACGCGATGGTGCTGCATGGCCAGTGAACGCACGAGCGCGCCGCCGAGCGCGAACGGCCGCACGGTGCTGGTCACCGGCGCCAACGGCTTCATCGGCAGCCACACCGCCGCTGCGTTCCTCGCCGCCGGCTACCGCGTGCGCGGCCTCGTGCGTGCGAGCAGCGACCGTTCGTTCCTCGCCGGCCTCGACGTCGAACTGCGCCACGGCGACCTCGCCGACCGCGCGTCGCGGGCGGCGGCGCTTCCCGGCGTCGACGTCGTCGTGCACGTCGCGGGGTTCGCCAGCGACTGGGGGCCGTGGGAACGCTTCCACACGATCAACGTGCGCGGCACGCAGCTCCTGGCCGAGTGTGCGCATGCAGCCGGCGTTCGGCGCTTCGTGCACGTGTCGAGCGCGTCGCTGCACGGCTTCGCCGGCGCGCGCCACATGACCGAGAGCTCGCCGATGCCGGTGTCGCCGTACAGCTACGTCGAGAGCAAGCGGCAGGCGGAAGCGTGGCTCTGGCAGTTCGCGGCGCAGAGCGGCCTGCCGACGACGGTGGTGCGGCCGGGCAATGTCTGGGGGCCGCGCGACCACACCTTCCTGCAGAAGTACGTGGCCGCGATCGCGAAGGGCCAGGGCGGCTACATCGGCGGCGGCCGCGCGTGGACGTGCCCGGTCTACGTCGAGAACCTGACCGCGCTGCTGCTGCTGGTCGCCGAGCACCCGGCAGCGGTCGGCGAAGCGTTCCTCGCCACCGACGGCCTCGACATCGACTGGCGCACGTTCACCGAGGCGCTGTGCGATGCGTGCGGCCTGAAGAAGCCGCGGCTGTCGATGCCGTACTGGCTCGGCATGGTGGTGGCGACGCTGATGGAGGGCACCTACCGGCTGGTGCGCAGTCGCCGCGATCCGCTGCTGACGCGCTACCGCATCCAGAACGGCGGCCGCGACTACCACTTCTCGATTCGGAAGGCGAAGGACCGGCTCGGCTTCGTGCCGCCGCTGTCGCTGCAGGAAGGCATGCGCCGCACCGCGGCCTGGCTGGCGACGGTCGACCGCTGAGCGCGTCCAGGTCGGCCCCGGCTGCCTCTGGGCGGGACATCGGCTAGCCTTCCCCGGCCGGTTCGTCCCGGCTGCCCGACACCCATGCTGCACAACCGTTCTCCTCTCGTCTGCCTGCTGGCCATGGCGGCGCTCGCCGCGTGTTCCGGCGGGGGTTCCGGCAGTGCCACCAGTCGCAATGCCGCGCTGACCTTCACGGCCACCGTGCTCGATCCGCAACTGCCGGTCGATCCACTGGTCGTGCCGTTGGCTTCGGGGCAGCTCGAACTGACGGCCGCCCGCTTCCACGTCGGCCACATCGAGCTCGAGGTGCATCGCGACGGGCATGACGACGACGACGACGAGGATGACCACGACGGCGACGATGACGAGGACGACCACGGGGGCGGCCATCGCGACGACGACGATGACGATGACGACGACGCGGACGACGAAAGTGACGACGACAGCGATAGCGACGACGACAGCGACGAAGACGACGATCGCATCGACGAAGTCGAACTGCCCGGCCCGTTCGCGTTCGACCTCGCCAGCGGCCCGTTCGTGCTCGACCAGGTGATGGTGTTCCCCGGCACCTTCGATCGCGTCGACTTCCGCTACCTGACGACCAGCAGAGCCCCGTTCGACGGCGCGTCGATCGTGCTCGAAGGCAACTTCGTCACCGACCAGGGCAGTATCCCGTTCACGCTGCGCAGCGCGTTCGTCGGCAAGAGCCGCGTGGCGATCGCCGGCGGTGGCATCACCGTCACCGAGAACTCCGTCGTGCCGGTCGAGCTGGCGTTCGACCTGGCGGCGATGGTGGGAGGCCTCGACGTCGCCAGCGCGGTCGTCGACGGCGGCGAGATCCGGATCGACGCGACCCACAACGTGGCGCTGCTGGCGGCGTTCGAGGCCGGGCTGGCCACGCGCGGCTGCGTCGGCGCCTACGAACGCGACGACTGACGCAGCGACGGCGAACGGCCGCTGCCAGCGGCCGCGCCGCACCGGGGGCCGCGGTGCGGTAACCATCTCGCCGCGATGGACGCGCCGGCCGAACCACCTGCACCGCACCTCGACCCGACGACGTGGAGTCGTCTGATCGACAGCCTCGACGCGGCGACCATGTTCGACGATCGACTGAGGCTCGGCTGCGGCGGGGGGCGGCACACGGCAGCTCTCGCCAAGCGCAGCTTGCGTGCGGAGGCGCTGCCGCCGAGCATCCGCGCTCCACACGAAGGGGGCGCAGGCGCGTTCCCGCAACTCGCCGCCATGAGCCTTCCTCCGCCCGATTTCCCCGTCAGTGAAGCCCAGGGGCCGAAGCCGACCAGCGGCCTCGCCATCAGCTCGCTGGTCTGTGGCATCCTCTACTTCTGCGGAGTCGGCAGCCTGCTGGCCGTGATCTTCGGCCACATCGGCCTCGGCCAGACGCGCCGTGGTGAACGTGCGGGAGGCGGCATCGCGATCGCCGGCCTCGTGCTCGGCTACCTCGGCTTGCTCGGCACCGTCGCCATGGGCATCGCCGCCGCCACGCACTGGTCGCAGTACGAGGCGCTGATCAAGGTCGAGATGTTCGAAGAGCTGGCCAAGGAGACGAAGAAGCGCGAAGGCGCCCTGCCCGACTCGCTCGACCAGTTCTCGAACATGTTCTCCACCATGGATCCGTGGGGGCAACCGTACAAGCTGGTGAAGGAGGACACGCGCTTCTACGTGGTGTCGTTCGGCCCGGACGGGCGCGAGGGCACGGCCGACGACGTGCGCAGCGACCGGCAGTGACGGCGGGCTGCGGCGCCGCCGCTTCGCGGCTTCGCGAACGGCCTGCCACGCGCAGCTGCGGCTCCGGATGACGTTCCTGCGCCGCCCTGCACCGGGTGCGCACCGCCGCCATGACCCGTGTGATCGGACGCCTCTTCGACCTCGCCCGCCGCGCGCGCCGCGCCGAGGAGCAGCAGCTCGCCGACGAACTCGTGCGCTGGTCGCTCGACACCAACCACGCGTGGCTCTGCGAAGGCGTGCAGCACGAGCAGCCGTTCCTGCAGGTCTCGCCGGCCGCGGCGAACACCGTGCTGGCGTGGGAGCTCGCGCAGCTGCACCGCGAGGGCTACGTCGGCATCGGGCCGCTGTGGGTGCCGCGCGCGTGGCTCGCCGACGGCGAACGCTACCGCCGCTGCGTGCTGCAGATCGCCGAACACGTGCTCGCCGAGGCTGCAGGCAGTGCGCCGGAGTATGTGCCGAAGGTCGCCGGCGAACTGGCTTCGCTGCTGGCGATGTGGCCGCACGTGCTGCTGCTGCCGACCAGCCGTTCGTTGTCGCTCGACGACCTGCTGCGGCTGCGCGCGTGGCCCTTGCATCCGCTCGGCGTGGTGCCGCAGCCGACGCGGGCCGACGGCGCCGTGCGTTCGGTCGCCGAGTACTTCGCGCACGACGTCGACCACGCGCGCTACAAGGTGCGCGAGGACCTGCGGGCCCGCGGGCGGGTGGTGCCGGATCCGTATGTGGACGGCAGCACGTTCGACGCGGCGCGCGGCGTGCATCGCGCAGTGATGGCGCAGGCGGTGCCGCTGGTCGACGCCGAAGGCTGGCGTGCCGCGGCGCAGCGGGCGGCGCGCCTCGACGAGTGGTTGTCGGCGATCGGGAGCGAACGCGATCCGGCGCTGGCGGCGGCGGCGCGATGGCTGTTGTTCGAGCTGCTGCACGAGAAGAGCCTGCCACCGGAACCGGCGGTGTTGCTCGCGGCGCTGGCGGGGGACGCGCACGTGACGAAGCTCGCGCACAAGGTCGCGTGCGGCTTCCACGGACCGCACGGCCCCGACGCGGCGGCGCTCGCCGCGCTGCCGTCGGCGCGCACGTGGTGGCTGCGTCGGCTGGAGACGTCGGCGTGAACGCCGGCGGCGAACTGCCGGTCGTGGACGTGGCGACGATCGCGCCGCAGGCCTTGCTGGCGGCGTTCGCCGAGCACGGTGCCGTGCTGGCCACCGACGCGTCGGTGCCACAGGCCGTGTGCGACACGATGCTCGCCGACCTGCGCGGCCTGTTCGCGCGATCCGATGCCGACAAGGCCGCGTTCGCGATCGCGTGCTCGCCGCACTTCCGCGGCCACAGCCGCATGCACAACGAGCGCGACCATCGCGAGCAGATCCACGTCGGCCGCGAACGGGCGCCCGCGACCGCGGCGCAGCTCGCCGAGGGGCCGCACTGGCGGTTGCAGGGGCCGAACCTCTGTCCCGACGACGCGGAGTTCCGGCAGCGCACGATCGCCTACATCGACGCGGTCGAAGGCGTCGGCATCCGGTTGCTGCAGGCGCTCGGCGCGGCTCTCGGCCTCGACGCCGCCAGGTGGCTCGGCGACGACCCGTACGTGCTCGGCAAGGGCATCGGCTACCACGCGCAGCCGCACGCCGGTGTCTCGCTGCGCGGCGTCGCCGCGCACCTCGACTTCAGCCTGCTGACGCTGACGCTGCAGGACGACGTCGGCGGGCTCGAAGTGCAGCGACCCGACGGCCGTTGGCTCGCGGTGCCGAGCCTGCCGGGTGCATGGCTCGTCAACGTCGGCGAACTGTTGCAGTACGCCAGCGGCAACCAGCTCGTCGCCACGCCGCACCGCGTCGTCAATCCGTCGCGCGAACGCACGCGCCGCTCGTTCCCCGTGTTCGTCAATCCAGCGCTCGACTGCGTGTTGTCGAGGCCGGCGTCGGTGGTGTCGTGTGCGACGAACCCAGCGCCGAGTGACGACGGCCACGTGCACGCGGTGCTCGATGCGCAGGAACCGCCGGCGACGTTGGCGTTCGGGCCGGCGGAGTGGCGCCGCAAGGGCGAGAACGTCTGGTGCCGCGACTGCTGTGCGCCGCGGTGACGCTCAGCGCGCCGCCGCGGGTTCCTTGGCGGCCGGCAGCTTCGGGTTGGCCAGGATGCGCACGACGTTCAGGTGCTCGAGGCTCTGCATGACGACGTCGGGCTCGACGCCGTAGTCGATCAGGCACGCGACCTCGTCGACGCCGGCCGCTTCGACCTTGTCGATCATGTCGAGGCACTTGCCGTGCGAGCCGAACAGGCCGCTCATGTGGAAGTACTTCTCGAACGACGCGTCGAGCACGTCGTCGACCATCTGCGGCGTCACCGTCGTCAGGTCGATGTTCCCGGCGTTCTGCAGGAACGGCACCGAGCAGATGTGCGCAGCGGCGAGGCTCAGCGAGCCCTGCAGGTAGCGCTTCATCGGGCCGCGCACGATCTCGTGCACCTCGCCGTCGTCCTCGCCGACGAACGTGTGCAGCATCAGCGTCACCGTGCCCTTGCCCGCGTGTCCGGCCTGCCGCCACGCCGCGTGGTACTCGGCGATCTTGTCGGCGAGGCCGTCGAGCGTCTGGCCGAGCAGGTGCGTCAGCACGTTGGCGCCAAGGCGCCCGGCCTGGCGGAACGTCTCCGGGTTGCCGGCGACGGTGATCCACAGCGGCAGCTCCTTCTGCACCGGCCGCGGCAGCGTACGCACCTCGATCGCTTCGCCCTGCGGGTTCACCACCTGGTGCGCCTCGCCGCGCCACAGCTTGCGCAGCGTGTCGATGCCCTCGGCGAACGACTCCTTGCGGCGGTGGAAGCGTTCCTGGTTGCCGCCGATGACGAAGTCGTTCGGCACCCAGCCGCAGGCGACGCCGAGGCCTGTGCGGCCTTGCGACAGGTTGTCGACGACGGCCCATTCTTCGGCGACGCGGATCGGGTCGTGCAGCGGCAGTACGACGCTGCCGGCGCACAGCTGCACCCGCTGCGTGCGCGCGGCGAGTGCGGCACACAGCACCGACGGGTTCGGCGACAGGCCGCCGAAGCTGTGGAAGTGGCGTTCGGGCGTCCACAGCCGCACGAAGCCGTGCTGGTCCGCCCACGCGGCGCTGTCGAGGATCAGGCGGTAGCGGTCGCGCGCGGTCGCGGACGGCGCTTCGTTGGCGAAGTAGTAGAGGCTGAACTGCATGCTCATGGCGGGTGGGTGCGGGTGGCGAGGCCGCGGCTGCGGCGACACCAGCAGGATGGCACGCGCCGCGGAACGTGCGCCCGGGCCGAGTGCGTAGCGGTGCCGGGGCGTTGGCGGGTGGGGCCCCGCGCGCCGCCTCTGGTGCGTGGCTTCTGCCGCACGGCGAAGCGCCGGAAAACGAGAGGATGGCGATCGACGTGCGCGCGGCGCAACGAGCTCCAGCGACCACTCGGTCGCGAGCGGACCCGACTGCGGCAGACTTCGCCTCCGCGTCAGGTCGTGGGATGCGGGGAACCGGCACGCTGCCGCGAGCCAGTTCCCTCCTGCATCAGAACGGAGCGACGACGCTCTGCACGCCGTTGCTGGTCGTCATGCCGAAGGCGTTCTGCCCGTTCGGCAGCGAGCCCGGCGTGACCAGCGAGATGGCCTGCGAGAAGATCTGCACGCCCGACGGCACACCGGCCGGGATCGGGAACGTGACCGACTGGGTCGACAGGCCAACGCTGCCGATGATCACGTCCAGCGACGCGACGTAGGCGCCGCAGCCCGGCGCGCCGAGGAAGCCGAGGTCGATACCCGGCAGCTGGCCGACGCTGAAGATGAAGGCGCCGATGTGGATGCCGCTGAACGGGACATACTCCGGGATGTTGGTCGCGGTGAAGACCACGTTGGAGCCGCTGCTCGGCGTCGAGATCGGTGCCGGCGACGCGGTCAGCGCGATCGGCGCCATGTTGGTGCTCGCCTGCAGGAACGGCGTGGCCGTCGCGTAGTCGGTGTTGCCGCCGTCGATCGACGCGCCGGTCGGGCCATAGCCGATCAGGTGCGCGCTGCCGAACGGGCTCGTCGCGTTGCCGTCCATCGTCACCCAGACGATCGTGACCACGCCGGTCGTCAGGTTCATCTGGAACTGCAGCGTGCTGCGGTTCACCAGGCCAGTCGGGTAGTTCTCGACGTCATCCCACGTGACGTAGGCGATCGTCTCGGCGCCGACCACGGCCTCCTCGTACTTGACGCGGCCACTGCCCGCTTCCGCCGAGTTGAAGTCGTGCCACGAGAAGAACGCCGTCGCCGGCGCGCTCAGGAAGCCGTTGACGTCCGGCACGTAGTTGATCGGCTGGATGCCACCGTTGGTGGCGTTCGACACCATGCCGTTGCCGTGGATGAAGAACTGCGACCACGGGCCGACGGGCGACGGCATCGCGACCGACGGGGCCAGCGAGACCTCGCCGTCGTCACCGACCGCCAGCAGCGTCGCGGCACCGGTCGGGGCCACGTAGGTGCCACCGCCCCATTGCACGAGGTACTCCGCACCCGCCGGCGTGAACGACAGCGACTGGCCGTTCAGCGACGGCGCGTTGGTGGCGTCGTTGAAGAAGCGGTAGGTCGAGTCGCTGATCGAGTAGCAGCCCTGGCCGAAGGCCTGGTTGTAGGCCGTCTGGCAGTTGCCGCTGATCTGCACGTAGCCCGGGTTGGTGAACACGAAGTTCAGCGTCTTGCCACCGAGGTCGCAGACGCCGGGGGCCTGGCGCTCGAAGATCGCGTTGGTCGTCGCGATGTTGGTGCCGGTGGTCAGGTCGATCGACGGCGTGGCGGCGATGCCGTTGCCTTCGCTGATGCCGGTGATGACTTCCTGGTTGACGCTGACACCGGCGTTGCCGGAGTAGCTGAAGATCACGTCACCGTTGGCGTAGATCTGCGCCTGCACCGTGAAGATCGGGTTGACCGTGTTCCATTCCCACACGTTCGACCAGGTGACCGTGAACACGCCCGGGGTGGAGTTGTTGTAGTAGATGCCGCCGCCGTTGCTGACCAGCGACTCGAGGTCGACCCACATCGCCGCGATGCGCGGCGAGCTGCCGGCGGCGCCGAAGAAGTCGGCGTCGGTCGGGTAGCCGTAATTCGACTGGCCCGAGGCGGCGCCGTTCGTCAGGTAGATGAAGCCGTTCGAGCAGATCTCGGCGTGCGTGTAGGTGGCCGACGTGCCGCCGAGCGGGAACGCGAAGTTCATCGGCACCGGGTCGTACAGGATGTCGTCGCCGTAGCCCGGCGTGCCCGTCGCGGTCGGCGCGAGGGTGCCGTAGGGGGTCAGGAGGCACTGGGCGCCGGCCGTGGCGCAAAGGGCGGAGGCGAGAGCGATCAGGGAGAGTTGGCGCAGCATGGGCGTGCTTCGATCCTTGGGTGAGGCCTCGATTCGAGGGGGCTGGTCGAGGCGGGACGAGCCGTCTGGCGGGAGAGCCTGGCGGTATTCCTTGCGACGAGGCGAACGTCCGGGAAGTTCCTCCCTACACCGAAGAAGAACGACTTGGTACAGGATGATCTGCCCGACCGGTGCTGGCCGCGGGTGGTGGCCGCTCGGCAGCTCGGTATGGTGCCCCGCCATGAATCCGGTGCGCTGCGTCGTCGTGTGTCTCCTGGCCGCGCTGCTTGCCGAGGGCGCACGGGCGCAGCAAAAGCCGCCGTCGAAGGAGAAGCCGAAGGCCGAAGCCGGCAAGGCCAAGGGCCAGACGGCGAAGGCCGCGGAGCCGCCGAAGGACGATGCGGCGACGGCGAAGGACCCGGTGGTCGTGGCCCTCGACAAGTTCCGCAAGGCGAAGGTCTCGACCAAGGCCGCCGACTGGCGCTCGTCGCTGCCGGAGCCGCCGCTGACGCCGTTCGCCGCCATCAGCGACTACCGCTGGCACGTCGAGACCAGCGTCGGAACCATGGTGGTGACGCTGCTGCCCGACGCGGCGCCCAAGCACGTCACCAGCGTGATCTACCTGTCGCGCTGCGGCTTCTACGACGGCCTGTGGTTCCCGCGGGTGCTGAAGGGCTTCATGGCGCAGGGCGGCAGCCCGGACAGCACGCAGGTCGGCAACGCCGGCTACACGTTCGACGGCGAGTTCCTGACCGGCCAGAAGCACGACCGGCCGGGCGCGCTCAGCGCCGCCAACGCCGGCCCGAACACCGATGGCTCGCAGTTCTTCCTGACCTTCGTGCCGACGCCGCACCTCGACGGCAAGCACACCGTGCACGGCTTCGTCACCGACGGCCTCGACGTGCTGAAGGCGATCGAAGCGCGCGGCGTCGACAAGGACGGCGATCCGCTGCCGGAGAAGGTGACGATCGTGCGCACGTGGATCACCGTGGCCCCGAAGGCCGCCGCCGGCGACGCACCGGCGGCGGGTGACAAGGACGCCGGCGGCGGCAAGAAGGCGAAGCCCGAGACGAAGAAGGGCCCGGCATCGCGCTGACGGCGATCGCCGCGGTGCCGCCGGCGACTATTCGCCACGCAGCGTTCGCAGCAGCGCCTCGGCGGCGAGCTTCTCGGCGGCGCGCTTGCTGCGCTCGCGGCCTTCGGCGGCGCGGCCGTCGGCGAGGCGAGCGCGCACCTGGAACTCCTGCTCGTGCTGCAGACCGCTGGTGCCGACGACTTCGTAGATCGGCTGGCCGAGGTGGTGGTGCTGGCACCAGTGCAGCAGCGCCGTCTGCGCGTCCTTGGTCGCGGTGGCGGCCGCCGCTTCGGCGAGCTCGCCCTTCGGCAGCAGGTGGCGCCGCACGAACGCGCGGGCGGCGGTGACGCCGCCGTCGATCAGGATCGCGCCGAGCACCGCTTCGACGAGGTCGGCGAGGATGCGTTCGCCGTGCCGTTCGCTGTCGCGCAGCCCTTTGCCCGACAGCAGGTGGGTGACGAGGTCGAGGCGGCGAGCGGCGGCGGCGAGCGGCTTCTGGCTGACGATGCGCGCGCGGGTCTCGGTCAGCTGGCCTTCGGCGACCTCGGTGTCGGCCTTGAACAGCACGTCGGCGACGGCGAAGTTCAGGAACGCGTCGCCGAGGACCTCGAGCCGCTCGTAGCTCTTCTTGCCTTCGTTGCCGAGCGCCGCGTGCGTCAGCGCGCGGTCGAGCAGCGCCAGGTCGGCGAACTCGTGGCCGAGTGCTGCCGACAGCGTGCGCAGCGTCGCCTGCCTGGCATCGCTCAGGTTGTCGTCGGACGAGGGCATGGGCGCCAACAGGCTAGTCGTCGGTCGCTGGCTTGGCCATCGTGCGGCCACGCGCGCCGAGCCGGTCAGCGGCCGGCCCGGCGCTGGCACAAGCGGAACGGCCGCCCCGACGGCAGCTGCACCTGCACCAGCTCGTAGTCGCGCACGAACTCGGGGGCGGCGAGCAGGTCGCGCTCGGAGACGGCCCACAGGTGGTCGTTCTGCTCGGCCCAGGCTTCGGGGCCGACCGCGGTGATGCGCTGCAGCAGGTCGGCCGAGCCGTCGCGTTGCCACAGGTCGCCGGGCGTGCTCGAGCCGAACACGACGTAGTCGGGGCGCTGCTGCAGCACGTAGACGCCGTCGCCCATCTGGTGGCCGGCCGGCATGCGCGGATCGCGCCGGCCGTGCCGCGCGATGTGCGCGTCGCACAGGCCGAGGATGTCGACGAAGCGCACCGCCGGGCCGCCGAAGTGGCCCATGTAGCCGGCGGCGCCGCCGGCGACCACCAGCGTGCCGCCGCGGCGCTGCGCTTCGGCGGCGAAG
>SXGT01249993.1_pt1 | contig 12359 bp, 10 predicted proteins | sample 3176221 | NCBI WGS metagenome assembly SXGT01 (sample SAMN11356862, study PRJNA531348) | freshwater metagenome | isolation source: freshwater sample F1-120 | place: China: Fuxian Lake, Yuxi | collected 2017-12-25
CGAAGTCGACTTGCGCTTCGAGCAATCTAGCCTGGGGCACCTGAGCAACCTCGACCTCGTCGCGGGCGGGCCGCCTTGCCAAGGCTACTCGGGCATCGGGATCAGGCGTTCTTACGCGGTCGACAAGGAAGCCCTGCCGTCCAACCGGCTTTACGCGCGGATGACCAAGATCATCGACCGGCTTCGTCCGCGAATGTTCCTGTTTGAGAACGTGCGCGGGCTCTTGACCTCCCGGTGGACGCGCGAAGGATCGCGGAAGATCTTCCCGGACGTCTTGGCGGAATTCCGCAAGATTCCGGGCTACGAGGTCCGGTGGTCGCTGGTTTACGCGAAGGATTACGGTGTTCCGCAGAACCGGCCCCGCGTGCTGCTCGTCGGAATACGCAGGGACGTTCTCGAGGCCTGCAGCTTCCTCGACAAAGACGCGGACGCGGAAGACGCGGTTGCATGCGGGTTCTTGCCACCGCCGAACCCTGGATCGTTTCCTGACCTCGTCGACCTGCTTGGCGACCTCATCGATCCCAAGATCACGAAGATCCTGCGAAGCGGTGACTTTCCCGCCGGTTCGTTCGGGACCACTACCTACCCGCGCAAGCCGATGAACGAGTTGCAGGAGGGTTTTCGTACCCCGCCGGCGTGGGCCGCCTCTCGGGCAGGCAAGCTGACGGAGCAGGAGTACAGCAAGCACAAGCGCGAGATCGTCGAGAAGTTCGACTACATGTTGGCGAACGGCGGCGAGATTCCGGACCACGCGCGGACAAAGAAGTTTTCGCAACGCGTCTTGAAGCCGCGCTGGGGCAATGCCGAGCCCAACATGACCGCGACATCGCTTCCCGACGATTACGTCCATTTCAGTCAACCGCGCATTCTCACGGTCAGAGAATGGGCCAGGTTGCAAATGTTCCCCGACTGGTACGAGTTCTCGGGCAAGCGGACCACGGGCGGCATCCGCCGAGCCGGGAACCCGCTTGAGGGCAACTTCGACCGCGAGGTGCCGAAGTACACGCAGATCGGAAATGCCGTACCCGTTGGGTTAGCCGAGGCAGTCGGCAAGCATTTCCGCAAGGTTCTCGACGAGGCTCTGGGCGCCCGTGCTTGAGAAAAGTGATGCGGACGTCGGTGATGTCCTCGCTGCGTTCGCGGGCCACGAGATCGACGTCGCGCTCTTGGTTCCGACCGAAACAGGGCTGAAGAAGTCAATCATGGACGCGACCGCCAACGTGCGGGACTACCTCCTCACGATGGGGATTCACGACTTCGATCTTCAGGCGCAAGGGCCAGAAAACAAGGTGATGCGACGGGCTTACTTCGTTGAGCCCGATCGCCTCGTCGAGACCACGGTGTCGCTATATCGCCCGCAGACCAAGTCGGGGGACCCACGCATCTGGTTTGCCCTGCTGGGGCGCTACGCCGATCCCTACAACTTGCTCGCCATCTTTGAACATGAAGGCGATGTTTACGTGGTCAATGCGAGCCGGCACGAAGTCTTGGCCTCGCTCGATAACGTCAGCAGTCCTCTCGGGCATATCGCGACCAAGTCCCGGCGCGGCGAAGACCCGGCTGTTGGCGAGTTACTCGATGCACTGAGGGAGATTTGCGCACAGGGCTTCATTCGCACGCTGCGGTCGGGAGATACCGGCGTCGGCATGACGCTGGAAACCTTGCTAGGGATCGCGGCCAATGCCGAGAAGACGCCCGACTTCAAGGGGATCGAGCTTAAGGCGAAGCGGATCAAGCGTGCTCCCACTAGGTCCACACTTTTCTCTCAATCTCCCGAGTGGGCGGTAAGTCCAGTTGGCTCGGCGTGGAACTTGCTCAATACATTTGGCTATCATCGCAACGGTAAGCTGCGCCTCAATTGCGAGATCAACGCGAAAGCGCCCAACTCGCTCGGTTTCATGCTACGCGTCGACGCGGAAAAGGATTGGCTAAAGCAAGACCACGTCCAAGCCGAGGAACAGCGACGATCGCACGTAGTGACTTGGCCGCTGGAGGTCTTGAGGGGCAGGCTTCGCGAGAAGCATCCCCAAACATTCTGGGTGGGTGCGCGCTGCCGCGGAAAGGGGGCCGACGAACATTTCCATTACATGCAGGTCGAGCATACGCGCGCGCCTAACCTCCGCAATTTTCAGGCCCTGCTCGAGAGCGGCGTGATCTCCGTGGATTACCTAATGAGCCAAAGGGGCGAGAAGCAGCTGGTCCGAGACCATGGTTACCTCTTCAAGATCAAGCAAAAGGACTTCCCGGCCCTGTTCCCCCCGTCCAGCCTCCACGTCCTTGCCTGTTGAAATCCTTGGGGCCGGTGAAAAGCGCAAGCTGACACGCCTCGCGGTCGATCTCGTTGCCTGGCACGAACAGGGACGCGGCCGGTCCTTCCCATGGCGCGAACGAGGAACGCCGCTGTACCAGTTAGTCTGCGTCGAGGTCTTGCTCCAGCGAACACGGGCAGAGACTGTCGCAGGCTTTTACCACCGCTTCTTCGAGCGATTCCCCGGCTGGCAAGAGCTCGCCGAAGCGCCGGTTGCTGAGCTCGAAGACTTCCTGAAACCTATTGGCCTGTGGAGGCGAAGGGCCGCCTCGTTGCGCGCGCTTGCAGCTTACGCTGCCGAGCACCACGGTATCTTCCCTTCCCGGTATGAGGACCTGCTGAAAGTGCCTGCCGTCGGGCAGTACGTGGCTCACGCCATCCTGATGTTCCAATACGGGGAGCGCTTCCCACTGCTTGACGTGAACATGGCCCGCGTGGTGGAGCGTTTCGTCCGCCCCCGCAGACTCGCCGATATCCGGCACGATCCTTGGCTGCAGCAAGCATGTAAGTGGCTCGTTAGGCGCGGCGATCCGAAAAAGGTGAGCTGGTCGGTGCTTGACCACGCGGCGATGACGTGCCGTGCACGAAACCCGGATTGCCAGACTTGTATTGTCGCCAAAAGATGCGCGTTCAAGGCCGACTAGGGACTTCGCGCGGAACTGGCGGGTTTGAATTTGCGGATAGGTAGGCTTCGACCTTCTCCAATGTCCGCCTCCGTGGTCGCCGCCCCATCCTTAAGTCTAGGACAAAGCGCGGATCTCCTACTGCCCTTCGCCCGAACCGGGTAGCCGACATATGGGTCTCCCTGAGATGACGCTCGATACGCTCCAGCAGTTTCATGGCCTACCTCGAATCAGATTTGGCTTGCGTTCTTGTTATGTTCTTATTAGGAAGGCTCCATCGAGTCTAGGATGATTTCCTACATGCCACCTGGACCGCCCCTCGAAAGGCGCCGCTGATGGAGAATGTCAGAGAAGAGCTAGATCGCCTGATCCGGCAGAGAAACGTGGGTTATTCCGCGGTTTCGCGGCTGCTCAATCGCAATCCCGCTTATATCCAGCAATTCATCAAACGTGGTTCGCCGCGCAAGCTGGATGACGAGGACCGGCGTATCCTTGCCCAGTTTTTCGGGGTCGATGAGCAGGTGCTCGGTGGGCCGGCGCTTCCGGTGCGCGATGGCCTGGTCGAAGTGCCAATTCTGAACGTCGATGCCTCGGCCGGCTTTGGTGCGATCGCGGAAAGCGAGACAGCCCACACCCGGTTCGGTTTCGATGAGCGGTGGCTGGGCAAGCTGACTCGGGCGAAAGGCCCCAGTCTGTCAATCATCCACGTGCACGGCGAGTCGATGGAACCGACGCTGCGGGACGGCGATGAGGTTCTGGTCGACGCATCGGATCAGGGCTCGCGCCTGCGCGACGGAATCTACGTGCTGCGCGTCGACGATGCGCTGGTGGTGAAACGCGTGACGATCCAGCCAGGTGGTCGGCAGATCACCATCTCGAGCGACAATGCCGCCTACCCGACTTGGACCGACGTTGAACGCGCGTCGATCCATGTGGTCGGCCGGGTCATCTGGTTCGGGCGTTCGGTTTGAGATGGCGCCGCATTCAGATGCCCATCTCGAATGGCTTGGGGCGCTCTTTGCTCAGTTCGGGCGGCTGCTTGCTCTGATCTTCCTTGACCCCGGCTCCCGCAGCCAGACCTTTCGCCGCAGCCTCGCGCAGGCGCTCGGTCACTTCCAGCGCTGAAGTCTTCTCGCCGGTGTTGTGAGCTACAGCCTTTCCAAGCTTGTCGGCGCTGTCGACGACAAGGGTCAGGTGATCCCGCAGGCGGGTAACGGTGACCAGAAAGGTCTGTTGGTTAGCCAGATTGCGTTCACGGCTGTCTATGACAGCAATACCTCGATCCGACGTCAGACCCTGGGCCATATGGGCATTGAGCGCGTAGGCGAGATCAAGCCGCCTCAGCATCGGGTCCCCTCGCTCGAGTTCATGGCGCAGGCCGGATGACGTTACCAGCGTGACCCGCGCGCCCTCGACGGCTTCGATCCGCGCCTGGTCCGCATTGAACAGGCCCCGCCGATGATCGTTCTCGGTCCAGCGAATCCGATCGCCCTCATGGACCGACAGGCGCTTTTCCTCGAACAGTGCGAGCCGATCGTCCTTCTCACCAGGGCGGATGCGGCTCGGGCGAAGAGTTCGCGTTCTGCCCTTGGCATCGCGGAGCAGGACCTCGCGAGATTTGTCGTTGATGCTCTCGACCTTGTATTCGCCGCGCGGGATACGCTGCTGCTTGTCAGGACTGCGGACGTCGAGAACCATGCCTGGGCGGTAGGCCGAAAGGTATCGGAGTTCCTCTCGGGTCGCATTGACCCGTGACAGCACGGTCAGGTCCAGCGAGGCCTTGCCGAGCTCGCCATTGGCCTTGAGCCCGCGTTGCACGGCGTCATTGACCGCGCTGCGCAAGAGCCTGCCAGAGGCATAGATCGCGGTCCTATCGCGGTCCTGTGGTGCCAGCGCTAACCATTGCTCGGCAGCCGTCAAAGCACTGTCGCCCGCTGTCTCGATCGTAGAGCCTTTGAGATGACCGAGGGCGGTATAGACATCGCCCGATTGAGCAGCGGCCTGGGCGAGACGCAGCTGCGGGTCCCGGCCGCGCAGGTTGGTGGTCATGTCTGCGCGCGCGATGCCCGCCTTCTGGACGAGATCGAAGGGTTTGCCCGCATCGACCGCGCCGAGCTGGCGCGCGTCGCCAACAAGAACAAGCCGCCGGACGCCGGCAAGATTGCCCAGTGTCACGAGGCGTTCCTTGTCGTGGTTCGAGACCATCGAAGCTTCGTCAAGGACCAGCACCCGGTCGCCGAGCGCATCCTTTGCTTCAGCCTGAAGACCGGCATTGCCGGGGTCTTCCAGGAGCGGTGCCCAGCTCTTGAGCAGCCGAGCCAAGGTCATCGACGTGATGCCGGTATCGCGCTCCAGCATCTGCACCAGGGTGTTCTGAACCGCGAGCCCGATGATCTCCTTGCCTTCCTCACCGAGGATCTGTGCCACGGGCTTCAAGACACTGCTCTTACCGGCACCTGCTACACCCTGGATGGCGATCGTCCGGTGGGTTGATGACAGGATCAGGCGCGCAGCTGTTTCCTGGCCCGGGTTGAGGTCGATACCGTGATTGATGGCAGCAACGGCCTTGACCCGTGCACCTGCTTCATTGCTGTCGAGGAGGGGAGCGACCGCATCCCTCCCGGCTTCCACGGCAGCGAGAATTCGATGCTCGATAGCAAGCGCCTCGCGCGAGGTGAGCCAGCCCTTGTGCTCTCCTGACCCTTGAACGAGATCGCCCGAACGGACCAGCGCGTTGACCCGCGTTTCGACGGCCGCGATCGTTGTGGGCAGCCCAAAGTCCAGCGCTGCTTTGTACAGCGCCTCACGCGGAAAGGCTGCTTCGCGCTGCGAGAGGTGGCGTACGGCAGAGGCCGTTGCCTGGGCGGCGGCAACGGTTTCGCGGTCCTGCTTGAGCACGTGAGCCGGGATTAGCGGATCGGCAGGATTGCCCTTGATCCGCTCGGCAAAGTCCCGAAGCCACGCCTTGCCGCGCTCAATCAGGCTGCTGCCGGATGCGGCCGTGCGAGATGCTGGATTTGCGAGGGTCTGCGCCTGTTCAACCATAGCCGGCAGGTCGAGGCCTGCGGCCTGGGCATGGTCTTGCCAGCTCGACAAAAGTGCGCCCCGATCTGCGACTGCCTGCTTGGCGCTGCGGGTGTCGAGGGCGGCAATCTTGCCAGCTTCAAGCCCGGGGCCACGCCGCGCGTCGAGCACTTGCTGGCGCCGCGTGGAGAAGGCCATGACCTGCTCGCGGGTAAAGCCTGCCGCCTCGAAATTGCCGTGTTTGCCAACGGGCCCTACCGCATAGCAGAGCTTTTCAACCGAAAGGCGGAAGCGCGCCATCGTCATGCTGTTGAGGAGCGTGTTGAGCGACCAGAGCCGGTCGTTCTTCAATGTTCGCCATTTGCCGTCGGCACCTTTCGTGACGTTGGCGACCACAGCATGGAAATGGAGATTGGGCTCCTGGTTCCTGTTCGTATCGTGCTGGAACAGCGCCACGGTGAGGTTGCCGGTTTGAACCGTGCGCACTTTCCCGTTCTCGACGAGGCGCGTTTCGGCCGCGTTCTTTTCGGCCCATCGCAGCGTCTCGATGACCGCTTCGCGATAGGCTTCGATGATCCGCCTATCGCCGCCAACGAGGGCGAGAACCGACCAACTCTTGGGCAGCGAGAACGTGAGATCAGTTCCGGCTCGGTGCTGGTTCTCGTGGCCGACCCTGGTGCCGTCGGGGAGCTCGCCTTTGAGGAGCTTGTCGAAGACCGCGGCATCAACTTCTCCGGAAAGGCCCAGCGCCGCGGCGCCTGATCCCACCCATTGACCTGATCGGTCAGCGTCCGCGCTCGCGTAGTAGTTGTCGGCAGCAAAGTAGCTGGCCGCGCCGGAGGCTGACCGGACATTGGCAACCGAAAGCATGGATGTGTTCCTTCAAGCAAGGTGCCCCCTTGCTTTGCGGCTCTCAAAGATCGGGTTCGTAGAAGTCCTGTTCGCCGCTCTCGATGCCGCCTTCGAGCAAGTCTCGTTCCGCCCTTACGCGAGGATGGTCTCGCTCTTGCGGCCGCTCGATCGGCTGCGACTTGATGTCACTCGAACCGGCTTTGTCTCCTGGTGTGAGCGCCTTCTCATCAGGGGATGGCTGCGCGCCGTCGATCGCTTCACTTCTGGCGGAAAGAAGTGGTCCCGGCGGCAGTGTCGCGGCAGTTCCGCCCGCCACGGTGGCTTCGGTGGCTATCTCAGCCTTGCCTTCGTCGAGCGCTCCCCGCGCCTCACGGACAGGCAGGGTTCGGGACTGTTCCTCACCCTTCTGGCTTGCCTCGTCTGGCGCGGGCCTTACGCCCTGCAGGTCGAGTTTCAGTTGCCGGGGGACGACCGGCTTGCCGGCGCCATCGTCATTCGCGGCCGGCGCACCTTCGGCGGCTTCGGAACGCGATGCAGGCGAAGAGGTGCCCGCTGCGGCTCTCTCATCCGGAGCAGTCCGCTGGGAGCCAGGTTCGGAGGCTCGCGCAATGAACCCTTCTGCCAGCCGGGGCAAACGGCGCGGCACGAGGGTGACCGGAGCGGCCGGGAATCCGTCCGGGAACTTGAGGTAGCCGGAGAGCCGCGGCAGGTTCATGAACTGGTCGGGAAGGAGCAGTGGTTCGATTTGTCGCCGAGGAGTCAGGCTGACGGCGTCGCGAGCATTGTTGTAGCCGTAGCTGTACCCTTCCTCCATGTCGCGCACCTGCCGATGTCCGATAAAGTCGGAACACCAGGTCGCCGTCTCCCGGTCCGCGGTTGCAAGGATGAGCTTGCTTCGAGCCAGCGACGACAGGGTCATCGCCATGTTCTCGCCGTAGACCTCCTTGAGCTTGGCAAAGGCATGGACGCCAGTGACAATCGCTCCTCCGAAATTGCGTGCGGTCTGGAGCCCTTTTTCCAGCGCGGGCAGCCGGTGCAATGCTCCCAGTTCGTCGACCAGGAACCAGATCCTGAGATCCGGGGTGCGTTCCATGGTCATCAGCGTGTTCATCGCGGTGTCGAGCCACAAGGTGAGCAGCTGCGAACAGATCGACATGTCGACATAGCGCGCCGACAGGAACAGGATCGATCCCGGAGCGGAGATGCCTCGAGTCCAGTCCCGCACCGAGAAGCGCGGGCTATTGTTGGGCAGCAACTTGAGCGCCTTGGCATTGGCGTTGAACACGGCCCGGATCGACTCCGCCATGCGCGCCGCTTCGGGAGCGGTGAGCGGGTCGGCCATGGTGCCGCGCATGAGCTTGTGGACCTGCGCGAGGTCGGCGGTCATGAGCCGGGTGGCAAGTGCGTGATTGGTGGCCTGCCCGGTGCGCTGGAGATGGAGGCACATCTCGACGAAGAGCATGCGGGCGGCGAGCACCCAGAACTGCTCCGAGCCGCCACCGTCGTGCGGAACGAGTGCTTCGGCGGCGGCGTGGAATTCGCCCTCGCTGGTGCAGTCATGGAACACGCTCCAGGTTGGGCAGCGGGCATCGAGTGGGTTCAGGATGATGTCGCGCTCGGGGTCGTAGAAGGCCTCAATGAAAGCTCCGGTGAGATCGAAAACCACCGCGCGTTGCCCACGCGCCCGGGCCTCGGCGAGGAGCTGGCTCAGGGCCACGGTCTTGCCGGTGCCGGTTGTGCCGATCAGCATCGTATGGCTCTGCTCAAGGCGCCATGGCCAGGACACGCCGGCGAGATGAGCCGGGCTGTAAAAGCCTGCCTCTTCGGTCGCTGCAGCGCCTGCCAGCCGCCATTTCCAGCCGAGCGCGGCTTGCAGTTCGCGGGCACGCTCCGTGCTGTTGTGCCGGTCGATTTCTGCCTCGAGCTCGTCAAGGGTGACAAGCATCGCGCCGCGCTCGTGCTTGCGCTCCTTTGATTTGCCGCCGAACCGTTCAGCGAACCACCAAAAGGCGATAATGGCAGGGACGAGGATGAGCGCAGCAAGGCCCATGCCGCGCCGAATGGCGGTGCCGAGCGCAGCTACGGCTTCACGCATTGGAGGAAAGTCGCGAACGACATTGAATGGCAGGCGGACGGTGCCGCCACCGGCCAGCTTCAGCTCCACCAGCTTGCCGGGATCGAACTCCATGAACGCGTAGCCCGAAGCATAGAGATGCATCCATGCCAGGTAGATTTGGTGGTAGGTGAGCGCCGAAGCCACCTCCCAATAGGAGAGCCAGGCGGTGACAATGAAAGTCACGAAGAGCGGCCCTTTGAGCCCGGCCGCAAACATGAAACCGAAGTGGCCGAGGAGCTGGCTGCCGCGCGTGAAATTGAGGAGATTACGCTTCATCGCTGCCTCCCTCGGGTGCGGAGGCGCTGAGCCCGAGCCGGGCGAGCCTGCGATTGTAGGCCTCGTGTGTTCGCTGCCGCAACGAGCCATCAGTATGGCTGGCCAGGAGCGCTTCGAGGGCTACCGTGATGAACAGATTTTGCCGCACCGGGTCGAGGGCCCCAGGCCGCTTTCGCGCTTCGTTTTCACGCTGCCAGGCATCGACCAGCTGATCGCGAATGACGATGCTGACGGAGACCTGCTGGTCCCGGGCTTTGCCCTTAATCCAGTCAGCAAGTGGGCGGGGTACGTATGTCTGAAGACTGAGATGCCGATCCATGTTCTGGGGTCCAATTGACCCTTGCGAACCTGGTTCGATCTTGCGGAAGACAGCGATGAGAATAAATCAGGAACATCGGCGCGTCAATCGCGATAAACAGTAGAAAATTCAAAAAGTTAGGTAGCCCCAATTTGCCCGTAAATCGCGAATCCAAGGCATGCATCACGCTCAAATTGGTTTAACACCAGCCCGAAACTTCAGCGTATCACACTGATATACCTATACTAAATCCAGCAGTGACACTGCGTACGGTGTGCTCAGTCTACCAAGCTGTGAGTGGGTGATCCGGTCACTTCGCCGGACATGCTGGAGGTCTTGAAGGGCCTCGATAGAGCGGAGCCAAAGCGCGTGCGGGCGCCGATGCCCGCACTCTGCTCGTCGCAACTGATCCAGAGCGCGATCGAACCAACGGCGAGCAAAATAAAAGGGCAGGAACCGCTCCCGGCTCCCACCCTTTTCGGCGTCAGAATTCATCCAGCATCGATCCGTGAATGGTGTGGACGACGCGCGCCGTCAGGTGTGCCGGCAGGGCGCAGTAGTCGCCTTCATCGAGCGCGATATAGCCGAGCTCGTCGTCTTCGACGATGTGCTGATCGAAGTAGCTGTGCAGTGCCCTGCGTTCGGCGAGTTCCAGGGCCTCGAAGTAGCTGCGGGATGAAGCGGTGCAAGGTGCAGAATAAGCCATGATGATCCTCCTGAGGTTGTCTCGAACGACAGGAGGAAGTGCGATGTTCGTGCGCATGACGGGTCAGGGACCGCGCCCTCGCGCGGCCGCGTCAGCGGCGGTGGGGGAAACGATTTTGTCGGGGGAGGGATTCATCCCTTCTCCGGCAAAATGGTGGGGCCCTGCCGTCCTTGAGGCGGCATGTGGACGGACATCATGCTGGGCATTCCGTGAGCCAGCCTCTCTACCCTCTCGGTTGCAGGGGACGGCTTTAGTCGGGCGCCGCTTTTCTCATTTTCCTACACCCTGGGCGCGGTGGCAGAAGAGCTCTCGAGGGACCACAAACCAGGGGGCGGAAAGGACTGACATGCCCCGCAAGAACAATCCGGTCGATGCCTTGAAGAAGCTCCGGGAACAGCGCGACGAACTGGCGGCCAAGGAAGCAAAGCTCCGCGACGAGGCTGCGATTGTCCTCGGCCACATTCTGATCGAGTGCGGCGCCGAGACAATCGAACCGGCCCAGCTGCGCCAGATTGTCCGCGCATCAATGGCGCTCGGGATCGAGGAAACGCTGAAGCGGATCGCCCCTGCTTAAGGCCAACCAGCGGCGGCAAGGGGTTCGATGCCCCGCGCCGCCGCATAGCCCCCGAGCAAAAGAAAAGGCCCCGATGGCATCTGCCACCGGGGCCTTGTCGTGGGGTAATGACATTCAGTCTTCGTCGATGTCTGGAGCACCCTCGCTGCCGCCCGAACGGCCCTTGGTAAGGAAGTCGACCTTGTCGGCGATGATCTCGCAGCCGTAGCGCTTGGTACCGGACTGGTCTTCCCACTGGGTGTAGTGGATGCGCCCCTCGACGGTCACGAGCTGGCCCTTGGTGCAGTACTTGGCGACGTTCTGGCCAAGGCCGTTGAAGCAGGTGATCCGGTGAAATTCGCTGTCCTTGGCAGTGTAGCCGTTCTCGTCCTTGTAGGTCTTGCCATCCTTGCGGGCGGGACGGTCGGTGACGACCGAGATCGAGGTGATGCTGGTTCCACCCTGGGTGGTGCGGGTTTCGGGGTCGCGAGCGATGCGGCCAACGAGGATAACGAGATTGGTCATGGGCTTTCTCCTGATCGAGCATTCCGGGTCCATCCCGGCTGCAAACCCGAGCAGAAGCGCCCCGCGGCGAAGCGCACCGGAGGGGAACCCGGAACTGGTTCGGGTGGTGCGGGCAGCCGGGCACAGCCCGGCAACTCGGCCGGACCTGATCCGGGTTGCGCGTCTCGACGGGGGGTGATTCAGGGACAGGTTTGTATCGAAGCCGGGTGGAGCTGGATGCCGTGAACAGGTTTGCCCTGCCTCGTTTCCCTCCGGTTTTGGCCGGATCATTCCCCCGCCAGCCCTCCACCGGAGAACCCCTTCCTAGATCACGGTACGGACCGCTCCTTCAGCAGGCGGCCTGATCCTGGACGCAACTGCTTCGCCGAGGACAAGCATATCGATCGTCACCCCTTCAGCGCCGTCCAGAGGGTTGCCTCGAAGCATCCAGGCCTGCGGCGTGATCAAGCGCGCCCAGTCAGCAAAGGAGGGGATCGCGCCCAGGTCTTCGCGTACGTGCTGCTCACCGATCAGTCGCACCGGAACGACCCGGCCATCGGCATTGACGAGGGTCTCGCCAAAGATCGCCTCGAGCATGAATATCCCCTCGGCATGGTGCCGCAGCGCGCGGTGCCGAGGATCTGCCAGGATTGCCTTGGACTGGTCGAACCACTGGTGCAGCGGAAGATAGTCATCGACCGTGCCGCCCCATTTCCGGACCGACGAGAGGGCGTGGTAGTAGCAGTGGGCCATGCCAGATCTCCTAGAGCTCGGCCCTGTGATCATCGGTTGCGGTGAAGCGCAGGCTGCAGTCGAGTACGAAGGCCGCTGCAGGCACATCGATCACGAGTTCGCCGCAGGCACCGTCATTGATCTCCCAGCCTGGATGGTGACGTTCGAGTGCCAGGTAGGTCAGCTGCTCGAGTGCCTGGCCGAGTGAAGGCAGCTCTTCGGAACCGGCACGAGCAACGCTGTCTGCTTCGCCTTCAAAGAGGGAGACTTCCGGGCACGGGATCGCCGCGCCGGCTGCATCGAGGCATGCACATTCTTCAACGGCACCGCTGTCGCCGCAGCCGTCAAAGCGGATCTCGACGCGTGC
>SXGT01111320.1_pt1 | contig 12358 bp, 15 predicted proteins | sample 3176221 | NCBI WGS metagenome assembly SXGT01 (sample SAMN11356862, study PRJNA531348) | freshwater metagenome | isolation source: freshwater sample F1-120 | place: China: Fuxian Lake, Yuxi | collected 2017-12-25
CCTGTTCTTTCTCATGGGAAGTGCGGTTTTTCGTGGAAAAATCCAATCTTCGGCCCATGCTGGCGGCAGCGGCTGTCTCGCCCATATCTCGCACCGGCCCGGACACTTTCGCACCCTTTCGCACTCCTACTGCGCCCTGTACTGCGCCTTCGACGCCGGCGGTCCCCGTCGGCGCCAAAGAATTTTCGCAGATCGTCATATTGACCATGCCACCGATCGCGTCGGCATGTTGGTCGGGGAGTAGGTGCCCGTAGGTGTCCATGGTCAGTGTGATCGTGGAATGCCGCATTACAGTCTGGATCGTCTTCGGATGGATGCCTTGAAGGGCCAACCAGGCCCCCGTGGAGTGCCTCAAGGCGTGGAAGTCTAGTTTTTCCCCTTGATCGTTCGCGACGGCCAGGAAGTCGCTTTCCTCTCGTTTGGCGCGGGCCTTGGGATCGTGTTTCATTTCGTCGAGCCATTGCTTGCGGGCCGCGGCCAGGTCCGATCGCAGCATGGCTGCCATCTGGTGCTTGTCGGGCATGGTGAACACAGGTGTTGCCGCCGTTTTATTCGCGACGATCTGCCGGAGTTCTTCAGCAAGACCAACCTGAATGTACTGACGGGCCTTTTCACTGTTCTTCGTGTCCTCGCATTTGCAGCGAACGTAGGGCTTGTTGCCGGCCAGGAACAAAAACCCTTTCGTGAGGGACCGCAACTCTGCGGATCGCAAGCCGGTCTGGATCGCGGTCGCGTACAACGCAACTCGCTCCAAGGGGGTCATGCCCTCGTACGGGCCGCTCGTCAAAGTCGCCGCGCGGAGATAGGGCCATTCCGCCGGCGTCAACATCCGGCGCAGGAGTTTGCGGCCTTTCTTGACGCTCGGGCGCTTGACACTCCGCAGTGGATCATGGGACAGCTTGGCATGGTCTGCCAGCCATTTCGTGAACTGCTTCATCGCGACGACGCGGCCTTGAATCGTGCGAGGGGCGTTTCCAGCGGCTTGCATGCTGGCAATGACCTGATTGAGCCCATCCGCCGTGATGTTGTCGGGCTTGTCGAAATTAGCCGCCGCGCAGACCTCGCGGATCATGCGCAGGGTGCGTCTGACGTGCGACTCGCCTCGCTGCCGGGCCTTCAGCATCGCTTCGAAATCGCCGAGGTGGGCTTCGATTGCCCTGGCGGACTCGCTTGCAACGGCCTCCAGGCGAGCATCGATGATGCCTTCGCGTCGCAATGCGACGTCGGCCAACTTGTCGGCAAGGATGCGCTGGGCTGCGGTTTTGTCGGTCGTGAGTGTGCAAAGCCGCCGGCGTTTGCCTGCGTGATCGTACCAGTCGATATAGAAATTCCCGCCAGATTCTCGGCGGTAGATCGTGCCTGTTCCGTTTCCTCGTGTACGGTCCTTGGACATGAAGCTATTCCTTTCTCAGAAGGCGGTCGGCCACTACAAGCGGGCTTCTGAGTTCCCGACAGGTAGCAGCGCGACCAAAGGTTCAGCTTGCGGCATTGTACGGAACGAAACAGCGAACAAATCCGCCATGTTATTTTGATCGCCCGGTCGGACACCCTCGCTTCACCCAAACCTCCAAATCGATCAAGCGATAGCGTTTCACGGCGCCGATCTTGATGCACGGGATTGCTCCACACGCGGCCAATTCCCAAACTTTGCGAGCAGAAAGGGAGAGCAGTTCGCCTGCTTGGGCTTCCGTCAACAGGAGTGGAGTGAGTGCTGGAATCGTGCCGGGACGTTCGGAAACTACATTGTCCGGCGTCGCCGGCCGGTCTTCCAGTACGGCGCCATTGGCTTCCTGCCTGTTCAATTCTTGGTCCTGTTTTCGCATGGCGTCGCTCTCGCGGATGTACTTCATTTCTTCCTCTCCGTCGAAATCACTCCGGAATCGCTGCCGCTGGGGCTTACCGCCGTCCCTGGGACGCTGCTCGAATCAAGGCGAACGCGCGGGGGCACAATCACGCGACGCTTACTGCTTCGCAGCGGATGCCATCTCGCGCAGCACTTGCTCGATTTGATCTTCGATGCCTTGTGCGTTCGCAACCAGCGGCACGGCTTGATCCAGAGCGTATAGCTCATCGATGACGAAACGAATCGCTAATTCGAGACGGTGACGCGCGAAGTTATCCGCGTTCAGGCGGTCCGCGATGATCTTGGCGGCAAGCTCCGAATGAAAGTGCTTCATCATTTCGGCCTTGGCATCGGTTTCCGCGGCTAAAAGCGACTCCCTGAAGGTACGGGCGCCGTCCTGGGCCGCGAGTAGCCGGCCGGCGGCAGCCGTTATCCGCGTGTTAGCGTCACTAAGCTCCACGGCGTACCTGTCGGCTTCGTGTTCGGACACGAATGCAGGTATCGCCACATCCAGGACTTTCTCACGGTCCCGTTCCGCCTGACGCTTCTCCAACCCGACCTTGTGCAATTCGGACTCAATCCCGGCCAGGCGGGCCCGCTCGGCCAAGAACCGCTTCACGCCGGGCAGCTCGGCAAATGCCGCCGCAGTTGCATGCTTGGCGACGGCGATCTCGTACCATTGGTTACCGGCGTTGCAAATCAGGCCGTCCTCGCGGACGACCTTGATGTGCGTCTCCAGGAACGTGCCGAGGCCTTCGTGTCGGACAGAAATGTCGTACATGCGAATACTCCAAAGTAGAGTTCTGTGGATTGATCGTTTGCAAGTTCGCGGCCCGCTCAGTCCCTGCCCTGGGGCGGATCCGCCAGCTCCCAAGCTCTCGCTTCGCTGCCGCCGACGGTGCAGATCCGCTCCACGCCGGTCCGGACCAGGCCGCGGCGCTCGAGGACTGTCAGCCGCTTCGCGATCGTGTTCGGTTCGCGCAGCTTGGCCTGCTCGGCGTCGTTCGCGGCGGCCCAGATCTCGCGGTAGGTGCAGGGCCGGCCGGTCCGGCGCAGGATGTCCAGGATGATGCTCGATCCACTGGCGACCTTGTTCCCGGCAATCTGCTTGGCGGCGGCTCGATGCGATGCCGCCGGATCGGTACGCCGGGCGAGCGGCTGCAAGTCGCCGAAGACGTTGGGGGCGCCGAATAGTGTGCCTTGGTGCGTCATGGGTAAAGCCTCATGCGGTGATTTTGCCGGTGATCGGCCTGGCGCCGCTTGCCGTGGGTCTCAGTGACCGAAATGATTGCCAAAAACACGGGACTATCTCGGCCGCGTCCTGGAACCTGTCCCATATGAGGGGCGTCAGCTTTTTGCGCGCGTCGTCCTCGTTGGTGGCGTTGAGCGTTAGCCAAGTCGGCCGCATCGCGCGGTAGCGGCGGTCCAGGACGCGTGCAAGAACACGCGCGTTCCAATCTGACAATTCGCCGCGTGTGCCGACCGGGTCACTAATCCCGAGCACGACAGGCTCTTGCAAACGGTGCAGGATCGCGTCCTCGCGCTCGCCGGTGTCGAACGAGTCACGCACACGCAGGTACAGATCTTCCCCGCTGACGAAGCCAGCCGGGATGCCGGCGCCGGCGACGTGGTACAGCGCCGCCGCGAGCAAGTAATCCTTGCCCGTTCCCACCGAGCCATAGAGCACCAGGCCGCGGGTCTCTCGCAGCATGGTCTCCATGCGGTCAACGAAGCCAGTCACCCGCTGTAACGCGGCAGCCTGCTCGCCGCTCGGATCATAGATCCGGTATGCAGCCAGGGACGTCCGCGCCGGCGTGTAGCGGTCCCCGAGCTGCTTGGCCAGCGTCGAGATACACCTGCGTGCGATCTCCTCCAGACGCTCGTGCGGCGCCAGCGGCCGCAGCCGCGCCGCGTCGCGCATGGCCTAGGCCCGTGGCGGTATGGAGTTCGTACGCGGCGGGGCGCCGGCCTGCTTCGGCAGGATGGCCTTGACTGCGTCGGCAACCTGCCCGTCTGGCGAGGGTCTGGGCCCCTGGGCGATGCGCCGGCGAAGACTGTCCAGGCCGGCGGCGTCAGCCGGACTGCTTGGCGCTGGGGTACTTTTGCCCGGGATCGTAGTGCCCTGCATCGGGATCGGGCTTATTTGGCATTCCATTTCTGCTCTCCTTGGCTGGCATGAGGCGGTCACGCATGCGGCCGGGGTGTTCGCTGCGAGCTCGACCTGGTCGATTTATCTCGGCGTCAATTGCGGCGGGCAGGATGCCGGCTGCCAAGAGGTCGCCGATCGAGACGCGGGCGCGGGTAATTGCATGCGGAGAAGTTCCCTCACCCCCGAGAAAGGCGAAGTTTTGCGCGAGCCTCGTCGCCTCATCGTCCTCGGCAATGGGCAAAAACGGTAAGAACGGCTGCTGCTCGGCATCCCCATGGAGGGGATTCTCTTCTTCTCTTTTCTCCTCTCCTCTTATCTTCTCTGGTAACGCTCCGCGTAACGGTGCGGCGTTACGCGGAGCGTTACTTTTGTCACGCTTGGTTTTTCCGAGGTGCTTTGATTGCCTGGCGGCTCCTTGGGCACGGGTCTTTGCTCCGCCGCCATTGTGCCGGTCGAAGTTAGGCAACGTAATGCCGGCCGCGTCGATCGTCATCCAGCCCACAGCCGCGAGCTGCGCACAAAAGCCAGAATGCTGTACCATGCGATCCAGGAAGTTTGCGTCGATCCCATCAATGCGGCCGTCCCTCGCCTGGATGTCGAAGTAGGACCAGATGCGGACGAGCCGGCCCACGACCATGTACCGGTCCATTCCTAGTGCCGTCGCGGTCTTGGCGACCTCGATCTTTTCGAGCGTCGAGTACTCGACCTTGATCCAGGTGTCTGCCAGCATTACTCCCGTTGGCGTCCGGCCTTCCTTGCTTTGGCCCGTGCCGACGCCGTATCATGCTGGGGACCGACTGAATCCCGGTCTCCGTGGGGCTCGGCGCAGCGATGCGCCGAGCCTTGTTTTTTTTGCCTGGCCTGCTGCTGGCCGCGGGCCGGGCTGGGGTCTGGGTGGGGGTGCATTGCCAGGCGGCTGGCCCGGTGTAAAATGACTTCCCCACTAGAGTTCCCGGAAAGGCCGTCGTGCAACCGGCGGCTTTTCCTTGCGATCATGCTCGATCATCGTCCATCGTCCCGCTGCGTTGCCTGAGCACCGGCATGCGCCGTGCTTGGCACGGTTATCGCCGGGCGGCGCGTTACGACACGCCTTCGTCATCTTCCGTGTGATCTTCGATCGCTCCCAGTAGCAGCATCTGCACCGCCGCACGGGTCTCGCTATGGCAGAGGGCAGCAATCAGCCTCGCCCTGAAGGCTTCATCGAGGCATGGGGAGTCGCTCGGCATGCATCGAGGCATCGCGAGTCGCTCGGCATGCCTCGCGTGTTCATTTCGCTTCTGTAAAGTCGCGAAAGGAATGGTGTTCGCCGAATAATCCAACGCCAGAGGGTTTTCCTGGACGGATAGTTGGTGTCGCTGGCGAATGAAGAGTTGACCGGCGATGCCGGCTCGCGTAGAATCGAGGTAACCACTGTCAGTTGTCCTTTCGAATGGCCTGCACGATTGAAGCGTGACGGGCCTTTTTTCATTGGTGCCTTTGAAGAAAACGCTTTCTCCCTAGTTCATAATGCCATTCAGCAGAGCGCTCCCGCCGCCGCTTCCATCGGTCCCCAGCACAGGATTTGCCAGCACGGGAATGTTGGCAGGAGCGGTGGTGATGAGGTAGACCAGATCCCAATCAGTTCGGAATGCCGTAGCCGTATCGGACACCCCCAGAGTGGATTCGCCCACGTTCTCCCACGTCAAAACCGCTTTTCGGCCTCCAAATGAAATCATCTTTGGGGCATTTACACGCTGTCCAACACGCACGCCAAAGCCCTTCAGTCGCACCATCAGCGACGGCGCCGCCGTTTGCTGGATGATGTCCGGTACGCTCGCACTCCAGCCGCTCGATGGGGCAGAGACATCGGCTGCGAGCGTCTCGACCGAACCAAACGGATCGATAGACGGCGTGGCCTCCGTGACGGTGCCAGCCAGCGGCTTATGCCGAATCTGGCGATGGTCTGTGATCCTGTTGCACCTGCAATCCCAAGCCACCCAGCTTGATTCCGGCGGGGAAAAGCTCGTCCCCGTGAATTCCGCCGAACAACTGGTTTGGCTCGATAGGCTCCAGGTCGGCATCCGAAACCTGCTCGGCTGCTGCGCTGACAGCGCCGACGACAAAGTTCATCAGCGGCGGCTGGGCGATCCGGCGGGCGCCAATGGGCCCGGCGCACACGTCGATGATAATCTCGGCTCCGTTGTTGAACGTGGCGCCGAGGAGGCCTTTGGTTTTCTGGGCGTTATTGGCAAGCGAATCCGTCCACGATCTTGCGTCCCACGGTCTGGATGGGTCATCAGCGCCGGCCGCTGCCGCGTTGACGACGGGACGCCACAGGCCCGACGCCCGTGCGATGCAGTCCAAGTGTGCGCCGAAGAGCTTAAGCGGAATCGTGAATCGCGACTCATTCTTGAAAAGGTCCTCTTCCATCTCGACTGGCCCGATGATCTGGATGGTGGGCTTTCGATCCTCGATGGGGCCTGGGCCAGGAAAGGCGGCCAGGCCGCGGATATAAGCGAAGCGATGAGCAACGATTTCGAAGAATCGGCGCCAGGCCAGATACTTGTTGGCCGTCGGCGACATGCGTACCGTGCCGGTAAAGGAGCCAGCCCATGTCGGCGAACCGACTCTTTCTTGCCTGATCCGGTGCCGCATTTCGATGTGCACAACATCCGGAGGCGGCGGGACCTCCTTTTGCGTGTCGGTGATGGTGAACTGGCAATTGGCCCGGTCCGCGCTCAGGACGCGGTTCATGGTGCGGATGAACCCGATGGGCGTCGGCTGGATGATGGTGTGAATCGATTCGTCGATATTCCGCTCGATCGTGTTATTCGCACGCAGACTGAGCGGGATCTGGGCATTTCCGGCGTAGGTGATGGTCACGATGCCAGCTTCATCGGTGGCGTAGGTGACCGTGAACCACAATTCAACGAAAACATTCGGCCCCGGGTTGAACGAGCCGCATTCCGCGATGCAGAATGACACCTCCCACTCAAACCCGCATCCGTGGCATCCATCAGGCACGGTTCCCAGGGGCCAAAAAACGAACTTCCCTGCCTTCGGCCCAAAGGCTACGTCCCGGATGGAATCTCCGACGACGCCGTTGATATTCAGGTCGGCGCCGTAGCCTTTGTTGACGTACTTCAGGTTCTTGCCGTGGACCTGGAGCGCCCGACGCATGGAAAGCATCAGGCGATCGATTGGCACGCCCGCCGCGAGGCCCAGGGCCGGATTGGCAGCGACAAAAGCATCCACTTCGTCCTGGGTAATGAAGCCCGATGTGGTGATGGTGGACTTGCTGTACTTGACGACGCGGTTGGAGCCGTCCGAGATGGGCTCCTCCACGAGCTTCGTCTTGATGCGCGTTGGCATCGTGATGGCGTTGTAGCTGAACTCGACGCCGGCGGGAATGGGGAGGCTCATGACGGCACCTGGCTTTCTGGGGGACAGTGCGGCGTCGAATCACCAGCGGAATCCTCAACGGCGATGGCAGTGAGCTGCAAGGATGCAATGCTGCCCGACGGCACCACATCACGTTTTTTGCGTGCGAAACGGATTTTGATGTTGTGGCTGGTTTCAAGCTCGTGACGCGCGACGTCCTCAAGGATTCGGTTTCCCGTTCGCCTCGCGGCAATCAAGATTGCCAGCAAAGCCGGTGGATCTGTAGGTCGAAAACGGCTGTTTTTTGCCATATTACGTCTCCTACCTATAGGGCGGTCGGTCGGCAAAATGGGTACAAAACGGGTAGGAATGGCGAGAGTTGATAGGTTCAGAATGCAAAAAAGTGAGGTTTTTTCCGTGCAAAGTCACTCTGAAAAAGAAACTTGAAATTCTTCCGCTTGGTCGGATGTCGGGGCCGACCGGTCGGCCGACCGGTCGGCCGACCGTCTCAGCCGACCGTCTTCGATTCGCGCCAGTGTGTTTCTTGTCAGCGATCAGTGGTTAACGACTTCTGGTTGCATTTTCCGCCTCCTGAAGCTTACGCGCGGTCATGATTGTCCTCCAAGTAGCGGCTTCCTTTACGCTTGCTTCGGCGCAGTGGAGCTTTGTTGCCCACTCGCTCGCACTCCAGTTGATGCAAGTGGGGTCACTGATAATGGTCGTTGCCATGCGTTCGTTGACAATCTTGCCATTGTTCTTCTTAGCATTGCCCTTGGACGAAGCCACGCTCGTTGCCTCCGTTTGCTTGGTCGGGCACCTCGCGTTTCCCAAGGTGATAGCCTCGAGTCGCAGAGCCATTGTGAGCTTCTTCAGGCCGCCTTCGGCCCAATGAGCGCTTGCCATGGCACGCCGGTAGCGGTCCTGAAAAGCCGGCCATGCGTCGGTCGGTTCGCCCAGCGTGTCCAAGAGTCCGCAGGCCTGAACGCAGTCGACGTACGCCGCCTTCCACGCCTCTGGGTCGTCTTCACCGAACGACACGTCCGGCACGTCCGGAATGACAATTGTTGACCTCTTGGAACTGAGGGTGCAGAGGACCTCGCCGCAGGTCAGCCTTGCAAGTTCCTCGGCAGCGATGAACGCGCAGGAATACTCCTGATCGAACCAGGGAAACGGCTTGTTGTCTCTGGCCGCCACTGCGGCATGTTCGAGCGGCGAGATTGTCAACGGATGGACCAACGGCACTGTCGTGTCCGGCCGCAGCCAGAAGGCCAACCTCGCCGCCTCTTGAATCGCGCGGCGGGGAGCCATCATGCCGATCAGTGCTAAGTAAACCGTATTGGCCTTGTTGGCGAGTTCGTCCGCCTTGACATAGTCATTCCAGAATGTGCAATTCGACATGTGCGGTTCCTTCCTGAGAACAACCTTGCCGCCTCCCCCGGTTCTCAGGTCGGGATCGGCGGCTCGGTCGAAGGATCAAACAGACTAACGTGCAGGTCCGGCCAGTAGCTACTCCAGCCGCACCTTGGGGGGTATTCTACGCGACGCTCGGCGTGGTGTGAATGGTTGGGCGGAGCGTTTTCGGTTTGCGGCGTACTGGAGGTCGGGTAGAATGTTGGCGGCTGGCCGTTTGCCAAGGAGAATCACATGCCCATCTCGACGAATCTCCGCTCGTTCATGAAACCATGAAGCGTGCAATGGCCGATAGTCGCCGCCGCGATCGTCGTCGCCATGGCGTGTGGCTGCCAAGACACGCAGAAGAAGGCCGACTCGCCCAAAACAAAGGGCGGCGAACAGGCGCAGGCCAAAAAGGAGGGGATCACGCCGGTCAAAAAGAACTCACCGGCCAAGTCCAAGACGAGTGGGCCAGAACACGCCGGCCATGCCACCGGTAGTGTCCTCTTCATGCCCGATCTCAAGATCACTGCCCCGAAGCTCGGCACCCTGGCCGTTCATCCGTGGTGGCGCCAGCCGATGACCGATGCCCAGATCGGCAAGATCATTTTTGCAATCGCCCATCTTCCGGTCCGACAGGAACTGCTGTTCGTCGACTCCGATGGCCAATTGTCTGCGTCGCCGGACGATCCGCCGACGATGAAGGGCGACGCGTGCGCGCTCCTCGAGGGTGAGAAGGACAAGGCGAGGCTGCTATTCTTCGGTGCAGCGGGCATCCCCCTCACAAGGCCGACCCCGCGGGCCGTGGTGGTCAGTCTTCTGGCGCAGGGCCTGGACGCTGCCTACGCATCAGAAGAGGCGTTCCGCAAGACTGGCAAAGGATTCACTTCGTGGGATCGGTTTTTACGCATGGCCGACGTGGATTTTGACACCAGCACACCGCTTGGGAACCAACTCAAGAACGGGAAACTCAAGCAACCAGGAGGCGCGATAGGGCCGCCCAGCGCCGAACCGTCTGTGAAGCAGGGGCAGAAGAAGTAGCTGCGCGGCGCCGCCCGTCGCCTTTTTACGGCTGCTTCTCTTCCTTCGGGTCGCGTTTCCCTTCGATGGGATTGAGTAGCTGCAGCCAGCCCTCGGGACGGCTGCCCAAGTCACGTCCGGTCACTTCTCGTAGGGCAAACAGGATCGCGTCACGTTGAGTGTATGGGGTGCCGAGTTTCTTTTCCTTCTGTAGCCCGTCGAACAGCTTGACTTCGGCGTTGGTGGCCTTCCGTGTTCGCAGCAAGTAGTCGAACCGCTGGAAGCCCGGCCATTTCCCGGAGTTCGCAACAGGTTGCACGACGGAGAAGTCCTGCCGCAGATAGGTGATATCTGCACGCACGAACATTCCGGTCCGCTCCTGGTAATACTGAGGGGGCGGATCCTCCCCTGGCACCGGGATTCGGCCACGGACAAGGTCGTCCTTCGACGTGGAAAGGGCATGGCACAGACAGCAATTGCTCAAGTGGTTAACCCGGACCACTTCGCGTATAAGGTAGCTCGCGCCGCCCTTCTTCGTCTTGGATTCGTTGGTGAACGGTATCCGCGGATTGGGCTCTTGGAGTAGCTGCACCAGGTCCGGTACGGCCCCTTTTAACTGCAAGGCGACGATCGTTTCCGCCGCGCGGTCCGCCGCCGGCGCCCATGGCCAGCGCATCGCATCGAGCAAGACCTGCTGAAATTCCTTGGTCGGCCGCGACTCCAGAGCCTCGACGGCCTTCTCTCGGACCTCCGGCGATAGATCAAAGACCGCGCGTTGAGCCAGGGCCACGCTCGCGTCCTTCCCCTTGACGTTCCGGAGCAACTCGACCATCAGCTCCCGGATCGGCGCGTTCTCCGTTTGAAGCATCTGTACGATGGTCGGAACGGCTTCCGCCTTGCCCCATTCGAAGGGCTTGTCGGACGACTCGTTGAACTTTTCATTTCTGCCGCCTTTCCCGCCTACTTGTTTGGCCCCCGCCAGCGCATCTCTCAGTTTGTCGGCGTCTAACCTGACGTCGTCCGCGGGGACCGATTGCCGCATACAAAGCCGAAGCTTCAATGAAAAGGCGTGCAGCCGCTCTGCCGTCTCCTTACCGAGTTGACAATCCAGTCCGGTACGCCACGGCAACGCAATCCAATCCGGTTTCTTGTAATTTGCCGCGAGTTGCGAGTAGAAGCGAACCCCGAAGCCTGAAGGGACAAGTGGTGTTGCACCGCCACCTCCGAACCCTCCACCTCCCTTGCCGCCTTTGCCTCCGGAGGTTTTACCGCCGCCGGGAGTTTCACGAAGAGCGGCGTAAAGGACGGCAGCGCCACCTTGATCGAAACCAACCTCGGGAACAACCTGTAATTGCTTGCGCAGGTCCTCGGCGGAAGAATCATCACGGCGCTTGAATTTCCGCTTTTCCTCCTGCGCAGTAGCCGAGGAAAACGCTAGGTCTCCGAAAATGGTAGCCAGGAACAAAACGGCGAAAAGCCGATGGGACCGGGGCATGATTGACACTCCCTGGGTAAAAAACGCGAACGCGTCAATGGATCGTTGCTCCAGTGCCGCAGAAATAACGCAACGGTCAAGAATCATTCCCTTATCGGTGTTGCTTGGCGGCGAGTAGCGTCGCGCAACAAAAGGCCAATTCGATTGTCTCACGGACGATTTCAACGTCATCGATCTTCGCGACGAAGTGCTCCCCGTCCAGGCCGTAGCTGCCGGCCGGGAACGACGATTACCGGCTCCCAGGTGTTGTGCAGTCCGAAGGTAGTCCCGGCCACGCCGATCGGCTTCACCCACGCACACACGCGATGCTCGCGTCTCAGTAGGGGCAGCACCATCGCCAGGGCCCTGGCGGACGTGCGGTAGATCACCCTTGCGTATTGTGCGGTGGGAAACCAGGGTACGCGCTGCCAAGCCTGGAGATGGGGTCGCTGATGTGGGTCTTAGTCCACTCCATGCCGCGCTCGGCGAGGGCCTCGCTGAGGGCATAGCCGGCGAGAGCGAGGATCGCTTCGCGGTCTATGGGCGTCTCGGCGTGTTCGGTCATGCACTACTTCGGGGCTGCTTGGACGCCCTCCTTTCCGTCGACAAACTCCGCGATTGGACGTCGGGCCGGCATGCCCGGCCGCCAGAAGAAATCATCTCGAGTAATCGTCCCGGCTGCCAATAGCTCCTTGATCCGCGGCTCACTGTACAGGCCGCGAACATCGTTGATCCAAAGAGTGATGCAGATCGGCGAGGCCAAGGCCTCTGCGCTCGGGGCGGGCGGCGCGTGCGCAGTGGAACCTGCGTTCTGGCCGTTTTCTTGGCTCGATTGGGCATCGCCTTTTTCTTGATCGGCAGCCGGCGAGGCGGAGCCGGCATGCGTTTCCTCTGCCCGGAGTAAAGCCCGACGTACCTGGGCGGCGCTCCAGTCCGGGAACCCCTGCGGCGATTTGAAACCACGCCGTTTGAACTCGCGAGTGTAAACGTCGCTCGAATTGTGCGCCAGCCGGTCGGCCGAAAAGTGAGTCACCCGAAATGTTATTTCTCCTTATCGGCTGCGTGAGGCAACCAAGCTGACTATTTCTTTGGTGACTCTGCCTCGGCGGGTGCCATCAAG
>SXGT01513928.1_pt1 | contig 12356 bp, 12 predicted proteins | sample 3176221 | NCBI WGS metagenome assembly SXGT01 (sample SAMN11356862, study PRJNA531348) | freshwater metagenome | isolation source: freshwater sample F1-120 | place: China: Fuxian Lake, Yuxi | collected 2017-12-25
CAGTCGGACATTCTAGTCTGCTCCGACGTCATGATGCGCGGCATTGACCTGCCGGCCGTCGACCACGTTGTGCTCTTTGATTTCCCGCCCTCCTCCACCGGCTACCTCCACCGCGCCGGCCGCACCGGCCGCGCCGGCAAGACCGGCATCGCGGTGACCTTCGTCGACTGGGACGACCTGCACAAGTGGTCGCTCATCAACCGCGCGCTCGACATGGGAGTGCCGGAGCCCGTGGAGACGTACTCGTCGAGCCCGCACCTCTTCGCCGACCTCGACATCCCGGAGGGCACGAAGGGCCGCCTCCCCGGGGCGCACGCGCCGGCCGTGCGGGATGCCGCATCCCGTCCGCCTCGCGAGCGCCAGCGCTCGGGGACGGGCTCAGGCTCGGGCACGGGAGATCGCCAGCGCACGCGCTCGAGCGGCCCCCGGCAGGAGAGCGCCGAGGGCGGGGGCACCCACGATGGCGAGGCCCCTCGTCGTCGCCGCAACAGGACGCGGACCCGGCGTCCGAGTTCGGGCGGCGCGCCCGCGGCGTAGTTGCCCGCGAGCGAAACTCACGGCTGCCATAATGCAGTCATGACCTCGACTGCAGCCCTCTCCCAGCCCCTCTACGGCGCCACCTTCGGCCAGGCCGTCAAGCGGTTCTTCGCCAAGTACGCGACCTTCTCCGGTCGCGCGAGCCGGAGCGAGTTCTGGTGGGTGGCGCTGTTCGAGATCCTGCTCAACGCGGTGTTCGTGGTGCTCCTCATCGTCGTCCTGCTGACCACGGGCGAGCAGACGGAGACCGGCGTGCGCGGGACGGGCCCGGAGATCGTCGTTCTCGTGATCTGGGGAATCGTGGCGCTCGCGCTGATCATCCCCCACATCGCCATCACCGTGCGGCGACTCCACGACGGCAACTTCTCGGGGTGGCTCTACCTGCTCAACCTCATCCCGTCGGTGGGCTCGATCATCGTCCTGGTCCTCACCCTCATGCCCTCCAACCTCGAGGGCTCTCGCTACGACCGCTAGCGGCACGGGCGGGCGTCCTGGATCCACACAATAGCTGACCATCTGTCACTAAAGCTGGCATACTGCTGCCATGACCTCCTCCACTCTCTCGCAGCCCCTCTACGGCGCCACGTTCGGCCAGGCCGTCTCGCGCTTCTTCACCAAGTACGCCACCTTCTCGGGCCGCGCGAGCCGCAGTGAGTTCTGGTGGTCCTGGCTGTTCTTCCTCGCGCTGGTCACGCTCATCGGCGTCCCGATCGGCGCGATCGTCGGCCTGACGGGGACGCCGACAGCGTCCGGCGGAGTTCAGCTCACCGCACCGGGCGTGATCGCTCTCGTCGTCGGAGGGCTCCTCCTCCTCGGTCTCATCATTCCGAGGATCTCTGTGACGGTCCGACGACTGCACGATGCCGACTATTCCGGATGGTTCCTCCTGCTCGTCCTGATTCCCCAGATCGGCGGGCTCATCGTGCTGATCCTGAACATCCTCCCGTCAAAGCCGGAAGGCGCACGGTTCGACCGTTCGATCAATTCCTGATCGGGCGTCAACCGGGGGTGGCCTCTCGACCGTCGCTGTAGCAGAGTGGTCGAGAGGAGCCCGTCATGAGAGCACGCTCGCTGGTACCCGTCGCCGTCATCGCCCTTGCCCTCGCGGGATGCGGGGTGCAGGAGCCCGAGCCCGAGCCCGATCCGGATCCGGTCGTCGAACCCGCGCCGGGCGACGACGGCACGAGTGCAGCGGATTGCCTCGTGGGCGGGCCCTGGTCGCTCGACCTGCCCGACTACGCGGCTCAGGCGGAGTCGTATATGACGGGGCTGGGCATCCCGATCACCGACTTCGCCATGTCGGGCTCGCAGACGGTCCAGTTCACCGACGACGGCCTGATGTCGGTGCTGACCGACATCACGTCGACCGGCACCCTCGTCATTCCGGATGTGGGGCCGTTCCCCCTGAGCGTCCACTCCACCACCGGGGGCAGCGGCGACTGGGCGATGGACAACGATGCGACGATGACGATCACGAACTGGGCCGCCGTGGGCGGACAGGATCCCGCCGTCGGCGCCGAGGACATCGAGGTGCCGGTCCCCGACTTCTCGATCATCCCCTCGGTCGGGGTCACGTGCCAGCCCGGGCTCCTCACCCTCGTCGCGCCCGACTCGCCGTTCGTGCCGCTCTTCCGGCGCTGAGCGCCGACGCCCTCAGCCGACGAAGGGAGTCGTTCCGGTCGCACGGGCGATGAGCTTCTCGAGCACTTCGGGCGCGGTGGTGTTCTCGCCCAGCCGGTTCGGCTTGCCCTCGCCGTGGTAATCGCTCGCGCCGGTGAGCTCGAGGCCGTACTTCGCGGCGAGCTTGCGCAGGCCGCGCTTGCCCTCCTCGGTGTTGTCGCGATGGTCGAGCTCGAGGCCGAAGAGCCCCTCGTCGACGAGCTCCCCGATCACGCCGTCGGTCATCGGCCGGTAGCGACTGTGGGTCGCGGGATGCGCGAGCACGGGCACCCCGCCCGCTGCGACGATCATCCGCACGCCCTCGAGCGGAGACGGGGCGTAGTACTTCTCGTAGTAGCCGCTGCGCCAGTGCAGGATCGACTCGAACGCGGCGCTGCGGTTGGGCACGTGCCCCTTCCGGACGAGCGCGTCGGCGATGTGCGGCCGCCCCAGGGTGGACTCGTCCGTCGCCTCCGCGAGCACGTCGTCCCAGGTGAGGTCGTAGTCCGCCGAGATCCGCTCCACGATGCGCTCGGCGCGATGCAGTCGGCCGTCGCGGATGCGCGCGGTCTCGGCGATGATCGCCCCGTCGAGCGGATCGAACAGGTAGGCCAGCATGTGCACGCTCGCCGGCCCGTAGTTCGTCGACAGCTCCATCCCCGGGATGACCGTGAGACCGGTCCCCTCGGCGGCTGCGAACGCCTCCATCCAGCCCGCCGTCGAATCGTGGTCGGTGATGGCGATGGTGCCGAGCCCGGCCGCGACCGCCGAACGGATGAGCTGGCTCGGCGTCTCGGTCCCGTCGGACACGGAGCTGTGCGCGTGCAGGTCGATGGGTGAGCCGGGCATCCTGCCACTCTATTGCCGTCGCAGGTCGCATCCGGCCACGTGGATTATGCTCGACCAGCCATGTCTCGACTGCTCGCCGCCCTCGTCATCCTCGCTTGCGGGGCGCTCGCCGTCGTTCTCGCGTGGCCCCAGTTGTTCGGGCTCGCCTGGTCGCCGGGCGTGGCCCAGGTCGTCGCGATGCGGGGTCTCGGCATCGCCGCGGCGCTCCTGCTCGCGCTCGTGTTCACCCTCGTCGCCCTCCTGGTTCCCGCCGCCCGCCGCTTCGCCGCGGCGCTCGCCGTCATCGCGCTCGTCTTCGGGGCGATCAACGCCGCAGTACTGTCCACTCGGGGGTTCGGCGACCTCTCCTTCACCACGAAGAGCGACTCCGACCTCACGGTTCTGGCCTGGAACACCCTGGGCGACGCGCCCGGGGCCGCCGAGATCGCGAACCTGGCCCTGGAGAACGACGTCGACGTCATCGCCCTCCCGGAGACGACCAACGCGATGGGCGTCGAGATCGCGCTCCTGATGCAGGCCGCCGATCGGCCGATGTGGGTGCACACACTCGCCTACGACGAGGAGTCGAAGGCCCGGTCCACGACGCTGCTCGTCTCGGTCGACCTCGGCGAGTACGACGTCGACACGCAGACGCGGACGACCGCGGTGCTGCCGACGCTCGTCGCGACGCCGCGAGACGGCACCGGCCCCACGCTCGTGGTCGTCCACTCCGTCGCGCCGCTGCCCCCGATGGAGGGCGCGTGGCAGCAGGACCTCCGCTGGCTCGCCGACGCCTGCCAGGGGGACAACACCATCCTCGCGGGCGACTTCAACGCGACCCTCGATCACTTCGCGGGGCTGCCGAGGGAGGACGGCGCGGAGCTCGGCGCGTGCCGGGACGCCGCACTCGCCACCGACAACGCCGCCGTGGGCACGTGGCCGACCCAATTGCCCGCACTCCTCGGCTCCCCCATCGACCACGTCATGGCGACGCCCAACTGGACGGCCACGGGGATGCGCGTCCTCGAGTCGCACGACAAGCTCGGCAGCGATCATCGCCCGGTGCTCGTCCAGCTCTCGCCCTCGGAATAGCGCCCCTCCCGCGAGGCCGATTCGAGGGTTTCGGGAGAGAATGGGGCATGGCCGAATCCACCAAGCCCGCTCCGCGCGCGACCTCGAACCGCTCCACGACTCCCGTGTCGGAGACGTTCGCGCAGTACATCTCCTCGCAGTGGGCGGATCGGCCCGACACCGTGCCCCAGCCGCGCGAGCAGGCGGCCTTCGCCGCCGCCCGCCGGGCGCGGATCTCCGCGCTGCACCCCGGGAAGCGGCTCATCCTGCCCGCGGGCGGCGCGAAGGTGCGTTCCAACGACACCGACTACGCGTACCGCGCCCACTCCGCGTTCGCCCACCTGACCGGCTGGGGGTCGGACTCCGTCGCGGGGGCGGTCCTCGTGCTGGAGCCCACGGGCGACGGGCACGAGGCGACCGTGTACTTCCGTGAGGGAGCCGGGCGGGACACCGACGAGTTCTACGCGAACCCCGAGATCGGCGAGTTCTGGACGGGCCCGCGGCCCTCACTCGACCACGTGGCCGCCGACCTCGGGCTCACGACCCGGGGGATCGCCGATTTCGCGGAAGTCCTCGACGCGGTGGATGCCGCCACTCTCGTCGTGCGCGACGCCGACCGCGACATCACCGACCAGATCGACGGGCGCCGCCTGCTGGTCGCCGACACCGAGTCGCTCGACACCGACGGGGACGCCGAGCTCGCTCGCGACCTCAGCGAACTGCGACTCGTGAAGGACGACTTCGAGGTCGCGGAGCTCCGCGCCGCCGTGGCCGCCACGCAGCAGGGATTCGACGACGTCATCGCCGACCTGCCGCAGGTGATCGCCCACCCCCGGGGCGAGCGGCTCGTGGAGGGCACGTTCAACCGCCGGGCCCGGGCGGAGGGCAACACGGTGGGGTACGACACGATCGCCGCCTCGGGGCCCCACGCGTGCATCCTGCACTGGACCCGCAACGACGGCGCGGTCGTGCCCGGCGATCTCATCCTCATCGACGCCGGCATCGAGCTCGACAGCTACTACCCGGCGGACATCACGCGCACGCTGCCCGTCTCGGGCGCGTTCACCGACGTGCAGCGACGCGTCTACGAGGCGGTCCGGGAGGCGGCCGACGCCGCGTTCGCGATCGTGCGGCCGGGCATCCGCTTCAAGGAGATCCACGCGGAGGCGATGAAGGTCATCGCCGCCAGGACGGCCGACTGGGGCCTGCTGCCGGTGAGCGCCGAGGAGTCGCTCTCCCCCGAGCACCAGTACCACCGCCGCTACATGGTCCACGGCACGTCGCACCACCTCGGACTCGACGTGCACGACTGCGCGGCAGCGCGGCGCGAGCTCTACCTCGAGGGAGTGCTCGAGGCGGGGATGGTCTTCACGATCGAACCGGGGCTCTACTTCCAGCCCGACGACCTGAGCGTGCCCGAGGAGTACCGCGGAATCGGAGTGCGGATCGAGGACAACATCCTCGTGACGGAGTCGGGGGCTGAGAACCTGTCGATCGGGATCCCGCGCAGCGCCGACGACGTGGAGGCATGGATGCGCGCGGGGGCCGGACCGGCCTAGTCCTGCGCGGGGTGCTCGGCGAGCACCTGCTGCGCCTTCGCGGTGAGCTGCGGGTCGATGATGATCTGGTAGTTCGAGGCGATGACCTGGTGCGTCGAGGTGAAGTCGCGACGGCGGCGGTTGATCGCGTAGGTCACGATGCCGAAGATCATCCCGAAGCCGGCGCCGATGAGCAGGGCTGCGCCCATCACCTGGAGCGATTCCGGCGTCGGTGGCGTGAAGATCGTCAGGACGAGTCCGAAGAAGAGCCCGAGCCACGCGCCGGTGGCAGCGCCCGCGAGCGCCGCGCGCGCGTAGGTGAGCTTTCCCGTGACCCGCTCGACCGTCTTGAGGTCGTTGCCGACAATGCTCAGCTGCTTGACGTCGAAGTCGGCCTTGGAGAGGCGGTCGACGACCGATTGCGCCTCGGGGTAGGTGTCGTAGGTCCCGAGGACGTCGCCTCTCGGGATGCTCGGGGCGGGGGCGCCGCGACGGCCAAACGCGTTCGGAGTGCTCACGGGGCCATTGTTCCACGCGGGGGTAGGGTTTTACCCGTGAGCACGACGAGAGCCTTCGCCGCCCGGTTGGTCGGGTGCTCCGTTTTCGACCCCAACGGCGACCGCGTCGGCAAGGTGCGGGATGTGCTCATCGTCCGCCGCACGGCAGACCCTCCCCGAGTCGTGGGGATGATCGTCGAGGTGCCGGGCAAGCGCCGCGTCTTCCTGTCGATCGGCAGGGTGACGAGCATCGGCTCCGGCCAGATCATCACGACCGGCCTCATCAACCTCCGGCGCTTCGAGCAGCGCGGCGGCGAGGAGCGGGTCATCGCCGAACTCCTCGGGCGTCGTGTCCATCTCGCCGACGGCTCCGGCGACGCCCAGATCGAGGATGTCGCGATCGAGGAGGTGGGCCTCGGGGAGTGGGAGATCACTCAGGTCTTCCTCCGTCGGCCGAAGTCGAGCCCCTCTCCCTTCGCCAAGGGCGCGACGCTCTTCGTGCCGTGGTCCCAGATCGTGGAGGACGCCCCCAAGGGCGAGGCCCAGTCGGCCACCCAGCTCGTCGCGACCTACGCCGACCTGCTGCCGGCGGACCTCGCCAACGCCATGCTCGACCTCCCCGACCAGCGCATGCGCGAGGTCGCGGAGGAGCTCTCTGACGACCGTCTCGCCGACGTCCTCGAGGAGATGCCCGAGGCCGAGCAGGTGGACATCCTGGCGCACCTCGACGACGAGCGCGCCGCCGACGTCCTCGACCAGATGCAGCCGGATGACGCGGCCGACCTGATCGCGCAGCTCTCCAGCGAGCGCGGCGAGGCGCTCCTCGAGCTCATGGAGCCGGAGGAGGCGGAGGACGTGCGCTTCCTGCTCTCCTACGCGCCCGACACCGCGGGCGGTCTCATGACGACCGAGCCGATCATCGTCTCCTCCGATGCCACCGTCGCCGAGGGCCTCGCCCTCATCCGCCGGCACGAGCTCGCGCCGGCGCTGGGCGCCGCGATCTGCGTGACCCTGCCGCCCTACGAGCCCCCGACGGGTCGCGTCCTCGGCATGGTTCACTTCCAGCGGATGCTGCGCTACCCGCCGAACGAGCGGCTCGGCACGCTGCTCGACACGACGCTCGAGCCCGTGCGCGCCGACACGAGCGCGGCGGAGGTCTCGCGCATCCTCGCCAGCTACAACCTGGTCTCCGTCCCCGTCGTGGACGAGAACCACCGCCTCGTCGGGGTGGTGACCATTGACGACGTCCTCGACTACCTTCTGCCGGACGATTGGCGAAGTACCAACGACGAGACCCCGAGTTTCGACGACACTTCGACCGCTACCGTCCCCGTGAGGGAGAGGAGGACCGCCCGTGGCACGCTCTAACCGCGCAGACACCCGGCTCGATTCGCCGAAGGGCTACCGCGCGCCGCTGCCCCTCTTCCAGGGACGCGACCGCACCGGCCGCTTCTCGGAGGCCTTCGCCCGCGCCATGGGCACCCCGTGGTTCCTGATCGGCATGACCGTCTTCGTGACAGTGTGGCTCGTCTACAACTCGGTCGCCCCCGAAGAGCTCCAGTTCGACCCCCGCGCGCTCAACTTCACGCTGCTGACCCTCATCCTGTCCCTGCAGGCCTCGTACGCTGCCCCGCTCATCCTGCTCGCGCAGAACCGGCAGGACGACCGGGACCGCGTGCAGATCGAACAGGACCGGCAGCGGGCCGAGCGCAATCTCAACGACACCGAGTACCTCGCGCGCGAGGTGGTGGCACTGCGGCTGGCCGTGCGGGATCTCGCGAGCAAGGACTTCATCCGCGCCGAACTGCGGGCGCTCCTCGAGGAGCTGGACCGCGAGAAGGACAAGGATGCCGGCGAGCGCTGAGTCGACTCCGACGAAACCCGACGGGCTCGACGCGGCCGTTCTCGCCGCCCTCTCCCGCGTGATCGACCCCGAGATCCGACGGCCGATCACCGAGCTCGACATGATCGAGTCGGTCTCGGTGGTCGAGGGCGCGGCATCCGTCGGCCTGCTCCTGACGATCGTGGGATGCCCGGCCGCCGACACCATCGAGCGCGACGTCCGCGCGGCCGCCGCGGGCGTTCCGGGCGTCACCACGGTCGACGTGTCCGTGGGCGTCATGAGCCGGGAGCAGCGAACCGCGCTCACGGCGAGGCTCAAGGGAACCCGCACGTCGCAGTTCGGCCCGGACTCGCTCACGCGCATCCTGTGCGTGACGAGCGGCAAGGGAGGGGTCGGCAAGTCGACCCTGACCGCGAACCTCGCCGTCGCTCTCGCCGAGCGGGGCCTCGCGGTGGGGGTGGTCGACGCCGACGTGTTCGGTTTCTCGATCCCCGGGCTGCTGGGGGTGGGCGGCTCGAGGCCCACCCGGGTCGGCGAGCTCATCCTCCCGCCCGTCGCCGACGGCGTGAAGGTCATCTCGATCGGCATGTTCACCGAGCCCGGAACCGCCGTCTCGTGGCGCGGGCCGATGCTGCACCGGACGATGCAGCAGTTCCTCACCGACGTGTTCTTCGGCGATCTCGACATCCTGCTCATCGATCTTCCCCCCGGCACGGGAGACGTCGCGATCTCGCTCGGGCAGCTGCTGCCTCAGGCCGAGGTCCTGGTCGTGACGACGCCCCAGGCGGCCGCGGCGGACGTGGCGGAGCGCAGCGCCCTCGTCGCCCGCCAGACGGGGCAGTCCGTGTTGGGGGTCGTGGAGAACATGGCAGGGCTGCCGCAGCCCGACGGCAGTGTGCTCGAGCTGTTCGGTACGGGCGGCGGCGAGGCGGTGTCGCAGCGACTCGACGCGCCTCTCCTCGCGAGCATCCCCCTGAGCATCGCCCTGCGCGAGGGCGGGGATGCCGGCGCGCCGGTCGTCCTCACCGACCCGGGCGACCCGGCGGCAGCGGCCATCCTCGCGCTCGCCGACCGGCTCGTGGTGCGGTCGACGCCGCTCGCCGGACGACCGCTCGGCGTCTCGCCGACTCGCTAACCGCACCGCCCGTTAACGGCAACCGCCCCGCTCGAGGCGGGGCGTGTGGTACCGAGAGTTCGGCTCGAGCGGGTTACGCGCGACGGGTGGGCACGCGACGGTATCCGTCGCGGACAACGAGCACGATCGTGCCGGCGACGGCCGTGATCGAGAGCGCTGCGAGAGCAATGATGTCGATGGTCATGAGTCGATTCAAGTCGACGGGACTCTTTAGAACAAGATGATGATGCTAAAGCAACAATGTAGTCTGTCTACATGGATATCCGTCGGCTCGAGCTCTTGCGCGAGCTCGCCGACCGCGGATCGGTGACCGCTGTCGCGCGGGCCACCCACCGCACCGCCTCCGCCGTCTCGCAGCAGCTGAAGATCCTCGAGCGGGAGGCGGGGGTGCCGCTCACGGAGCGCGTGGGCCGCGGCATCCAGCTCACCTCGGCCGGCCGGGCACTGGCCCGAACGGCCGCCGAGGTCGCCACCGCGATCGAGCGGGCCGAGGCCCTGTGGGAGGACTTCCGCTCGCAGCCCCGCGGCGAAGTCACCCTCGTGATCTTCCCCACGGGCGGCCAGATGCTGCTCCCCGGGCTCCTGTCGACGATCAACGGGATGCCCGGCCTCACGCTCCACGCCGGCGACCTCGACTCGTACGTGACCGACATCGCCGACCTCACCGCCGACTTCGACATCGTCGTCGCGGACTCGCCGGACCTACTGCCGTCGTGGACGGAGCGCGGCCTGACCGTGGTGCCGCTCATGCGAGAGCCGCTCGACATCGCCCTCCCCGAGGGGCACCCGCTCGGGCGCCGGGCCTCCCTCTCCCCCGCCGACCTCGTGGACGAGACGTGGATCGGCACCCCCTCGGGGCTCCCGTTCGATCGCATCCTGCGCGGCATCGAGAACTTCAACGGCGCACCGGCGAACATCGTGCAGAGGTTCGCCGACAACGGCATCGTCGAATCCCTCGTCGCGGCCGGCCACGGGATCGCGATCCTGCCGCGCTACACGACCCGCGACCGGGAGAACGGACTCATCACGCGGCCCCTGACCCAGGTTCGGGCATCCCGGCTGATCTCCGTGCTCATGAGGCCCGACCGCGCCGAGCGCCCCTCGGTCCGCGCCGTCGTGACCGCGCTCCGCGACGAGGCGGCGCGCTTCGAGCGCGAGCACGCCGGATAGCCCCTGCTGGTCGAGGCCCGCCCTCATGCTGGTCGAGGCGCACCCTCATGCTGGTCGAGCCTGTCGAGACCCCGCCCTCACGCTGGTCGAGGCCCGCCCTCATGCTGGTCGAGGCGTACCCTCATGCTGGTCGAGCCTGTCGAGACCCCGCCTACCGCGGCTCCGCGAGCCGGGCGATGAGCTCCACGAGCAACCGCTCCGTGAGCGGCGCCGGGAGCGCCGAGATCAACGCCAGCAGCGGCGCGAGGCTCTCCGGCAGCGACCCCTCGGCCCCGCCGATCCCGACCTGCTGCAGTATCCCCCACGCCTGCTCGGAGTCGAGGGCACCGAGCTGGCCGAGGCCCGCGACCAGTCCGGGAGGCAGCGATCCCAGCACCTGCTCCGCGGTGATCGGGGGGATGCCCCGCGCCTCCTCGCCGGCCGCGACGAGCGCGTCGCCGAGACCTCCGAGCACGCTCTCGGTCACCGGGGTGATCGTGAGGTGCGTCGTGTGCGGCAGCACCGTTCCATCGGGCTGCGCGAGGGCAGGCTGCAGCTGCAGCTGCCAGCCGTGGGCGCGCACCCGATCGGCCCAGTGGTGCGGGTCGACGCGCCGCTCCGGGGCGACCGAGTCATCCGTCGCGACCGCGAACAGGGGCCCGACAGGCGCACCGACGACCCGGAGCCCCTCGATGCCGCCCACGAGCTCGACCAGCGCGCGGGTCGACCGCTCGCACGACGCCGCGAGTTCCGCGAAGCCCTCGCGGCCGAGCGCCCGGGTGATCGCCCAGGCGGCCGCGAGCGGGCCCGCCGACTTCGAGCCGAGCATCGTCGAGTTCACGACGGGGTACCCCGGCCACCGTGTCGTCGCGAAGTACTGCGCGCGCTGGCGGTCCCGACCGCGCTGCAGCAGCACCGAGGCGCCCTTCGGCGCGTAGCCGAACTTGTGGAGGTCGGCGCTGATCGAGGTGACCCCGGGCACGCGGAAGTCCCACGCGGGCAGCCCCGACCAGAACGGCAGCACCCAGCCCCCGATGCACGCGTCGACGTGACACGGGATGCCCTGGGCCGCCGCCGCGGCGGCCACCTGCGCCACGGGGTCGAGCGCGGCGTGCGGATAGCTCGGCGCGGACACGACGACGAGCGCGACGTCCGCACCGAGACGACCGATGATCGCGTCCGCGTCCACGCGACCGTCGGGCAGCACGGGGACGAGGTCGAGCTCGAGCCCGAAGTAGTGGGCGGCCTTCGGGAATGCCGCGTGCGCGGTGCCGGGCGCGAGGAGGCGCGGGCGCGGGCCGCTCCCGCCGCTCATGCTGGTCGAGCCGCTCATGCTGGTCCCGCCGCTCATGCTGGTCGAGCCTGTCGAGACCCACAGGTCGCGCGCCGTCTTCACCGCGAGCAGGCAGCTCTCGGTTCCGCCGGTCGTGACGGTGCCCACGATCTCCGGGTCGCCCTCGGCTCCGAGCATCCCCCGGGCGAACCCGATGATCTCGCGCTCCATCACGGCGACGGACGTGAACGTGGTGGGGTCGAGTCCGTTGACCGGCTGCACGGCGCGGATCGCGGCCGCCGCGAGCTCATCAAGCTCGGCGAGCCCCGAGTCGTAGACGTAGGAGAGGACGCGACCGCCGTGGGTCGGGGCGTCCGCGGCGCGGAGTGCCTCGAGCTCGGCCAGGATGTCGGCGGGGTTCTGGGCGAAATCGGTCATCGGGGGTCCCCTTCGGGAGCCTCAGGGGACGCAGCCGCCTCAGCGACAGCATCGATGTCGGTCTTGCGAAGCGGGTACCGCAGGAACGTGACGAGAGAGGCGGCGATGATGAGGGCGGGAACCACGCTGAAGCTCAGGATGATCCCGGCGATCGCCGAGCCGGGCTGGGCGACCTCCTGGCCGGCGACCGACTCGAGGTATCCGGTCGCGGCGAGCACGATGGTCAGCACGGTCGCGCCGAGCGCCATCCCGGTCGTCTCCCCCGCCGTCCACACGCCGCCGAAGGTCCCCGCGCGACCGTCGCCGTGGCGGGCGGCGTCATGGGAGATGACGTCGGGCAGCATCGACATCGGCAGGGACTGCATCCCCGCGTAGGCGGCGCCCGCGA
>SXGT01533807.1_pt1 | contig 12356 bp, 9 predicted proteins | sample 3176221 | NCBI WGS metagenome assembly SXGT01 (sample SAMN11356862, study PRJNA531348) | freshwater metagenome | isolation source: freshwater sample F1-120 | place: China: Fuxian Lake, Yuxi | collected 2017-12-25
GCCCCAGAATGATGTCGAGCAGCGCTTGGGTCGACTGAGGGTCGAGCCCGGCGGTCGGTTCGTCGAGAATTGCGACGTCGGGCCGCTTCATCAGCACTTCGGCGAGACCCAACCGCTGGCGCATGCCGCGGGAGTATTCGCCAACCCGCTTGCCCCCGACGTCGGCCAAGTTGAGCCGGGCGAGCGACTCGTCGATCCGAGCGTCGATCTCGCCGCGTGGAATGCCGGCCAATCGCGCCGTGTAGCGAAGGTTCTCCCGGCCCGAGAGGCCGTCGTAAAACCCGACCGTATCGGGCATGTAGGCCACCCGCCGCTTGACCTCGAGCGGGTCATGGGTCGGATCGAGGCCGACGACTCGAACCGATCCCTCGGTAACGTCCGTCAGGCCAAGTATCATCAGAATGGTGGTCGTCTTGCCGGCGCCATTCGGTCCCAGCAGGCCGAAAAACTCCCCCGGATGAACTTCAAGATCAACAGCGTCCAGCGCCTGGATGCTGCCAAAGCGTTTGGAGACCTGCTCGATGCGGATCGCGGGAGACATTCGGCAAGACCTGGCGGAATGCCGTGGTCAGGGCTGCGGCAGCAGATCGGAGACGCCGTAGACCTCGGCCAGGCTCAGCAGGTTCTGCGGGGGATTGAGCAGCTTGACGACCTTGCCCCCGTCACGGGCGGCGCGCATCCAGCCGAAGACCACGGCCAGGCTGGACGAATCCAGATCGGTGACGGCAGCGAGGTCGAAAACGGAGGCGTCCGCCGCGATCGCGGCCTCGCCTTCGGCGAGCAGCACGGCGGCCCCCGCCATGGTCATCGGACCCGAGACTTCGACGTGACCGCCCGCAACGCGGATCATTTCTTGACCGACGCTGCCTCGCCCGACTTGTTCTTCGCCTGCAAGGATTTCAGCAGGCCATCGACGCCGTTGTTGCGCACCTCGGAAGCAAAGGAATCGCGGTAGTTGGTGACCAGGCTGATGCCGCCGACCTCGATGTCATAGACCTTCCAGCCGCCGGCCGCTTTTTCCAGGTAATAGTCGAGTTCGATGTTCTTGCCGGCGCCGGACTGCTTGATCTCGGTGCGCACGCGCACGTCGGTCTCTCCGGATTTGGCGGCAAACGGCTTGAATTCGATGGTCTGGTTCTTGTACTCGGTGAGCGCCTTGGAATAGGTGCGCACCATCAGGGTGCGGAATTCGTCGCTCAAGGCCTTCTGCTGCGCCGCACTCGCCTGACGCCAGTCGCGGGCCAGCGCCAGCTGCGTCATGCGCGTGAAATTGAAGTGCGGCAACACCTTGGCCTCGACCAGGTCGATGGCCTTGCGGGTATTGCCTGACTGGATGTCCTTGTCCTTGCGGACGATTTCCAGGACTTCGTTGGTGACGGTTTTGATCAGCGCGTCGGGCGCGATTTCCTGCGCCATCGCCGGCACGAAAAACAGCAGGGAACTGAACAGGGCAAGAAGGTATTTCATGTGAATTTCCTGGGGAGGCCAGGGCCGGAGACCGCCCCGGCCCGCGAATGTTACTGGCTGGAGACGCTCGCGTCGGTCTTCGCAAGCTGCAGCGACGCCGGCTCCGCGGGCGCGCCAAGATCCGCGCGCGGCTTGACCGCAGCATCGCCCGGCGCGGCGAGCGGAGCGATGTCCGCATCGAGCGCGGCATCCGGCTCGCGCGGCGGATTGCCATCGTGTATCAGGTTGCGGCGCCGCTGCAGGTAGGCGTCGCGCATGTAGGAATACTTGTCGAGCGCGGCCTCCTCGACCACCTTGTCGGCCGCCAGCAGGTTGGCACGGTCGCTGATCGTGCGCAGTACCAGCGCGATGTCGCGCGTGCGTCGCGGACGGTGCTGGGCGACCGGGTCTGCCGCAACATCAAGCACCAGGCCCACCGTGTCGCGGACCGTGCGCGGCCCGAACAACGGAATCACTACATAGGCACCATTTCCCACATCCCAGCGGCCGAAGGTCTGGCCGAAATCCTCGTCATGCTTTTCCAGGCCGGCATCCGTGGCGATATCCAGCACGCCGAGCAGGCCTATGGTCGTGTTAATCACCACCCGGCCCAGATCGCTGGCGGCCTGAGGCAGTTTGCCTTGCAGCAGGTTATTGACCCCGATGAAAACGTCCTCGATATTGCTGAAGAAATTGGTGACGCCGGTGCGAACCGGCGACGGCAGAACGGCTTCGTAGCCCGTCGCCACCGGCTTGATGATGGCGGCATCGAGGCCTTCGTTGAAGGCGAACATCGCGCGGTTGAAGCCTTCAATCGGATCCTTGGGGTTGCCCGAGGTCGCGCATCCGGCAAGCATGCCGGCGGCGAGCACCGTCATGACAAAGGACTTGAGTTGGGCTGGACGCTTGATTTTCATTGTTGTTCAGGCACCTGTGAACTACTTCTTGCCACCGTCCTCGGCGGCCTTGTTGAACATGAACTGACTGATCAGCTTCTCCAGAACCACCGCCGACTGCGTCTTCTTGATGGTATCCCCGGCCTTCAACATCGCCGTGTCGCCACCGACTTCAAAACCGATGTACTGCTCGCCCAGCAAACCCGAGGTGTTGATGGTCGCAAAGGTGTCGCGGGGAAACTTGTACCGGGCGTCCAGATTGATGGTGACCACCGCGGCATAGGCTTCGGGATCAAACCGGATTTCCGCGACCCGCCCGACCACCACACCCGCGCTCTTTACCGCACCGCGCACCTTCAGGCCGCCGATGTTATCAAATTTGGCCTGAATTGCATAAGTATCCCCGCTGCTGGCCGATGCCATGTTGCCCACCTTGAGGGCAAGAAACAACAAGGCGCCCAGTCCAACGGCGACGAAAAAACCAACCCAGAGGTCCAATGTCGTGCGGCTCATGTCATGTCCCTGTAAACATGAAAGCGGTAAGAATGAAATCAGCGGCGAGAATCGCCAGCGAGGATGTTACAACGGTGCGCGTGGTCGCCCCGGAAACACCTTCGGCCGTCGGTTCGGCATCGTAACCCTCGAAAACGGCAACCCAACTGACGATAATGCCGAAAACAAAGCTCTTGATCACGCCATTGAGGATGTCTTCGCGGAAATCGACCGAGGCCTGCATCTGTGACCAGAAGGAGCCCTCATCAACGCCAATCAGTTGCACCCCGACCAGGTAGCCACCAAAGATGCCCATGGCGGAAAACAGTGCTGCGAGCAGGGGCATAGAGATCACACCGCCCCAGAAGCGCGGCGCGACGACGCGCGCAATCGGGTCGACGGCCATCATTACCATGGCGGAAAGCTGCTCCGTCGCCTTCATCATGCCGATCTCGGCGGTAATGGCCGAGCCGGCACGGCGGGCGAACAGCAGGGCGGCCACCACCGGGCCCAGTTCCCGCACCAGCGAGAGCGAGACCAGCACCCCCAGGGCCTCGGTAGAGCCATAGCGCTGCAGGGTGTCGTAGCCCTGCAGCGCCAGAACCATGCCGACGAACATGCCTGATACGAGGATGATGATCAGGCTGAGGACACCGGTGAAATAGATCTCGCGTATGGTCAGGTTGATGCGTCGCAACGAGGTCCCCGAATGCAGGAGCATGGCGAGGAAAAAGCGGCTCGCGTAACCCAGGCGCCAAATACGGGACGTGACCTTCTGGCCCAGATTGCGCAGTGCGCCTAGCCAAGCCTTATCCACGGCGCGCCGCCCTTTCCATAAGCTCCTCGCCATAGGGTCGCGCCGGATACTGAAACGGCACGGGTCCATCGGCCTCGCCCCAGACGAACTGATGCACGTAAGGCACTGTGGAACGCTTTATCTCGTCAGCGGTACCTTCCGCGACGATCTTGCCGGCGGACACGAAATAAACGTAATCGACGATTTTCAGGGACTCCTGGACATCATGGGTAACGACGACGGAACTGGCCCCCAGCACGTCATTCAGCTTGCGGATCAGTTCGCCGATGATGGAAAGCGAAATCGGGTCGAGCCCGGCAAAAGGCTCGTCGTACATTATCAGCATCGGATCGAGCGCGATCGCCCTCGCCAGCGCCACCCGTCTTGCCATGCCACCGGACAGTTCCGCGGGCATCAGGTCGTGAGCCCCACGCAGGCCGACAGCATGCAGCTTCATCATGACCAGGTCGCGAATCACGGTTTCCGGCAGGTCGGTATGTTCGCGCATCTGAAAAGCGATGTTGTCGTACACCGACATGTCCGTAAACAAGGCGCCGAACTGGAACAGCATCCCCATCCGCCGACGCAGTCCGTACAGTCCGTCGCCGTCAAGTTCATGCACCATTTTCCCGGCGACCCGGACGGATCCCGAGGTCGGTTTCAACTGTCCGCCGATCAGGCGCAGCGTTGTCGTCTTGCCACAGCCGGAACTGCCCATGACGGCAACGACCTTGCCGCGGGGAATCGTCATGTTGATTCCCGTAAGGACAGGCCGGCTGTCGTACGTGAAATTCAGATCGCGGATTTCGACGAGGGGTTCCTGGGACATGTTTGCACCGGGATCACCGGCTCGTTTTCTGGCGGCAATTCTAACAGAAGCCCCCGCCCAACCAATGGAGACAAGCCTTGAAGTGCGGGGTAAACGCCTTGTAGAAGCTGCAATGCAGCCGCCACGCAATCGGCTAGCATCACGAATCGAACCAACTTCGCGGACACGTCCTTGACCGCTACGGACAGCAAGATCGAATTGCTGATCGTCGACGATGACTCCCTCATCGCCGATGCGCTCGGCTTTTTCCTCGGACGGGACTACGCCGTGAGCACAGCATCGACCCGTGCCGAGGCCGTAAGCCTGCTGCGCGGCGGCCGGCATTCACCGGCGCTGGCCCTGATCGACCTTGGCCTGCCACCTACACCGCACCGCCCGGACGAGGGCTTTGCCCTGATTGCGGACATTCTGGCCCACGCCCCGGGAACCCGCATCGTCGTGCTTTCCGGGCAGAGCGACGAACTCAACGCACGCCACGCGCGGGCGCTGGGTGCCACCGAATTCGTCGCCAAGCCGGCGGATCCGGAATTCCTACGCCAGTTGATTCGCCGGGTGTTGTCTTTTCGAGACACCTCCACCGAGAAAGACGATGGACTGATCGGGGCCAGTGCGCCAGTGCAGAAACTGAGGGCGCAGCTCAGACAATTCTCCAAATCCCCGTTTCCTGTCCTGATCGAAGGCGAATCCGGCAGTGGCAAGGAATTGGCGGCGGCGGCCCTGCACAAGCTTTCGGATCGAGCCCAGCGTCCCTATCTGGCCCTCAATTGCGCGGCGATCTCGCCCAATCTGGTCGAGGCGACGCTGTTTGGCCATGCCAAGGGGGCGTTCACCGGTGCCAGCGGCCAGCGCTCGGGGTATTTCGAGGAGGCCTCAGACGGCACGCTGTTTCTCGACGAAATCGGCGAACTGCCGCTGGAACTGCAGCCCAAGCTCCTGCGTGTGCTCGAAAACGGCGAGTTCCAGCGCATCGGCGAAACCTCGGCGCGCCGTTCATCAGCTCGCATCGTGGCGGCCACCAACCGCGACCTGAAGAAGGAAGTACGCGAAGGACGCTTCCGCGCCGACCTTTACCACAGGCTCTCGGTATTCACCGTCGCCATCCCGCCCTTGCGCGATCTCGGCGAGGATCGCCTTCTGCTGCTGGAACACTTTCGCGCCATCTACGCAAACCAGGCGGACCTGCCCCAGTTTCGCCTGGGTCAGGAAGCGACACGCCGCCTGCTGGCCTACCCCTTTCCCGGCAACGTCCGGGAACTGCGCAATATTGCAATACGACTGACCACGAAATTTGCCGGGCAGGAAGTCACAGTCGACGACCTGGAAGCCGAACTGGACCCGGGCGACCAAGGCGCGGGCGGTACTCCGATCGGCCCGCCCACCCTGGCGAACCGGGCCGAACTCGTGGCGATGGCGCTGAACGACATCCAGAGTCGGCGTGAATTCGATCTCGATGCCACCCTGCGGATGTGGGAAGAGGCCTATATCGAGGCAGCGCAGCGGCTCGCCCACGACAACATGAGCCAGGCGGCCCGCCTGCTCGGAGTCAATCGCACCACGCTATACAATCGCATCGAAGCCCTGGCGCGGGAAAAGCGCTTGCCTGCCCAATAGAGACGTCCCCGGATCAAAGCCCCCCCATGTACCTGGAACACTTCGGACTCAACGAACCCCCCTTCCGCATCACCCCGCATACGGACTTTTTCTTCGACGGGGCGAATCGGGGCGCGACGCTCGACGCTCTGATCTATGCCATTACCCACGATGAAGGCATCGTCAAGGTCAGCGGCGAAGTGGGCAGCGGCAAGACGATGTTGTGCCGGGTTCTGATGGAACGGCTGCCGGATAGCGTGACCATCGTCTATCTCGCCAATCCCTCGCTTTCCCGCGACGACATACTGTGGGCCATCGCCGATGAACTGCGGCTGGAGATTCCCGAGAATTCCCGCACCTCGGTGGTCATGCGGGTGTTGCAGGATCATTTGATCAAATCCTATGGCGAGGGACGCCAGGTGGTGGTCCTGATCGACGAAGCCCATGCCATGCCGGCCGATACACTGGAGGAAATCCGGCTCCTCTCGAACCTGGAGTCCAACCACAGCAAACTGCTGCAACTCGTGCTCTTCGGTCAGCCCGAACTGAACGACGTCCTGGGCCGGCCGGACATGCGGCAACTCAAGGAACGCATCACCCACAACTTCGGGCTGGAACCCCTGGTTCGCGACGACATCGCCAACTATCTGGATTTCCGCATGCGCGCCGCCGGCTATCGCGGCCCCGGAATATTCACGCTGCCCGCCCTCAAGCTGATCGCGCAAAGCTCGCTGGGGCTTACCCGACGCATCAACATCATCGCCGACAAATCGCTGCTCGCCGCGTTTTCTGCCGGCACCCATTCGATCGGCGCCAAGGAAACGCAGGCGGCGATCCGCGATTGCGAGTTCAGCGACGCCACCTACCGCGCCATTGGACACGCGCGGTGGCGTCGGTTCTGGCCCGCTCTCGCGGTAGCCGCCCTCCTGGCCGGAGTTGCGCTGCTGGTGCCCTGGTTCAGTGCGCAGACTTCACCTGACGGCGCACCCACGCCCCCGACGGTCGCGCCCCCCCCCTTGGCGCCTACCGCAACGACGGCGCTGCCGGCTGCCGCCATTCCCCCGGGGAATGCTCCCGTAACGGCTATCCCTGCACCTCCGGCCTTGCCCGCGTCGGCCGCGCCGCTACCGGAACCGGCAGAACGCACCAGCGCCTCTCCGCCAAACGCGGCAGCCGTGACCACAACGTCGACAGCGTCTTCTTTGCCCACGACCAGCTTGCGTCCCGCTCCGACATCGGTCGGCACGCCGGCAGCGGCACCTGCAACGGAAAGCCTGCCGGTCGGAACCGCGAAGGCCGCAGCGGCAGCCGACTCCGCGAAACCGCAGGCCCAGCCTGCGGTTTCGCAAAAACAAATTGGTCGCCTGACGCGAGAACGCCTTGAGGCCAGCCGCGGCTGGCTTGAACAAGTACCCAACGAACGCTGGTTCATCCAGGTGTTTGACGCCGACGCCGGTCGCCACACGGAGGTGGAAGCCTTCCTGCGCCGACTTCCGGCGAGTGGCGAGGAAAATGCTCAAGTCCGCCTGTACTACTCGGAGCTCAGCGGCAGTCCGCGTTACGGAGTAATCTACGGCGACTTTGAAAGCCGGGACGCCGCCACGGCGGCAATTCGAACGCTGTCGAAGCTGTTGCGTGCGAACAAGCCCTACCCGCGCCAGGCAGTTCGCCTGCGTTAGATGCACGCAACACTTTTTGGCGGACCTCCTACTCAATCAAATCATTGAGTTGTGTCGAAAATATAATGTGTTATGCTAAGTTTGGCTACACTTTCTGATCGGGGACTCGTTTGCGTACTTCCGTGATTCCGCCGCTCCCTGCAGGTCTTGCCGCGTGCCTGGTCCTCACGGCCTGTGGCGGCTTGACGCAAAAGCCCTCTTCGACGGGACACATCAACGCCGAAGCTCAGGTCGCGACCAACAAGGATATCCCGGCTCCCGTATCGGCGACACCGCTGCTGCCGCGACCGCGCGCGGCTGCAAAGACCGAATCCTATTCGGTATCGGTGCGCAACATCCCGGTGCAGGACCTGCTGTTCGCATTGGCCCGTGATGCGAAGCTGAATGTCGACGTGCACCCCGGCATTAACGGTGTCGTCACGATCAATGCCATCGACCAGACCCTGCAGCAGATCCTGACCCGTATTGCCAAGCAGATCGACATGCGCTGGGAACTCGACGGTCCCAATCTGCTGGTAATGCCTGACACGCCCTTCCTGCGCAATTACAAGGTCGACTATGTCAACATGTCGCGGGAATTGACCGGGTCCGTCTCGATCAACACCCAGATCGCCTCGACCAGTACCAGCGCCGCGGGGGGAGCATCGGGGAGCGGCAATAATTCCGCCACGTCGGTTAAGAGTTCGGCCCAGAACAACTTCTGGCAATCGATAGAGAGAAACCTCAAGGACCTGCTGCGCGAGAGCGACAAGATCCTTCCTGAAGGCTCCAGCGAAACCGTGATCGAGCGTTCCGACCAGCAGGCGACGACGGGAACAGGGGCCGCCGGCGGGCAGGCAGCGGGCCGCAGCGCGTCCCAGTCTGGCAGCATCGCCGGCAGCCCGAATCCGGCAAGCGTCCAGCAACAGGGAACCACAGTGGTCAAGCGCACCACCTTCCGCGAAGCCGCGTCGATCATCGTCAATCCCGAAGCAGGTGTCATCGTCGTGCGCGCGACCGCAAGGCAGCACGAAAAGGTGCAGGAGTATCTCGATCTGGTGCTGTTGAGCGCTCGACGCCAGGTGGTCATCGAGGCCACGATCGCCGAGGTCAGCCTCAACGACGCCTACCAACAGGGCATCAACTGGCAAAGCCTGCGCACGCTGCGCACGCAGAACAATCCGCGCGGCGGCTTTTCGGTGGCCCAGAACCCGACCACGAACACGAATCCGCTCAATACCACCTCCGGATCCTTTGCTACCTCGACCTCCGCACCCACCTTCGGCGCATCCGCCGGAAGCTTTGCTTTCCTCCTCAACTACGTCGCCCCCGGGCTCGGACTATCGGCGACATTGAGCCTGCTCGAGAACTTCGGCAAGGTGAAGGTGCTTTCCAGCCCGAAGCTGAGCGTCCTCAACAACCAGACGGCAATGCTCAAGGTGGTCAACAACCTGGTCTATTTCGAGGTCAAGAACGACTCGACTACGACGACGACGGGAACCACGAACAATTTCACCGCCACGGCAAAGTCGATATCGGTCGGGCTGGTCATGAGCGTGACGCCGCAGATCAGCGAGAACGGCAGCATACTGCTGAACGTACGCCCAACGATTTCGAGCAAGACGGGCGATGTACAGGATCCGACGCCCAACCTCGGCGCCGTCAACAACGTACCCGTGATCCAGACGCGCGAAATGGAATCGATGTTGCGGCTGTCTGATGGCGAAGTCGCCGTCATGGGCGGTTTGATGGAAGACAAGCTGAGCAACACCACGAGCCAGATCCCGGGGCTCGGGGACCTTCCAGGTGTCGGCAATTTCTTCCGCAATCGCAGCGACACGATGTCGAAAACGGAACTGGTCATTTTCCTCAAGCCGACGATCATTCGCGATCCCAGCGTAAACACCGACTACCAGGCCTACCGCGACCTGTTGCCGGGCAAGACCTACTTTGCAAATCCGACTTCCAGCGGCGCAAACCCTGGTGCCGAAGCCGGAGCCGGAGCCGGTGCCGGAGCCGGAGCCGGAGCCGGAGTTCAATGAGCCTGCTCATGGACGCGCTGAAAAAGGCCGAACTGGCGAAGCGCCAGGGGGCCGAGGGCGGCGCGGACGGCAATCAGGACAGCGAAAGCCTTGGTGGCCTGGCACTCGAGCCGCTCGCCGTGACCTCCCCGACATCGACGCCCGCTCCCGAAGCGGACAGCCGCGTCGAGCCAACACTGTCACTCTCGTCCCACCTTGAGGAACTGGACGCACGCTTCCTCGAGGAGGCCGCGGCAGCCGCACGCCAGGTACCTCCGCCGGTCGTCTCCGCCACCAGGATCGAGGATGGCATTGTTGCCCCATCGCCCCCGCCGATCGCCGCCCCCGAATATTCCGCGAACCCGCCTCCCCACCTCGCGGAGCCGGTACGACGCATGCCGCGAGAAACCGACGATGCCCCGGTAAAGGCTGCCGCCCAAAATCTCTTCGCTGCCAAACAGCCGGAAAAGAAGGAAAGCCGCAAGGGTTTCGCCATTGCCATCGGCGTCGTCACCGTCTTGTCCGTCTGCGGCATCGGGGGATACTTCTGGTGGCAACTGCAACCCAAGGGCAGCATGATGGCCAAGCCGATGGCTCCGCCCGTCGCCCCGCCCGCACCACCACCCGCCGCCCCTGTCGCGGTCGCCGTGGCGCCAGCGCCGACTCCTGCGGCAACGCCGGCGCCAGGGGCCAGCCCAGGCAGTGCCGCCAATGCGGCCAACCCAGCCAACAAGCCGCGGGCAGCGACGGCGGCGGATGCCGACGATGGCGAAGACCGGCCCGCGGCGCAACCCAAGGCAACCCAGCCTCGCGCCCCGGCGCGGGTGGCCGAGATCGCCGAAGAGGAAAGGGAGATACGGGTCACGCGGCAGCCGCTGCGCATCGATCCGGCGCTGAACCGGGGCTACGAGGCTTTCAATCGCGGCGAACTGGCACTCTCGCAGATCGAGTACGAGCGAGCGCGCAAGAATGACCCGCGCAATACCGACGTCCTTCACGGGCTCGCGGCGCTTGCGTTGCGCCAGGGGCGCAACGATCAGGCCGAAGCGCTTTACCGCCAGATCATCGAATCCGACCCGCAGGACACCGTGGCGATCTCCGCACTGCTCAATCAGCGCGGCCATGTCGATCCCGGAACCACCGAAAGCCGCTTGAAGTCGCTTGCCGCAACGCAGCCGGACCTAGCCGCACCGCACTTCGCGCTCGGCAACCTGTATGCCCGCATGGGGCGCTGGAACGACGCCCAGCAAGCCTACTTCCGCGCCTTCAATGCCGAGTCCGACAATCCCGACATACTCTACAACCTTGCCATCAGCCTCGAGCATTTGCGCCAGAACAAGCTGGCCGCCCAGTACTATGCCCAGGCCGTAGCGGCCGCCGCCAACCGCCCGGCCAGCTTCGACCGCAACCAGGTCGCCGCGCGACTGAAGACGCTGCAACCCTGATGCCCCCTCCGGGGCTTGCCCTCGGTGGCAGATGCGGGATAATCACGCTCGTATGAATTCGCCCAGCCCCCGCCGACCGATAGGCCAGATCCTCATCACGCAAGGCGTGATCAGCGAAGATCAGCTGCGGATTGCCCTGCTCGAGCAGATGAAGTCCAACCAGCCGGTCGGCAAGCTGCTGGTCGCTCTGGGCTTCGTTTCCGAGGCAACCTTGCGCGATGCCCTTGGCGAGTCCCTCGGCCACAAGGCGGTCGACCTCGCCAAGTCGATCATCGACGCGGATGCCCTGCGTCTGATTCCGCGCGAACTGGCAAAGCGCCACCTGTTCCTGGCCCTCAGCTATTCACGACGCGAGCAGCGCCTCAAGATCGCCATTGCCGATCCGAACGACATCGTTGCACTCGACAAGCTGCGCACGCTGATCCACCCGGACCTGCTGATCGAAACCCTCATCGCCGGCGAGTCCGAGATCGCCCGCGCCATCGACCAGTACTATGGTCACGAGCTTTCGATCGACGGCATTCTTCACGAGATAGAAACCGGCGAGATCGATTACCGCAGCCTCTCCGCCTCGCTGGACGAGTACAGCCAACCCGTGGTGCGCCTGGTCGACGCCCTGCTTACCGACGCCGTCAAGCACGACGCCTCGGACGTCCATTTCGAGCCCGAGGCCAGTTTCCTGCGCATCCGCTACCGCATCGACGGCATCCTGCGGCAGATCCGGGCCCTGCACAAAACCTACTGGGCGGCCATGGCCGTGCGCATGAAGGTGATCAGCGGCATGAACATCGCGGAAACCCGTGCTCCGCAGGACGGTCGCATTTCGATCAACATCAGCGGCCGCGCCGTCGATTTCCGCGTCGCCTCCCAGCCCACGATCCATGGCGAGAACATCGTCCTGCGCATCCTCGACCGGCAGAAGGGCATCGTGCCACTGGACAAGCTGGGTCTCGACGACCAGCAGATGAGCCTGATGAAGCTGATGGTGGCGCGCCCCGAGGGCATCATCCTCGTCACCGGCCCCACTGGCAGCGGCAAGACCACGACACTCTACTCGGTCCTTAACCACATCAACGAAGAGGGCGTGAACATCATGACCCTCGAGGATCCGGTCGAGTATCCGATGGCCATGATCCGCCAGACCTCGGTCGCCGAATCCGCCAAGCTCGATTTCGCCAACGGC
>SXGT01754977.1_pt1 | contig 12356 bp, 14 predicted proteins | sample 3176221 | NCBI WGS metagenome assembly SXGT01 (sample SAMN11356862, study PRJNA531348) | freshwater metagenome | isolation source: freshwater sample F1-120 | place: China: Fuxian Lake, Yuxi | collected 2017-12-25
ATGTTCCAATCCCCCCTAAAAATACAACTGCCTCGTCACCACCAGCTTGTACCCATTCCGCTCCCTCTGCACCACATAATACGTCTTACGAATATACTGAGGCTGTTTATTCGCATAACTAACTTCCAGCTGAGCCAACTGCTGCTCGGTCTGCGCAGGGTAAAAGTGAAACAAAGTCACCTTGTCCAATTTGATCCCCGCCTTCTCAAACAACGCCAGATCCGCCTTCTGACGCTCCCCAGCCTGCCAGGTCATATAAAGACGCTTCTCATCCGCCCCGCTCGTGACCGTCCTCGCCGTCGGACGCTCTGCCGTCAGGTTGGACAGGTAAATCAGCTTCCCATCCCGCGTCAAAGCACCCAGCTCAATTCCAAAATACTCGAGTTGTGCCGCATACATATCCAGTGAACTGTCATCCGCCCACCGAACCATCCAACGCGTCTCACGCGGAAACCCTCTCTCGCCATCCCCCTGTCCCCGAGCCCGTCGATTCCCTGTCCCCTCAATCCGCCCCGGCCGCCCCCCCGTCGTGACTTCCTGACGAAACTGATTCCCCGTCATCTCCGCCGCCTGATCCGACACTTCAACAACGTGATCCAGCATCTCCTCGATATTCGCCGATTCGTTCGTCGGCTGATCCACCATCGACGCATCCGCAGCAAGATCTTCACTCGACTGAATATCCAGCGACTCTTCCAACGCCCCATCCGGCACCCCACCGGGCGACGGAACATACTCCACCGGCACCATCACCTGCATCGTCGGCGGCTTATGAAACAGCCACAATCCATACAGAACAACGACAATCGCAACCAGAAAAAACAGCATCGTCTGCAGCGTCGACATGACCTGATCAAACAGCGAGACCTTCAACACAGGTCCAGACGCAGAGACTCGATGCTTACGATTCGACTCAACCATGAGTTCCCAACAGACGCGCGAAGTCCCAACGAGGCGACGACAGGACCAGCGAACGAAAGCAAGTAAAAGACATCAGAGAACAAGAAAGATGTGTCTCTCAAGTCTACCGGACACCACCCCCACTGCAAAAGCGCAACCATGAACTTTCCAACAAGATCTTCTCTCCTGTCCCTTCTCCCCCGGGGAGAAGGTGGCGGCGCTTCGCCGACGGATGAGGGATTTCTGCGAAGGCAAGAAACGCCAACAATCCCACCTACGGCTTCATCTCCAACCCGCAAACACACGCCCCCTGATGACACTTCGGACACCCCTGCACGTACTTTTTCCCCACCGCCTGCTCCAGATTCACCCCCGTCATATTCGCCAGGGTCACCAGCCACGCCAGCACATCCGCAAACTCCAGCTCCATCCGCTCGCGCTGTCTGGCAAGTTCCTCATCACCCGCCCCGCTCGCCTTCAGCTTGGCAAAACTCCGCAGATCCGCCGACAGCTCTCCCACTTCCTCCATAAACCACATGAACGTCCCCTCGACCCCGCGCGCAGAGTCCTTATGGCCAAACATGCGTTCAATCACGTTTTGAAACTCGTCAATTCTCATACGTCAATTTCCCCACAAATCAGCGTGTGTATCCCTCAGTCGCCGTCACCAGCTGCTGCAGCTTTCGAACAACCAGCCCCTGCGTAATCGCATCCTCCAGCATCGTGACTCCCTCTTTCAGGGATGCCACCTTCCCCGCCAGAAACAACGCCGCCGCCCCATTCGCCAGCACCATCCGCCTCGCTGCCCCCGCTTTCCCGTCAAACACATCTCGAATCACCTGCGCGCTCTCCGCAGGCCCTTCCACCACCAGCTCCTCCGCCCGACATTCATCGAGCCCCAAATCCGCAGCCGTCCATTGATGTCGCTGAATCTTCCCGTCCATGACTTCATAAACAGACGTCGTTCCCCACAACGCCACTTCATCCAGCTCATTATTCCCACACACCACAAAACACCGCGTCTTCGGACGATTCAGAATCGCCAGCGCCCCCGCCATCTTCTCAGCCAGATCGTCTCGCCCCGTCCCAATCAACTGAAACGACGCCCCCGCAGGATTCGTCAACGGCCCCAGCAGATTGAAGATCGTCCGAAATCCGAGCGCCTTCCTCACCGGCGCCACATGCTTCATCGCCTGATGAAACAGCGGCGCAAAACAGAATCCAATCCCGATCTCATCCACACAAGACGCCACCTGCTCAGGCGTCAGCTGAAGATTGACCCCCATCGCCTCCAGCACATCCGCCGACCCGCTCGAACTCGAGACGCTCCGATTCCCATGTTTCGCCACCGGCACCCCACACGCCGCGACCGCGATCGCCACCGCCGTACTGATATTAAACGTCTTCAGCCCATCCCCGCCCGTCCCGCAGGTATCAAGCACCCCACTCGCCTTCGTCGGGATCTTGCTCGCCCGGGCATACATCGCCTTCGCCGCCCCCGCGAGCTCCTCCGTCGTCTCCCCACGACACGCCAGCGCCGTCAGAAAAGCCGACGTCGTCACCTCGTCCGACTGACCCTCCATCAGACTCCCGACCGCCAGTTCCATCGCCTCAGCCGTCGGCAGCGTCCCTTGAAGTAGCCCCAGCGTCACGTTTCTGACAGGATTGTCCATAGCGAACAAAGTCCTTAAATTGTTAAGGGGACAGACATTCGGCGTCTCTGGATCAGTTGAAAAACTGTCCCTGCTCGGTTAAACTGCCTGTTTCGATCACACCGGGAAACAGGTGATTTTTCACCCTTACTCGTTACTGGTCAATACTTTACCGTCAAGCAGGCACTCTGTCAGGCGACCGCCGACCGATTCAGCCTCATCTCATAAAATTCTCCCATTCACCACGAGCGTAGTATTTACCTCGACTGAACCAGGACGACACTGCCATGGCACATAAGAAGGGACAGGGTTCAACCCGCAACGGACGCGATTCACGCGCACAACGTCTCGGAATCAAAAAATTCGGCGGCGAAGCAGTCATCGCCGGTAACATCCTGGTCCGCCAGTGCGGCACCAAATGGCGCCCAGGCCGCAACGTCGGTCTCGGCCGCGATTACACCATCTTCGCCCTGAAAGACGGCCGAGTCTACTTCGATCAAGAAGGCCGCCGCATCAACATCCTGACCGAAGCCGAAGCCGCCAAAAAAGCCGCCGTCGCCGCCGCCAACTAACCAGGCCCGCGAACGAACAACAAAAAAGACCTGTCCTCAAGCAGGTCTTTTTTTGTGCGCTCCGCTCCGAAGGCGAGCGGGGGGTGTCAACCCCCTGTCCCCTGTGCACCTGCAACCAACACCACACCGAATACGCCCTCTACCCCTGCCGCATTGTTTGTCTTTTAAACCACCGCGGACAAAAAAACGTGCCATGCTTGCAGCTTTGAGCAAGCATGCTCTGAGCGCTATAGAACCCTGCCAGCAAAGCGCCGCTTAAACCTCAGTAGAAACAGCCTGCGTAACAACCTCCCGTCGCGAAGCAGGCATCCCCCCATTCGCTTTCCGCTGCTTCTGCGATTTTCGCTTCCGCAGATAAGGCACGCCCCACAGGTAGATTCCCGTGACAGTCAGCGCAATGATCGTCAAGCTGGTCAAGTCGACGACCAGCCTCCCGCCCGCTCCGAAGAACTTGCCCGTGTGCAGATCTTCGATAATCTTGGCCCAGTTCAGCGAAGCAGTTTTGGTATCACCGACCTGACCGGGAGTCAGTTTGACACCATACTTGGATCGCATCTCGCCCGTATGGGCATCGATAATGATCTCCTGCCCCTTCCCCTGGACGACCTTGTAAATCAAATCGCCTCGCTCGTCTTTGAGCTCGATCTTCTCCAGAGGCGAATCCCCAAAGTGGTCGCGAGCTTTCTGCATCGCCGCATCAAAAGTCACCGGGATCGTGCTCAGATCCGTCGTCGACGCCAGCAGCCCCGATGGACCCTCCTCTTCCTTGCCGTGGAAGAACAGGTCCTTGTGATTCAGCATGATCCCCGTGATGGCCACCACGATGATAAAACCGGAGAGAAACAATCCTCCCCAGGAATGCCACTCGCGAAACTTGATCAACAGCCAGTTCTTGTTCGGGCGAGGAGTCGCAGAATCAATCATCTCTCAGCTCTTTCAACTCGACACGAAACGGTCACAATTCCGAAGATTCAATATGGTACTGCGACTTAGAACTCACCAACAGTTTCGCCGTTATTGCGAGTCAAAATCGCGATGAAAATCTGAGGTGCGAGGCTTTCGCTCAGGAATCGGACCGAACCGTCACCAAACCCGCCGAATGAACCGCCAGAGTGAAATGAATACACACCCTGGTCGTTGCAGCAGTTGATCGAACAGGATCCGACTCCCACGGTACAACCGCCCGGGACACGCATCTTCGGGTCGAAGCCCGTCGCATGACTGGCCCACCCAGTTTTGATGTTGGTTCCTGTCGAGAGTTGGCCATCTCCCCAGATCTCCGGCTTCCCCGCGCATTCCAGATACATCACGGTATTCGACAGTCCATCCAGCGTTTTCTTCAGGTTGTTCGGCGTTTTCGATTTCTTGGTCATGATCGACTCCGAATCACTGATGACCATCCCGAATGTCGATTCCACATAACTCTTCTCAGTATTGCCAACCCCGCTCGGCGCCATGTAATCACACGTCGCAGCCTCGAAACTGACGCCACCTTCGGTTCCGCTAAACATGCGGTTTTGAACAGGAGTCGTCGGGCAGGCAAACGTCGGCAGAATCGTCTTCACAACCTCCTGGTTGGCTGGCTGATACCAGTCAGTGCTCCAGTCATACCGGTCATAAAGGGCCGATTGCTCAATATACGGCAGAATCTGAGCCCCTGGCCCAACCTTCTTGTCATTCTTGTCATTGAGTCTATCGCCGTAGGGCAGATAGCCATGCGCTGACTCAAAATTGTGGTGAGCAAGCACGATCTGCTTCAAATTATTACGGCACTGCGATTTGCGTGCTGCCTCACGCGCCTGCTGCACGGCTGGCAGCAGGATAGAAACAAGCACGGCGATAATCGCGATCACGACCAGCAGTTCAATCAGCGTAAAACCAGCAGGAGTTGCGACGCGAGTCATCTTCTGAGATCGTGAATGCATAGTTGGCCCTGATTAGTTCTTTAATTCGAATTTGTGTGACGAAGGCTGACCCTCGATCACGTCGATTTCAATCGGCGATGTTTTTGGGCTGGCAAATTTCTCAGGAAGCAGATTCGGGGCATCGTTCAATTGCTCCGCAGCCGGTCTCCAGATGAACGTGACTTTGTATTTGCCCGGAAGGACACCATCACCCGCCAGTTTCGTCCCAGCCGCGAATGTCCCGTCATCCTTAACAACCGCCACAGGCACCCAGCCCGGCCCATCAAACTGCGGATGAAAGGTGACCTCAGCCTTCGGAATCGGTTTGCCATTGAAACGGACCGTCCCAGTCACCGATTGAAAAACCGGTTCTTCCGACGTTCGACCGCAGCCAGCAGCCCCAAGCATTCCCAGCATCAGAAGTGATTTTGCCAATCGCATTTTCATCAACTGATCAGTAATTGCTCGACTTAAACTAGAGTGAATGACATTGAGACCGCGTCTCAGTAATAATATTAGCTAATTAACATTAAGAAAGCAATTAAACTGACCGTTAGCTATAAGCCATTTATTTGTAAGCGTTTATGCGGATGGCTGTCGGCAGTATTTGCATCGACAACCTCCCGCAACCCAGGCGCGACTACAGTTCTTTCGCCATGATTAAGCGGCAAACAGCGGCCCCTATCTTTGCAGCGCCAGATAATCAATACAAATCTGTGACCACGTCTCAAACTCCTCCCGCTGCTCCACTAACTCCGCAACCGTCGCGAACCCCGGCAGCTGCATTGACGCCTCCCGTGGCTCAATGCGTGGCTCTTCAATCTCGATGACGTGAACAACCCCCAGGTGGACCTTGCCAACTTCCGTCAGGTCGTCATTGATCAGCCCGACGAGCTTGTTGGAAATCACACGAGCGGTCGACACCTCTTCTTCCAGTTCCCGTTTCATCCCTTCCTGATAAGGATGGTCGGTCTTACCAACGTCCGCCGACGAAATGTGCCCACCGACCCCAATGCTCCGCTTACTCTTCAAGCGAGCTTCACCACCCACCTTGCCCCGCGTGTAGAAAAAGTATTTCCCGCCACACGTAAACAGACAGTACGGAATCAACTGCTTAAACGACGGATCCTGCTCCATCTCAGGCCGAGGCCGATAACTGATCTGCTCGGGATCCAGCAGCTTCGCCAAAGACGCGCCATCTTCTTCCTGAAACCCCTGAAAATAGCCGATTTCGTGAAACAACGACGTCGGAATCACCAGTATCTGCTCAACTTCCTGAACCGCATCTGCCATGACTAATTCTCCTATAATTCTTTTGTTTTCTTGTCCCTTCTCCCCCGGGGAGAAGGTGGCCGAGTCTTCGAGGTCGGATGAGGGAACTCTGCGAATTTTATTACGTAAACTAAAACCTAACGTCTCACCGCCCGAGTAACTCCCGAATCTTCCCACCCATGTCATCACTCCGCATCAGCGTCTCTCCAATCAGCAGCCCGCCCACGCCCGCCTCTTGAAGTCGCTCCACATCGGCCCGCGTACGAATCCCACTCTCGCTGATCAACAACACCCCCTCAGGCAGCCTCTTCGCCAGCGACATGGAATGTTCAAGATCCGTCACGAATGTTCGCAGATTGCGATTATTAACACCAATCACACCGGGATTCAGCTTGAGAACCCGCTCCAGATTCTCCGGCTCGTAAATCTCGATCAGTGAATCCAATCCCAAGCCCGCAGCGAAGTGGTAAAGGTCAGCCATCGTCTCATCGTCAAGGCATTCCGCAATCAGCAGAATCGCATCCGCCCCAGCCGCCCTCGCCTGCAGCACCTGATAGCGATCCAGAATGAAATCCTTACGAATCACCGGAATCTCCACAACCTGCCGAACCGCTTTGAGATCCTCAAGAGACCCTTGAAAGTACGTCTCATCCGTCAACACACTCAGACAGCTCGCGCCATTCGCAGCGTACTCTTGCGCAATCTTCTGAGGCTCAAACACCTCGCGGATCAGCCCCACGGAGGGCGATGCCTTTTTGACTTCTGCAATCAGGCTCATTCCGAATCTGGCATAATCACTCTTCAAAGCAGCAATAAAGCCACGCGTCGCAGGCGTCTGGGCAATACGAGCCTCTAACTCACCCGCGCTCACCAGCGATTGATCGCGCACGATCTCTTCACGCTTGGTCGCCACGATCTTGTTCAAAATATCCGACAACTCAAACCCATCCCGTATCAGACGTCGTGATGAAATCAACTATGCCTTCCGCCGCCCGTTCTGACAGCGTCATTTGCCATCAGGATCGCGTTGTTCATTGGTCCCGGCAGGACTTTGGCTTATAGTGATGTTTCCAACCCGTCAACGCAAGCCACCCGCCTGGCCACAATGACACGGCACCGCCACACGACAAAGTCACCTGCATGCTCATTGCTTATCTGATTATTGCCCTGATTTTTGTCAGTTCAGCTGCCTGGTACCGCCTCATCCGCAAGCCATCCGAAGTCTCACTGACCCACCGAGTCCCCCGAGGCCCCGCTCCCAAGCCCTTTCTGGCTGTGATCGTCACCCTACTCCTCATCATGCTCGGGCTATCGACCCTGTTCTCCAAACCTCCCTCCGTCCAGCATGTCGATCTTCGAACACTCGCCGCAGCCAACCTGCAAAGCGCGCTCGTCGCCATCGTTCTGCTCGGCCTCATGAAAATCTCGATCGACCGATTTGTGCGTATCGAAGAATATGGCATCAAAGAAGAAAAATTCAGGTCCCAGCTAAAAGACGGCCTCCTCGGTTTCCTCCTGGCCATCATCCCCGTCACGTTGTTTCGAACATTCACTCTTCCGTTCCTCAACGAAGACGAGTTACACCCGCTCATTCGTCTCATCAAGGACTCTGGCGATATCACCATCTGGTCTCACGTAATCTTCGCCGCCGTCATCATCGCCCCCATTCTCGAAGAACTGATGTATCGAGTCATTCTACAAGGCTGGCTCAGGACATTCCTGTCCCCCATTCCTGCGATCCTGATCACTGCATTGATCTTCAGCGGCATGCACGGCTTCCCAGCCGTCATTGCACTTTTCCCGTTAGCAATCATCCTCGGCTACATCTACGAAGTCCGTCACAGCTACTTCGCCTGCGTCACAACGCACATGCTCTTCAACGGCGTCAACCTGCTCATGATCCTGATCTCACCCGACCAGCCCGTCGCCCCCGGCAATTAATCCCGCTCATGGATCAAATCCTCAGATCACATCCGCGGATCGTGAAGGTCCGGCGTGTAGGCAACTTCCAGTTCAGCCGATAGCGTTTCGTCAAATCCGATGCGACGCATGCTCTCACTATCAAGTTCATCCAGATGGTCAGTCCTGGCAAGACGATCATTGAGCTCTTTGGTCCACGCACTGATTCTCTTGTTCTCGTACTCCATGACCTGATGTCGCAGGGCAATACTGGCCAGGAAGGCACTCGCAACACATCCCACATATAGCAACAGCAACGGACGAAGCTTTTTTAACATGACTGCATCTCCAGTTGGCAAAATTCCTCAAGTGCGGATTGTCAGACTACGCACGAAAATCTCGAATGGCAATGCGATTTTCGTCATAATCGAGTGACATCAATATTTCCATAACCTTTTGAAATAAATGAATTTGCAAGTGTATAATATGTTGGAGACAACAGACTCAGTAATTGTGAAATAATCTGCAGTCATTCACGCTAAAAATAATCAAATGTTGATATCTTCGCGTTTGCCTCACGTGCGATTTGCAAGGCACATTCATTCTCCAACCACGCCCGAACTTGTCCCGCCGACCTTTGTCGTTTAGTCTCACGCCACAAGAGGAGATGTCTCCACCACACAAATTGTTCCCTCTCTCCTCCGTTTTCTGCCGATCTGGAAAGACGACAACGTGCCTGCTTTTCCTCCCGTCGAAGACCAACTCGCCATCATCCGCCGTGGCATCGAGAAGATCGTTCCCGAAGCCGAGCTCGCTGAAAAACTCAAAAAGTCATACGACACCGGCAAACCGCTCCGCATCAAATACGGCATCGACCCCACCGCCGCCGACGTCCACCTCGGCCACACCGTCCCGCTCCGCAAAATGCGTCAGTTCCAGGAACTCGGCCACCAGGCCGTCATCATCATCGGCAATTACACCGCCATGGTCGGCGACCCCTCCGGCCGTGACGAAGCCCGCACCAAGAAGTTCACCGAAGAAGAAGTCGAGAAGAACGCCCAGACCTACCTGCAGCAGGTCGGCAAGGTCATCGACCTCTCTAAGGCAGAAGTCCACCGCAACGGCGACTGGTTCTCCACCATGTCCTTCGCTGAACTCCTCATGCTCTGCGGACGGGTCACGATCGCCCAACTCCTCACCCGTGAAGACTTCGCCAAACGCTACAAAGAAGAAGTCCCCATCTTCCTCCACGAATGCCTCTACCCCATCATGCAGGCTTGGGACTCCGTCAAGATTCAAGCCGACGTCGAACTCGGCGGCACCGAACAGCTCTACTCCTTCATGCTCGCGCGCGACCTCCAGAAGATGGAGAACATGCCCCAGCAGATCGCCGTCATGTCCCCGATTCTCGTCGGCTTGGATGGTCACCGCCGCATGGGCAAATCCCTCGGCAACTACATCGGCATCTCCGAACCCGCCTACGAGATGATGAAGAAGTTCATGCAGCTTCCCGACAACGTGCTGCCGATGTACTTCGAACTCCTGACCAATATGTCGATGGAAGATGCTGCCGCTCTGATCGCCTCTCATCCCAAGAACGCAAAAGTCGAACTCGCCAAACGCGTCATGACGGGCTACCACAACGCCGAAGAAGCTCAGGAAGCCGCCGACCGCTGGCAAAACGAAATCGGCGGCTCAGCCCTCCCTACCGACATCCCCGACGTCACCCTGCAACCAGACCTGCTGACCAATGGCAAGATCAACGCCGTCGACCTCCTGGCCGCCTTGAACCTCGTCCCCAGCAAAAGCGAAGCCCGTCGCCTCATCCAAGGCGGCGGCGTCAAACTCGGCGAAGACAAACAAAAAGTCGATTCTCACGACCAACTCATCGAAGTCAAAACCGGCCTACTCATCTTCGCCGGCAAAAAGAAATACTGCCGGGTCGTTCTGAACTAAACCAGCAGAAGATTTTTACCACAGAGGGCACTGAGGAACACAGAGTCGCACGGAGAATCTGAAACGATGTCTTCTCTGTGAGCCTCTGTGATACCCTGTGTTCTCTGTGGTAAAGGGTATTCATCACCTTGTCAGTCAAACCTTGCCCCGACGAAAACACTCCACCGAGTGATCATTCACAATCCCCACCGCCTGCATCCACGCATACACGATCGTCGGCCCCACAAACTTAAAACCTCGCTTCTTCATATCCTTCGAGATCTTCTCCGATAACGGCGACGTCGCAATCCAGCTCTTGCCGTCACTGACAATCGTCTTCCCCTCCGTAAACGACCAGCAATACTCCTCGAACGACTCCCCTCGCTCCTTCATCTCGCAATAAATCTGCGCCCCTTTGATCGTCGCTTCAATTTTCGCCCGAGCCCGGATGATCCCCGGATCTTCCATCAGCTTTAAAATCTTCTTCTCATCAAATCGCGCGACCTTCGCAGGCTCAAAGTTCGCAAACGCCTTCCGAAACGCCTCCCGCTTCCGCAATACCACAATCCACGCCAGCCCCGCCTGAAACCCCTCCAGCATCAACGTCTCCCACAACATCCGCGAATCCCGCTCCGCCACCCCCCACTCTTCGTCATGGTAAGTCTGCATCAACTCATCATTCCCCGCCCACGAACAACGACTCAGACTCTTCATCTCCGTGATCCTTCTTTCGATTTCAATCTCCACAACTCGATGTGAAGATTAACTCATAATACCCGGAGCGGGAATCGAACCCATGCGCACCATCACTGTCCCGGGATTTTAAGTCCCGTGCATCTCCCTGTTCCGCCGACAAGGTGATGACTAGATTCGACAATCACAGCCAAGATATTCGCAATGAAGTTCACTACTCCGCACTTCCCACCTCTGCCTCCCCCTCCGTGTCCTCTGTGACCTCTGTGGCTAAATCTTCCGACTCCTCCGCCCCCGCATCCAACCGCTCCCCTGTAAACCGCGTCTGAAGCACCTGCGCTTGATACCCCTGCGTATTCAACCACTGCGTCATCTGCGCGGTATACCCGTGCGTGACATAAATATTCTCCGCCCCCGTCGCCTTGATCGCCTCCAGCAGCCCCGGCCAGTCCGCATGATCCGACAACACAAACCCGCGATCAACCGCCTTCCGACGTCGCGTCCCGCGAATCATCATCCACCCCGAAGCAAACCCCGTCGAAATCTCCCCGAACTTCCGCAACCACACCGACCCCTGCGCCGAAGGCGGAGCAACGACCAGCGCCCGCTTCCACGCCTTCCTCTGCTCCCCACGCCCTGCATACTCCGTCTCCGGCATCGTCACTCCCGATGCCCGATACGCCGCATTCAACGTCTCCACAGCCCCATGACAAAAAATCGGCCCCAGCCCCGCATCAATCCCCGTCAAAACCCGCTGCGCCTTCCCCAGCGAATACGCAAAGATCACGCTAGTGCGATCCTCCGCCTGATTCTCCAGCCACCACTGATTGACCTCCTTGAAAACTTCCCTCGGCTCCGGCCAGCGATAGATAGGCATCCCGAACGTCGACTCCGTAATGAAGTGGTGACACTTCACCGGCTCAAACGGCTTGCACGTCGGATCACGATGAATCTTGTAATCCCCCGACGCCACCCAGACATGCCCACCATGCTCAACCCGCACCTGAGCCGACCCCAGAACATGCCCCGCAGGATGAAATGACACCCGCACCCCGTTGATCGCAATCTGCTCGCCATACCTCAGCGACTGCAGATCAATATCCTTCCCCAGCCGGGTCCGCATCAGATGCTCGCCATCCTTGGCCGCCAGATACTTCTTGCATCCCCACCGCGCATGATCCCCATGCGCATGCGTAATCACCGCCTTAGGCACAGACACCCAGGGATCAATATAAAAATCCCCCACCGAACAATACAAACCCTGCGCAGTCGTCGTTAATAGCATCCCGCTATTATCAACACCCCCGCCCCCCAGACAAGCCTCACCCCAATCCCCACGCCCCAAATCATGTTTTTCAGACTGCCCGTCTTAAAACTAAAACAAAAAAATCACGCACCCCTATCCCTCGCATCACCAACACTTTCCGCATTTCCCATTCACTCACCTTCGCAAAAACGACATCCATCACTCCCCATCCGCGCAACACTTCCCGGTAGGGTAGAGAGCCCTGTGTCGTGCACACACCGGA